>MDSZ01065801.1_pt1 | contig 14753 bp, 16 predicted proteins | sample 811201 | NCBI WGS metagenome assembly MDSZ01 (sample SAMN05326647, study PRJNA326480) | marine metagenome | isolation source: seawater | place: Indian Ocean: North | collected 2010
TATGCATCTGTTCCTTTAAATAGACCAGATATTGCCACGGATGTTCCGGCAATGCTTATGAGTTCTAGAGGGCCTTTAGCTTTAAAATGGAACTACGTTTATAAAATGCTTCCATGGTTTTTTAAGTTTTTAAAAAATTGCAATAATAACAACATGATGCATACAGCAAAATATATGCATCAAATTTTGGATCTATCACTTCCAGCATTTGATGAATTATTTGATGAGGTAGATATAAGTGGTCTAGTTGAAAACAATGGGATTTTATACGTTTGGAATGAGCAAAATTTAAAGAGTAGAGAACTTGAAATAAAAATTAGAAATGATTTAGGAGTAAAACAGCAAGTTTTAAACAAAAAAGAAATTCATGATTTAGAACCTAATTTAAAAAATTTTTATCATGGCGGTGTTTTTTACGATTATGCCAGACATGCCAGAAATCCAAAAAAGATCTTAATAAAATTATACGAGAATTTTATTGCAAAGGGTGGAAAATTTTTGAAATTAAACATTAAAGATCTTAGTTTTGATAATAATAAACCAGTGCTTACATCTGAGAATAAAAAATTTGCATTTGATAAGATAGTAATCGCATGTGGAGCCTTTTCAAAGAGATTAACAGATCAACTTGACGAAAAAATTCCATTAGATACAGAAAGAGGATATCATATTCATTTTAAAGATTATGATCACTTAATCTCTAGACCAGTCGTATATTCAAATAGAGGTTTTGGAATGACTCCAATGGAACAAGGTTTAAGGGTTGTTGGCACTGTTGAATTTGGTGGTTTAGATAATCCATTATCTAAACAAAGAATTAAAAATTTAATTCTGAATGCTAAAGAAATGCTAGATGGATTACCTGAACATCAAGATGAATGGCTAGGTTTTAGACCCACACTTCCAGATTTTCTTCCTATAATTGGATCATCGAAAAATTATAATAATGTTTATTATTGTTTTGGTCATCATCATTTGGGATGGACATTAGGTGCAATATCTGGGAAGATAATTTCAAATATTATATCTGATGAAAAAACCAATCTTGATTTACAACCATATAGTTCTTTAAGGTTTGCTTGAAATTAGTAAACAATAATAATTTTGCTTATTTTTTATTAATTTTAACTACTATATTTTGGTCAGGAAATTTTATAGTAGGAAAAGCAGCAACTTTTTATAATATTCCTCCATTTACACTTAACTTTTACAGATGGCTATTTGCAGGTTTAATTTTATTACCTTTTACTTTTAAAGAAATAATAAAAAGAAAAAAATATATATTTGACAATATTGGATTATTTTTAGTTCTAGGAATTACAAGTATTACCATATTTAATTCAGTAGTTTATTATTCCCTATACTATACTCAGGTCATCTCAGGGGTTTTAATGATTTCTACTATACCAGTTTGGATAATATTTATTTCATCTATTATGGGAATAGAAAAAACAAACTTATATCAAATAATCGGAGTTATTCTTTCATTAATTGGGGTAATTGCAATTATAACTAAAATTGATTTTGAATTAATTAAAAATTTAAGTTTTAATAAAGGCGATATATCAATGACAGTTGCTATGTTTTCCTGGGCAATTTTTTCAATTCTTTTAAAGAAAAAAAAACACAAAATATCCCAAATTGCATTACTACAAATTGTTATTATTTGTGGTTTAATTTTTTTAATCCCAGTTTATATAGGCGAAATATTTTTAGGTACTAGTTTAAAGTTAAATAAAGCTTTTTACCTAACATTAACTTACGTAGTTTTTTTTCCAGGACTATTTGCGTTTTTCTTTTGGATTAAGGGTATATCAATTATTGGAGCAAATAGAGCAGGAGTTTTTTTGCATTTAATGCCAATTTTCGGGGCAATTATGGCCATGATAATATTCAATGAAAAATTTATGTATTATCATATACTTGGTGCAATATTTATCATTATTGGGATTACATTATCTAACAAAAAAATTGTTTAATTTTGAATAAATGAAATAAAGTGCTTAACAAATGTCAGGTAACTCACTATTTTATAAATTATCAAAAAATAATAAATATTTAAAAAATATTTATTTTTTTTACAATATTTATATTAGGAATAGAAAATATCTCAAAAACGGGTCACAATTAGGTGAAGAAAAAATAATTTTAGATTTATTTGATAATAATTTTAAAGGAAAGTTTGTAGATTTAGGATGTTTTCACCCCACAAGACATAACAACACATTTGAGTTATACAAAAAGGGATGGAGAGGAATTAATGTAGATTTAAATCCATTCACTATCGAGCTATTTAATTTTTTTAGGCCAAAAGATATAAATATTAACACTGCAATTTCTAACAAGAATGAAGAGGTTGAATTATATTATATTAATGAATTTAATACGCAAAATACTCTGGATAAAAATCATTTAGAATTTCTTAAAAGCCACCATAATGTTTCACAAAAACAAATAATAAAGAAAAAAATTTATACAGAAAAATTAGAAAATATACTAAAAAAATATAATTTTAAACAAATAGATTTTCTCAACATTGATATAGAGGGGCATGAATTAAAAATTTTAGAAAACTTTGATTTTGAAAACACTTATGTCAAAACTATTTGTGTTGAAATGATCGACCACAACGAAAAATCAAAAGAAAAAAACCATAAAATTAGACAAATCTTAAATAAAAATTTCTATTTGTTGAAACAATTAGATATTAATTATATTTATATAAACAAAAATGAAAAATAAAAATTTGTCCTCAGAACAGAAAATAATTTTATTTGAAGAGGGCACTGAGGCCCCAGGCTCCAGTGAATTGAATATGGAAAAGAGAGCAGGCAGTTATCACTGTGTAAATTGTGACACAAAACTATTTGAGTCCTCGACAAAATACGAGAGTGGATCTGGATGGCCATCATTTTTTGATTCTTTGCCAAATGTATTTGAAACTAAAACCGATTATCATATTGGTTATGCTAGAACAGAATATCATTGTAAGAAATGTGGAGGACATCACGGTCATATATTCAATGATGGGCCTAAACCCACAAATAAAAGATTTTGTAACAATGGTAAATGTTTAGTCTTTAAACCTAAAAAATAAAAATAATTTAAATTAGTTTTTCATTTCAGCAAATCTAAAAGCTTATTTTCTTTTTCTAGTTGCCTTAGTTCTTGGTAACCACCTATATGCATTTCATCGAAGAAAATTTGTGGTATTGTACGTCTACCATTAGATTTATTTGTCATTTCTTCTCTGATATTAGCTCCACTAGAAACATCAATCACTGAGTACTTTAGATTATTTCTATCTAATAGCCTTTTAGCCGCCTCACAAAAATTGCACATCGGACCTGAATACATTAAAATTTTTTTCATTTTTTTAATTATTAAATAATAGTGATTTTTGCTTGTTTAGTAATCATTTTTATTGATTTTAAGTCTTATATTTTTTCTATTTATTTCAAATTTCTTTCTATGTTTTATGCTCTTGTTAACAACTCTTTTTCTCCAAAGTTTAAAAGAAGAGGGTTTTAAAGATTTTCTCATTAATTTAATAACCTGGTGTTCTGCATAACCAGACTTCTCTTTAATTTCCTCAAATGTTATTCTATCCGCCCACGCGGCCCAAATAACCCAATCTGGACTGATTTCTTTTGGTTCTGGATTTTTTACCTTTGTTTTAGGTCTGTGGCTTTTTTTCATATAAATCAATAGTATATATTTAATGCAATCAATTTAATCTTATGCTATTATAGAAATGATAGTCCTATTTAGCCATCTTTAGCTCCCGGTTTTTTAGGACTATCCCAAGATTCGTTTTAAAATTTACCACAAACTTTAAAACTACAAAAAAACGCTCAACTTTTAGTAGAATATTATATAATAATTAAAAAGCCTTAAAATTACTGGTTTTATTTGTTGTATATTTAACACATCATAAGTTTTTATTAAAATTACTAATTTTTTTATTTAAATTTTAGGGGGAAATAATGCTAATAAGTGTCTAATTTTATATAAAATTAACTTAAAGGAATTAAGTATGAAAAAATTATTGAGCTCGATTATTTTAGCTTCAATGTTTCTATCATCAGCAGCTTTAGCAGGAGTTAATCTTGGAGTAACACTTGGTGAACAAGGTTACTATGCATTGGGTACTGAGAAATCAAACCCAGGCGGAGGAAATGAAACTCACACTACAGAAGCTGGTGCTTTTGGTGAAAACTTGGAAGAGATTTTCGTAGAGTATGACGCTGGGGGAGTTGTTCTTGGTGTTGCATACATGCCAAACGATGTAGAAACACCTGAAAACGTAAACAATCAGGATGGAACTGAAAATAAAGTAAAAGCAGAATTTTCTGACTTTACAACAGTTTATGCGATTGTACCGTTTACATTTTTACCAGCAGAAGGTTTATATGGTAAAATTGGTTACATTGAAGCAGATATTATTTCAATAGAAAGTGGAATGACATCATCTTATCCGAATGCAAGTACTGAAGGATATACTGTTGGTTTAGGTTACCAAAAGAATACAGATAATGGTATCTTCATAAGACTTGAAGCATCTGCTGCAACTTATGAAAATGTTTCTGTTACTTCTTCAACAGCTAGTACATCTGATGGTACAAAAAACCAAGTAAACATTGAAGATATGATGACGGCAAGATATCAACTTTCAATTGGTAAATCGTTCTAATTAAAGTTTACAACTTAAATTTAAAAAAAGACCAGTATGAACTACTGGTCTTTTTTTTTGCTTTAAGGTTTCGTAAGTTATAAATAATAAAATATGAAATTAGGATTTATTGGTACAGGAACAATAACAAGTGCAGTAGTTAAAGGCATTCTTAAATCAAAAATAAAATATAAGAAAATAAATATATCCAAAAGAAATTCAAATAAATCTAGAATTTTAAAAAAACTCAATAATAAAATTTCTATTTTTAACAACAATCAAGAAATAATAAATAATTCTGATTGGATTTTTTTGTCTGTCACTCCGAAGGTAGGAAATAAAATATTAAAAAAACTAAATTTTAAAAAAGATCAGATTATTGTAAGTTTTATATCTACAATTAAATTAAAAGATCTTAAAAAATTTATAAATGTGAATGCAAAAATTGTAAGAGCAATTCCTTTACCTCCAATTTCACTTGGAAAAGGACCAGTGCCGATCTTTCCGTCAAATAACGAGGTAAGAAGTTTTTTTGATAAAATAGGTCAAAGTATAGTCATAAATAAAGAGAAAGCCTCATTAAAATTTTGGGCAACATCCTCGCTAATGGCTCCATTCTATGAATTATTAAATACGACCGCAAAATGGCTGACTAAAAAAGGGCTTAGTAAAAAAGAATCTCAAAAATATGTTAGTTCTTTATTTTTAGCATTATCCGAAGACGCTCTTTTAAATTCAAAAACCAGTCTAGATTTGATAGTTAAAAATTCTCAAACTCCAAAGGGTTTAAATGAAAGTACTTTAAAGTATTTAAGGAACAAAAAGTTTTATAGAAGGCTTAATGAATCTTTAGACTCAATTTATAAAAAGCTTAATAAAAAATAATGAATTCTAATCACATACTTAAAGTTGAGAATTTATACAAAAAATTTGGTGGATTATTAGCGGTTAATAATTGCTCACTTAAAATTAAAAAAGGGTCAATCACCGGAATAATAGGACCAAACGGATCTGGTAAAAGCACTTTATTTAACTTAATTGCTGGTGCTTTAAAACCTAACAGTGGTAAAGTTATTTTTAATGACGAAAATATTACAGGAATTCCATCCTACGAATTATTTGCTAAGGGTGTGTTAAGAACATTTCAAATTTCTCACGAGTTTTCAAATTTAACTGTTCTAGAAAACTTGATGATGGTTCCGCCTAATCAATCCGGTGAAAATTTGATAAATGCATTGTTTATGCGAAAAAAATTTAAAAATGAAGAGGACCAAGTTAGACAAAAAGCTTATGATGTAACAGAGTTTTTGAACCTTAAACATTTAGCTAATGAACCAGCTGGAAATTTATCTGGAGGTCAAAAAAAACTTTTAGAATTAGGCAGAACTATGATGGTCGACTCTAAGCTCGTGTTATTAGATGAGGTAGGTGCAGGAGTAAATAGAACATTATTAAAAGAACTTGGGACTGCAATTCTTAGGTTAAATAAAGAAAAGGGTTATACATTTTGTATGATAGAACATGACATGGATTTTATTAGTAGAATGTGTGACCCCGTAATTGTTTTGTCTAATGGCTCTGTATTATTTCAAGGAACATCAGAAGAAGTAAAAAAAAATGAACAAGTTATCGAAAGCTATTTAGGTAGATCTATTAAATAAAACTAATTTATTATTATGGCATTTTTTGAAGGTAACAAAATGACAGCTGGATATGATAATGGTCCGAATATCATTACTTCTTGCTCTTTAAATGTCAACAAGGGAGAAATAGTTGCAATACTTGGACCAAATGGAGCTGGTAAATCTACAGCAATGAAAGCACTCTTAGGTTTACTAAAATTAAAATCAGGAAATGTTAAAATTGAAGGAGAAGATATTTCAAGTTTAACACCTCAAAACAGAGTGAGAAAAGGTATATCATTTGTACCCCAGACAAAAAATGTATTTGCTGAATTAACTGTTGAAGAAAATCTAAAAATTGGAGCGTTCTTGAGATCAGATGATATTAAAAAAGTAATAAACGAAATTTATGATCTTTTTCCGATTTTATCAGAAAAAAAATCGCAAATTGTGGGGGAGTTATCCGGAGGCCAAAGACAACAGGTAGCCCTTGGAAGGGCTTTAATGATAAAACCTTCAGTATTAATGCTGGATGAACCTACCGCTGGAGTCTCACCAATAGTTATGGAAGAGCTTTTTGATCATATTATAAAAATAAAAAAGAATAATGTTGCTGTAATAATGGTTGAACAAAATGCAAAACAAGCACTTTCAATTTCAGATAGAGGATATGTTTTAGTTACAGGACAAAATAAATTTGAGGGATCCGGTAAAGATTTGTTAAAAGATCCTGAAGTAAGAAGATCTTTTCTAGGAGCTTAAATGGATTTTATTAATGCAATAATTTTACTTTTAAACTTTACGATATTGCCCGCTTTAACCTATGGCTCACAACTAGCTTTAGGGGCTATATTTGTAACTTTAATTTATGGGATATTAAGATTTGCCAACTTTGCAACAGGAGATATGATGTCTTTTGGTACAATGTTTTCAGTACTATTAACTTATTATTTTCAGTCTATAGGGTTAAATTTTGGTTTTTTACCTACTGCCTTATTAACAATACCCTTAGCAATTTTTATGATGATTTTTTATATGTTAACAATTGATAAATTTGTTTTTAGCTATTACAGGATTAAAAAAAGCCCGCCAGTACAATTAGCAATGGTTAGTGTTGGAGTTATGTTTGTTACTCAAGCTATTATAAGAATAATAATAGGACCATCTGACCGGAGATTTATGGATGGTGAAAAATTTATTTTAAAAGCTAATGAGTTTAAAGAATTTACAGGATTAAATGAAGGTCTAACTATTAAATCTACACAAATTATAACTATATTTGTAACTATTGTTGTAGTTTCAATAATGTTTTGGTTTTTAAACAAAACCAAAACAGGCACCTCTATGAGAGCTTATTCTGATAATGAAGATTTGGCACTTTTATCAGGTATAGATCCTAAGAAAGTTGTTTTAATTACCTGGATAATCGCAGGAATTTTAGCAACAATTGGTGGAGTTTTGTATGGTTTAGATAAAAGCTATAGACCGTTTGTTTATTTTAACAATATGCTACCTATTTTTGCTGCCGCTATTGTTGGTGGAATTGGAAATCCCTATGGAGCATTTTTAGGTGGTTATGTTATAGCATTTGCTGAAATATTTCTTACTTACGCTTATAAAAAGTTTTTTTCTTATATATTACCTGAAACGTTGGAGCCAAATTCCTTAGTTCAGTTATTATCAACTGATTATAAGTTTGCAATTTCGTTTTCTATTCTAGTTATTGTTCTTCTTTTTAGACCATCAGGAATTTTTGAGGGTAAAAAAATATGAGAAACTATACCAATGTAATTGCTGCTTATTCAATAATGTTAATTCTTATAATTTTAGTTGGAATATTCCAATCTTGGTCAATTGCTTTATCCATTTTAAATTATTGTTTAATTTCAGCAGTGATGACAATTGGTGCGAATATTCAATGGGGTTATGCTGGACTTATCAACTTTGGAATAATGGGATATACAGCATTAGGTGGTTTAGCTGTTGTTTTAGTATCAGTTGCACCTGTTCCAGAAGCTTGGAATGTTGGAGGTATAAGTCTTTTATTTTGTTTATTTATAATTATTTTAATGGTCATTTCTGTAAATTTAATTGTAAAAAAATATAAATTACTTAAAAATAAAACTTTAATCATTTCAGCTATTATTATACTTGGAATAATCTTAATAAGATTTATTTCAGCTCCAGCCATAGAGGGTATAGAGGCAATAGACCCAGCAAAAACAGGTTTTCTTGGAGGATTGGGTCTTCCTGTATTATTTTCTTGGATTGTCGGAGGGTTATTTGCTGCTGGAGTTGCATTTGTTATTGGAAAGATAGCACTTGGATTGAGAGCAGATTATTTAGCAATAGCTACTTTGTTAATTGCAGAAATAATTGTTTCTATAATTAAACACGAAGATTGGTTGGCAAGGGGTGTAAAAAATGTCATTGGATTAAAAAGACCAGCTCCATATGAAATTGATCTTCAGAATTCAGAATGGTTTATTAATTTCGTTAAAAATTTTCACTCATCAAAACTTAATTTAATAAAATCTGTATCTGATTACCAATTAACATTAAAACAGTTGGTTATTGATGCATCTTCAGTTTATGTAAAGTTATGTTTTACAGGATTATTTTTAATTGTTGTAATTGCACTTTTAATTTTAACGCAGAGGGCACTTTATTCTCCTTGGGGGAGAAAGATGAGAGCAATTAGAGATAATGAAATTTCTGCAGGCGCCATGGGTAAAAATGTTGTCAAAGAACACCTTCTAATTTTTATTTTAGGATCTGCGATAGTAGGTCTAGCTGGAGCAATGATGGTAACAAATGACGGGTTATTTACACCGGGTAGTTATAGACCAATGAGATATACATTTGTGATTTGGGTAATGGTAATAGTCGGAGGGACTGGAAATAATTTCGGTGCAATATTAGGTGGATTTGCAGTCTGGTTTTTGTGGGTTCAGGCAGCTCCAATGTCACTTTTTTTGATAAATTTTTTTACAGCACATCTGCCAGAGACTAATGAGTTAAAAATTCATTTAATTAATAGCGCGCCTTATTTCAGATTTTTAATTATAGGAATAGGGCTTCTTTTAGTAATGCGCTATAGACCGCAGGGGATTTTACCAGAAAAAATAGTAAAACAGTAATTATGATAAAAAAATTTTTAATATTATTGATTGTTTTAATACCTATAAACTCAATCGCTTCCGAAAAAAAAACAACTTTCAGTGAGGATCTGTTTAAAAAAGCTCAATTAGAAGGCAAGGTTGTTGTTGTTAGCTCTTGGATTAAATATTGTTATTCATGCGCAAGTCAAATGAAAGTATTAAAAAAAGCTAAAAATGACTTTGAAAATATAGAATATTTTGCATTTGATGTTACAAATGAAAAAATCTCTAATTTTTTTAATGTTCAGTATCAAAGCACAATATTAATTTTTAAAAATAATAAAGAAGTTTATAGAAGTATTGGCGAGACAACTGAAAAGGAAATTTACTCAGCTATAAAAAAATTTACATAAAATGTATTACATATTATTAGGTTTTGCTTTTGGAATTTTTATGTATTTAGCTGATAAATATTTGTTTTAAAAAATAAGCCCTGTAAAAAATTTACAGGGCTTAAATTTAGAAATTATCTTTGTTTTTTTGTTTTAAATTTTCCTCCTTTGATCTCTTTTTCTAAAAAAGATCCAAAGGCTTCTCCAACATCAGTAAATTCTACTCCAGTGGCACCTTCATAATTAACATCTTTTCCTTTTGCTAATAAATCTAGTGCTTTCCCTAATTCACCTGGATAAATTTTCTTACCTGGTGCATTTGCTACATCCATAACATTTGCTTGTATTGTAGCTCTATCACCTTTACCACCTGCTTGCATTGCAAGAGTAATCAAAGCTGCAGCATCATATGACTCACCTGTGTAAGGTCCTGATGAATCAATACCTCCGGCCTTAGCGACTTCAGCAAATTTGCCAGCACCTTTTCCAGTTGAACCTGGCAAAGATCCAAAAGATTTGTTTAAATCTTTTCCAAATCTTTCAGTCAAAGAATCTCCAATCATACCATCAGATAAAACAAAAGTATCAAATGATCCAGAGTCTAGAGAACCTTCTATTATACTTCCACCTGCTTGATCAAGATATCCTAATACTGCTAATGCATCTCCACCTGCTGATGCTAAAGTTGCAACTTCTGCTCCATAGTCCCCTTTACCCTCTTCGTGGGCAGTTACTGTTGTAACATTTATACCGTGAGCTTTAACTGCTGCCACATATACATCTGCTAGACCTTTACCATAATCATTATTTGTATGAGTTACAGCAATACTTTTAACTTTTCTGTCCTTTGTAATATCTGCTAAAACTTGGCCACCTCTTGCATCAGACGGCGCTGTTCTAAAAAAATATCCTTTATCTTTAAGGTCTGTTAAACCTGGAGATGTTGCAGACGGAGAAATCATTACTACACCATTTGGAACAGCAACATTTGTTGCTATTGCACCTGTTACACCTGAACAGTCTGCACCCATAATAGCAAGAACTCCGTTAGAAACTAAACCTTCAGCAGCAGTTGTTGCAGCAGCTGAGTCCACACAAGTACTGTCGGCTCTCTCAATCATAATTGACTTTCCACCTAGTAATTTTCCAGACTCTGATGCCTCATTAAATGCTAATTCAGCTGATGCTGCCATAGCTGGAGTTAACGATTCTATAGGTCCAGTAAAACCTAGGATAATACCCATTTTAATTGCATGCCCATCAGAATATGCTTTAGTTGTAAAACATGAAATGCAAATGAACATCGCGGTTATTAATTTTTTCATATGTATCCCTCTAATTATTAATAATTTATAAAAGTAAAATTAAATCCTATTAGCTGATAAATTCAATAGTAAATAAGCCGCAAATTACTGAGAGAAAGAGTTTATGATATCCTTAACTAATGTATATTGATACTTATTACATATGAAATCTTTAAAAATTAAACCAAAATATAATAAACATATCGCTCCTAAAATTGCTCTTATAGCCCTTACAAGTGATCTAATGATTGAAAAAGATTTTCATTCTGTATTAAAAAATAAAAGTATTAATTTATTTGTTAATAGAATTGAAAGCTATAACCCTTTAAATAAAAAAAATTTAATTAAGATGTCAAAAAATATTACTAAAGTAACAAGTGATATTTTGCCTGGTGAAAAAATAGACTGTGTCGCGTATGCATGCACATCAGGTACAATTGCAGCAGGATTTAACAGTATTAGAAAGAAAGTAAATAAAGCTAAGCCAAAAACAAAATTAACAACACCAAGCTCTTCCGCTATAAATGCTTTAAAAAAATTTAAAATAAAAAAAATTGCTGTTTTCACTCCTTATCCAAAAAAACTAAACAACGAGGTTGTTGAATTTTATAAAAAAAATAATTTTATAGTAACTTCAAACTCTTATTTTGATATATCTTCCGATATGGATATTGGCAAAATAGATTATAAGCATTTGTTTAAAGTATTATCTAAAATGAGATTAAATGGTGCCCAGGCACTATTTATATCTTGTACTGCTTTACCGGCCTTATCTATAATAGAAAAACTTGAAAAGAAACTAGGTCTTATGGTTTTTTCTAGTAATCAAACTCTTATATGGGACACTTTAAAATCAATTGGAATTAAAGATAAAATAAATGGTTTTGGGAAGTTATTAAGGTCTAATTAAATGAGTTTTACAAATCAAGAATATAAAAAAAGGCTTAATAAAGTTAAAAAATCTATGCAAGATAAAGGAATAGATTTACTTATATCTCATGATACTGCAAACATGTATTATCTCACAGGTTATGATGCGTGGTCATTTTATTATGCACAATGTGTCTTAGTTCATATTGATTTGGATGAGCCACTATGTTTTGTACGAGCACAGGATGCAGGAGGTGCTTACATAAAAACATATTTAAAAAAAGAGAATATTATAGTTTATAATGAAAATTACATTCACAAGTGGCCAAAGCACCCATACGATTATTTAGTTGATATTATAAAAGAGAAAAAATGGGATAAACTCTCGATAGGACTTGAGATGGACGCCCATTATTTTACTGCTTTTTGTTATGAGAAAATTAAAAATGGTTTGCCAAATGCAAAATTAAAAGACACGAATAGATTGGTTAATTGGGTTAGATTGGTTAAATCTGAAGCAGAAATTAATTACATGAAGTCTGCAGCATTGATCACAGAAAAAGCAATGCATAAAGCAATGCAAGTTATAGATATAGGGATTAGACAATGTGATGCTGTGGGAGAAATCCAAAAAACATTATTTTGTGGCACGGAGAATATTGGTGGAGAATACGCAAGTATTACTACCTTACTGCCAACAGGAGTGGGTACATCTGCTTCACACTTAACTGCTACTGAAGAAGTATTTAAACAAGGAGAGTCCACGATTATAGAAATTTCTGGATGTGTTAAAAGATATCACGCGCCACTAGCAAGAACAGTTCAGTTAGGAAAGCCTGAACAAAAAAAAAATCGATGCAATGAGTGCAACAATTGAAGCATTAAATGCTGGAATAAATGTAGTTAAGCCTGGTAATTTAGCAGATGATGTTGCCAAAGAATTCTGGAAAGTGCTTGATAAATATAAAATAAAGAAAGAGTCTAGAACAGGATATTCAATTGGCATAGGATACCCTCCTGACTGGGGAGAGCATACTCTTAATATCTACAAGGGAGATATGACAGAATTAAAACCAAACGTAACCTTTCATATGATAGCTGTTATGCAATTTGGAGATTGGGGAGTCGAAGCATCAGAATCTATTAGAGTCACAGAAACTGGAAATGAATTACTCAATAATTTCCCCAAAGAACTTCATATAAAATAGCTTGAAAATATCCTCTACAAATGTTTTAAAACGTATTCATGTCTAAGAATAAAGAGTTCGTTAAATTTGAAAAAGTAGATAAAAGCTACGATGGAAAGATTTTAGTAGTTAAAGATTTAAATTTAGATATTTCGGAGGGTGAGTTTATAACTATGCTTGGTCCATCAGGATCGGGGAAAACTACATGCTTAATGATGTTAGCTGGTTTTGAAACTCCAACAAACGGAGAAATATATTTAGATAAAAATCCTATCTCGAACATTCCTCCACACAAAAGAGGAATAGGTATGGTATTTCAAAATTATGCTTTATTTCCTCATATGACAGTTTATGAAAATTTGGCATTTCCTTTAAGAGTTAGAAAAATGCCGAAAGATGATGCAAATAAAAAAATAGATAGGGCACTATCAATGGTGTCTCTATCTGGTTTTGAAAATAGAATGCCTGGTCAATTATCAGGCGGACAACAACAAAGAGTAGCAGTTGCTAGAGCTTTAGTCTTTGACCCATCTGTAGTTTTGATGGATGAACCCTTGGGCGCATTAGATAAAAACTTAAGAGAAAGTATGCAATATGAAATTAAACATATCCACGAGAGTATTGGCGTAACAGTTGTTTATGTTACACATGATCAAGGTGAGGCACTTACTATGTCAAATAGAATAGCCGTTTTTAATGATGGTAAAGTTCAACAATTATCTTCCCCAGATCAATTATATGAAAAACCAGTTAATTCGTTTGTTGCAGAATTTATTGGTGAAAATAATACTTTCGCAGGGGAAGTAGCAGATATTTCAAAAGATAAATGTAAAGTAAAAGTAACCGGTGGAGAGATAATGGCTAACCCAATTTCGGTAAAGTCTAAAGGTGAAAAAACCACTGTTTCAATTAGACCAGAAAGAGCACTTATAAATCCTCAAGACAACATGGATAATAATCACAAAGGAAAAATAGAGGAAGTTATATACCATGGAGACCATACTAGAGTGAGATTGAGTTTATTGGGAAATTCAGACTTTATTTTAAAAGTCCCAAATAGCTCAGAAAATTTAGATATCAAGCTGGGTAATACAATAAATATTGGCTGGAACAGTCAAGATGCAAGAGCCCTTGATCCAAAATAGAATAATTTTAAATATCAATAAGATTTCCCTTTATATAATGGACAAATGTTCAGTTGACTCTGTTGAATGAACTTGCTGTAATTAGGAATATATAAAACGTTTAAACGGAGGATAAATGAGAAAATTAAGTAAATTATTACTTACTCTTACTTTTGCACTTTCATTTACCACATCAGCATTTGCGGTTACTGTTGCATCATGGGGTGGAGCGTACACAGAAAGTCAAAAATTAGGTTATGGTGATCCTACTGCCAAAAAATTAGGTATCGACATCAATTGGGTCGACTATTCAGGTGGATTATCCGAAATAAAAGCACAAAAAGAAGCTGGGGCAATTACATGGGATATTATTGATGTATTTGCAATGGATACTATTACTGGATGTGATGAAGGTTTATTTGTTGAATTCGATTTTGACAAAGACTTTCCACCAGCACCAGACGGAACTCCTGCAAGTAAA
>MDSZ01157802.1_pt1 | contig 14752 bp, 18 predicted proteins | sample 811201 | NCBI WGS metagenome assembly MDSZ01 (sample SAMN05326647, study PRJNA326480) | marine metagenome | isolation source: seawater | place: Indian Ocean: North | collected 2010
AACTTGCAGATGTCTTAGCGCCTCTACAACCAGGTTTGAATCTCGAGAGATGCTACTGGCTAGCTCAGGGGCCACAATTTGAGACCGCAGCAGAAATTGATGCGATCGACAAGTTAGGCGGAGAGGTAGTTGGCATGACCATGCCACGAGAGTGCAAGTTGGCTGCCGAAGTTGGCATTCCTTATGCTGCGATTTTAGTGGCCTCAAATTGGGCAGCAGGTAGAGAGCCTGGCGATTCTGGTAAAGATCTAGATCATGAAGAGGTTTCAGCAACCGCTGAAACCCGTCTTGGACCAGTCGTTGAATGTATCAAAGCCTTCACGCAATGACTAACCCTCTTCACTGTACCCCGGTGTTCATGGGTCGAAGTGTAGAAGACTGGTTAGCCAGTGATGAACAGGACGAATGGAGTGTAATGATGCGAAAGGTCGCAGCATTCCATCACAAGCACGACTTTGCCGGAAAAAACGGTCACGATATGGGATACAGAATTGCACTTACTGTTGAAGAGTTAGGTGAGTTAGCTGCGGCGGTTACCAAAGGTAAGCCAATCGAGGAATGTGCTGAAGAAATGGCCGATGTACTAATTCTGCTAATGGGCCATTCTTTGGCTATGGAAATCGACCTAAAGTCAGCCTTCGAAAAGAAGTATGAACGTATCATGCAAAGGCCTGCAAGAGAAGGCCGACTTGGAATTCGAGTCACCGAATATACAGGTGAATGATTTTGGAAGCTAAGCGAATTTGGCTAATTTCTCTGCTTCCAATCATACTGTTTGCTCTGTTATATGGCCAAATTCCTCAAGCACAAGATTATCACAACTTTGCGGATGGAAGAGAATTCCTTGGAATTCCAAACACGCTAGATGTAATGTCAAATCTCGCAATATTATATCCTGGAATAGTTGGATTGTTGATGTGTTTAGATCCAACAAAGCGCTCCCAAATTAGTGATGATGAATATTCAATCCACATCACCTTGTTCAGTGGCATGGTATTGACATTTGCAGGTTCTGTATGGTACCACTTGGAACCAAATGATGCAAGTCTGTTATGGGATCGCTTGGGGATGTCTATTGTAATCGGTTCAGTCGTGTCTTTGCTCATTCACGACATGTATGATTCACAGTTGGCCGGAAGAATCCATCTACCAATAGTTATCTTGAGTGTCATCTCGGTTTTGACTTGGCCATTATTCGATGATTTACGAATATATTTCATCGTTAAACATCAGCCATTCCTGGTTTTGATAATTCTATATTTCATTGGACGTAAAACCTATGATAAGATTGAGGGCTTCGCTTGGGCCTTAGGTATGTTCGGAATTGCTACAGCTTTCGAATTCACAGATTTGTATATGTTCGAATTGACCGGAATTATCTCTGGACATTCACTGAAGCATATCTTGGCAGGTCTCGGATTATGGTATCTCTATGCTATGATTAGAGATCGAGAGTTACTCGCATTCGAAGAAGAATAATCTCAGTCCACATCAATCCATGGAGATGTTTCACAGGTTCCATCATAGTAGATGGCTCCACCCTCGTAAGTTGCTGAATGTTTGACTTTAGTACAGCCGTCGTCACAGAAATTTGGGCTACTTTCGTAGTACAGGTAGGTTGACCAATATGTTCCATCCATGGAATCTCCATTAACTTCCCAATTAGCAGATTGGTATGATGCTTCTACTTCAGTTCCATCTGCCATATGCACATACAATCGAACCCAAACCGATTGTGATTCCTCATATTGATCACTTTCTTCTAGCCAGCCACCACCAGACTTCAACAACTCGATGGTTACGTTTAGTGAATTATCTGGGTTCACAACTTTAGATGAGTAGACATAATCGTAACCGCCATACATCTCCTCATATCCTTCACCACAGCCAAGAATTCCAGATCCCGATTGAATACATCCGGTAAGTGGGAAAATGAGGGTCACGCAAACCAACATTTTGAGCACATTGTGTGATGCCATGTTATTTCTCCTCTCGATTTATTCATTTTTTATCCAGTGTTGGAATACCATGTCGTGTTGATCACGTTCCCCTGCGGGGACATGTCGCTCTTCAGCTAGAGTGAAACCCAAACCAGTGATGTCTGGGAAGTATGTGTCAGCACCATCTACTCGGGTATCGATAATGGTTCGATGTAACTGGTTTACATGAGGAAGGAATAGTTCGTAAATTTGGCCACCGCCAATGATCCATCCTTCCATGTCCAGTGCTTGGTCAAAGGATACGACTTCCACACCTTCGACTTCACCTCTCGATAGTACGACATGCCTTCTTCCAGGCAATACACCCGGCAATGAATCCCATGTCTTCCTACCCATGATTATGGTAGAATCCATAGTTACCTGTTTGAAGTGTTGCAAGTCGGTTGACTGGCGCCAAGGTAAGTCTCCGTCTTTCCCTATTGCACCATTCCGGTCGCATGCAACAATCATGCCTAGCATAGTATCACACTGCTATTGGGGCCTTAATGTGAGGATGATGCTCGTAACCTAATACCTCAATGTCCTCGTAAGTGAAATCGTCAATGTTCTTGATATCTGGATTTAGTTTCAATGTTGGCAGGGGTTCGATTGGTGTGCGAGAAAGTTGGAGTTTTGCTTGCTCAAGGTGATTTGTGTATAGGTGAGCATCTCCAATGGTGTGCACAAATGCTCCGGCTTTCAAACCGCAAACCTGTGCCATCATATGAGTTAACAGAGCATATGATGCGATGTTGAAAGGTACTCCAAGGAATACATCTGCACTCCTTTGATACAATTGGCAGTTCAATTTTCCATTGGCTACATGGAATTGGAAAAATGCATGACAAGGCATCAAAGCCATCTCATCAAGTTCGCCAACGTTCCAAGCGCTCACTATGATTCTACGCGAGTTTGGATTGTTCTTAATCAAGTCAATCGCTTGTGTAACTTGATCGATTACCCTTCCATCTTTTGCTTCCCATTGGCGCCATTGTTTGCCATAAACAGGTCCTAAGTCGCCATTTTCATCCGCCCACTCATTCCAGATGCGTACCCCGTTTTCCTGGAGGTACTTGACATTGGTATCGCCCTTGAGGAACCAAAGTAACTCATGAACAATACTTCTCAAGTGAAGCTTCTTGGTTGTGACCATCGGGAATCCTTTCGATAAATCGAATCTCATTTGATGTCCAAATACAGACAAAGTGCCTGTACCGGTGCGGTCGCCCTTCTCCTCACCTTCGTCGAGGATACGTTGCATGAGGTCCAGGTATTCCTGCATCAAACCCATTCTGGCTCAATCGGCTATTGATGATTGTCACGGAGCTCCTTGGCCGCGAATGCGTTCCATAAACTCGTCAGTGAACTCTCTGTACATGCCAGATAACACGGATTTTACCTCGTGGTCTTCTTTGTCAGCAAGTGCTTGCAAATCTGCAAGTTCAACTCTTTTCTCCAACCATTCCCACCATGTCACCGGCTTGCCATATGATATCTCGACACGGCGCCATAAGCGCGGTAACTTGTGTTTTGACGGTTTCATGAATTCCCTTGTTCCCTTCAATCCAATAGGTACAACAGGCACGTCAGGATATGATGCTGCTAATCTAGCGATTCCCGTTTTTCCAGGTAACAAGTATGGAGGTTCTTCGCGTTTAGATCTAGTTCCTTCAGGAAAAATCCCCAATGCTCGCTTAGCATGTAGCACTACAGCAGCACTAGACAGTGCTTCTGCACCTCCGGTTTCTCTGTTGGTCTCAATCTGTCCGGTAGCTCGCATGAACGATGCTAGAGCGAAGTTTCGGAAGTGACCATCTTTAGCCAAGTAGTGCGTTTTTCTTCGACTCGCTAGAATGACAACCAATGGATCTACGTGCGATAAATGGTTAGCAGCAAGAATCGTTGGGCCAGAACGAGGAACGTTCCCTATTCCTCGTATTTTCACACGCAAAATCATCCGGAAAAACGGGGCTAGAGTCCAGCGCATGAACCCGTATGATTTGTCACCGGTAATTCGTGCTGGACTAGGGGTTATTCGCCAGTGGCTTTCCAAAGCCATCCAAGCCTCTTTCACCCCACTCATGGTGTTCTCGAATGGCTTACCCTCCTTGATGCTTGCTCCGCAAATGAAGTGGTAATGCTGAAAGAGGGAGCGCACAAGGCTTGTCACATGCGAATGTTGGTACTGGCTATGTTACTATCCGCCACGTTTGCACCAGTGGTACTTGCTGAAGCCAAATGGGAGGAGGATGGCTGGTTGGCAACCGAGGGGTTGCAAAAATTGGCTGATGGTGATGAATTCGGTTGTTACGGTATGCCACATCTGGAATGGAGTATCGACCCGGGAGCGGTTGCCCTCGAATGTAGAGAATATATCGAGGAGCGCATAGATGCTTCAAAGTGGGGTTCTTCTCCAATCTCGACATTTACTCCAAATGGTTTGACAGCCAATCAGCACACAATTATCGCACAGCAAGGCTTTGCAGTGCATGGAGATAATACTGGTCAATCCGCAACCGCCTGGCATTCTGCAGATGATGTTCCTGAGTGGGAATATGATTGGTATGACCTTGGTAGAAGAGGTGGATCGCTTGAGAAAGAAATCGCAGACATCGACGCTCTTGAACAAGAGTTAGATGCAGGCGGTCTAGTGAATCTATACTGGATTGGCCGAGTAAACGATGCAACGATTAGGCATGATTCCGAAGTGTTTGATATGCTACATGAAAGAGATGACATCTGGTTTACCACTTGGGGAGAAGCCTACTCTTATTGGACGGTCGAAAGATGTAATGAGTTCATACACAATCTGAATGATAGCGTCCTCTCATTCCGTCATACCGATACAGTTGCTTGCAATTCTGCAGCCCCTAGAGCATGGAATGTTCCAGTTACATGGATTATCGAAATTCCAAATTCGACAGTTGTTTCATCCTCACTCCCAGAAATGAGCGTCGAAGATTCAGCTACATCCGAGGGTTGGAGGCAAGAGGGAGATATTCTATATGTCAGTGTACTAAGAGGTCATCTTGTTGAATTTAACCTCTCTGAGGACACGGATTATGATGTTCTGGGGCGCACTCAATTCTTCAACAATAAATCGACTGCTGTAACCATAGCAGCACATTCGACTACCGACCTATTTCGTTGGTCGATGAGATTTAATGACAACGAGGATTTGCGGTTCACTTGGTTGATATCTCCTAAAGCGATTGACGAAGGCATTGCTTGGTTGCCTTATGCGGGATTAGCCGTTCTTGCCACAACCGTTTCGGCCATCTTCCTAATCCTCCGTAAGGAGGCCCGTAGCCAATCCAGAGCCGAAGCCTTGATGCGTGTTGATGACCGGGGTGCGGATGATGAATGAAGAGAATCGCATTGACCCGTGGTCTTCTTCACAGTCTACGGATTATTCAAGAATCATTGAACAATTCGGGTTACAATCAATGGAGGGTGTTTCGCTAAACAACCCTAGTCGTCTACATCGAAGAGGAATTGTATTCGCTCACAGAGAGTTAGATTTGGTCTTGGAATCTCAGCGCAAAGGCGAACCATTCGGAGTCCTAACGGGATTGATGCCATCTGGTAGGATGCATTTGGGTCATTCGATGGTCATCGATCAAGTTCGTTGGTTCCAAGAGCAAGGCGGAGATGTCACTATCGCTGTCGCAGATTTGGAGTCTACGGCTACTCGAGGTATTTCACTCGCAGAAGGTCGAAGGATTGCTGCTGAGGAATATGTAGCAAATTATGCCGCACTTGGATTAGATCCAGAAAGGACCACCGTGTACTTCCAGTCTCAAAGGTCGATTGTACAACGTCTAGGATTCCAACTTGGAAAGAGGACAAATTTGTCTGAGTTCGAAGCGATTTACGGATTTGATGGCTCGACCAACTTGGCGCATGTTCAGGCTCCATTGGTTCAAGCAGGAGATATTCTCCATCCACAATTGGATGAATATGGAGGCCTACGACCAATTGTGGTTCCTGTAGGCGTGGACCAAGACCCGCATCTTAGATTGACCAGAGGTTTGGCTGCAAAGACAAATTGGTTCAATGTAAATGATGCAAAGATGGGCCTACAGATTGGAGTTTCAGTTCAAGATGAGAATTCTGCGATTATGGGTGTTCAGGATAACGGCCGAATCGACAAAAATGTACAGAAGAAAGTATTCGATGATATTGTAGAGACAGTATCTTCTCTTGGTTTCTCAGATATTATGTCCAATCCAAAGCATGGTACTGTTCACATTCCTAGCGCTACCAAGAGGGATAAGGGAGCCATCAGAATGGCATTGCTTTCGCTCGAGCGCAAATTGGGTGGTATGGGATTACTAGCTCCTTCGAGCACTTATCACCGATTTGCAATTGGTATGACCGGGGATAAAATGTCATCTTCAAAGCCAAAAACCACTCTGTTTCTTGGCGATGATGCTGCAACTGCAGAGAAGAAGATCAAGCGTTCTTTCTCGGGTGGGCAAGCTACTGTGGAAGAACATAGGAGACTTGGTGGCGACCCTGACAAGGATGTCGCTTACCAGTACATGATGTACTTCTTTGAAGAAGATGACAAGTTCCTTGCAGAGATCAATGAAGGTTATCGCTCTGGCCGTATTCTAGCAGGTGAGATGAAGCAAATGTGCATTGATAGAGCAACTGAATGGTTGACTGAATTAGGAGAGAAGCGTGACGCTACCGCTCATCAGATTGACACTTTCTTTGAGTGATTACTCCGTAATCTCATCATTACTGAATACTGCTGGCTCTGGACCGATAGGAAGGTCAGCATATTCTTCAGACTCTAATTCCCTTCCAACAGCATCAGCATGCAATATCTGCGAATGTCCATTTGGATCTAATAATTCAAGAGTGACCGGATTAGGAATCGGGTCTTCTTTCAGTTCTAGAAGGGTTGTGTGCATCTGTTGTAATCGCTTAATCGAATCCATTTCAGCATCTTCTGTATATGCTTGCCTTGTGACCATGATGATGACTTCCATGAATCGGTCAATTACTCCTTCAACATTCGATACATAACCGGTTGAAGCAGTCCCAGGCTTCACTTCAAGATCTAGTTCTGGGATTCTAACCGTACAAGAGGATGAACGGATTACTCTTGCAGTAATATGTTCAGGTTCTGAAATCTTGAGCGTCCATCCACCAGGTTTCTTTCCCTCTGCTGGAATGAAATCTGATTGACGCCAACCACAAGAATGGCAGAGAACAGTAACTTGAGTATGCTCGCCAAAGTAAGGTATGTCGTCGATATGTGTCATCATAGCAACTTGTCCTTCGACCGAACAAATTGGACATGGTATGTCTACTGGGACTTCTTCCAACATCTCACCTCAGAGTTCATCGGATTCGGCGGCGAATGATTCTGTTTCAACACCTCTAACGCCCCTGCAACCAGGTGGTAGCAGCATCAATCGGGTATCGGTCAATCGAATAATCTGTCCGCCGATATCTCCTTCAACAAACTTGGTCAATTGTTCAAGTGCAGTTTGTAGTTCGACATCCCGCCCCATCAATTTCTCCATTTGGATAATTGCAGCATCTCCATCTGCCGCCCAATCAAACAGTGTTGGAAGGCCAGTTACATCATGCAAGGTCGCTTGATGTAGCACCATTCCGTCTGGAGTTTCTGCTACAGGGGCATTGGGATTGAGCAATTCGAGGTCGTGATATACGGTCGAATTATCTTGTACAATCTCCTTTTCTGGAGTTTGTGAAGGTAAGTTGAGTGCCCGAGGGGGCGCATCGAATGCGTCGAGCGAAGTCTGGACATTCTCGTCTTCGCTCATGAGGGGATGGGGTGACGGTTGGTTGATAAGGGTCCCGCGAGACGGAGGTGTGTTCCCGCAGAGTTGCGGGGCTCTTGATACGAGGTGATTCGGAATGAGTGAAGAAGGCCCTGGCGCATTTAAGACCGGAACCAGCACAGTTGGAATCACATTCGATGGTGGCGTTGTAGTAGGTGCAGATCACCGTGCTACCATGGGCCACTTCGTTGCAAACAAGAGTGTACAGAAGTTGTTCAAAATAGGTAACAACTTAGCTCTAACAACCGCAGGTTTGGTTGGTCATGCTCAATCCTTGGCTCGCACTCTAGCAGCTGAAGTCTCTCTTTTCGAACTGAAGAGGGGTGACCAAATGACAGTAAAGGGTGCAGCTACCCTAACTGCAAATATCCTATCTGGAAGACCTCACTGGGTACAACTCTTGATCGTAGGAGTTGACGACGAAGGCGGCTCTGTTTTCTCTATTGACTCTGCAGGTGGATCTATTCCTGATTCCTATTGTGCAACTGGATCTGGCTCACCTTACATGTATGGTGTCCTAGAAGACGGATTCAGCGAAATGATGAGCAGAAAAGATGCAGTTGCTCTTGCAGCACGTGCTCTATCCGCTTCCGCTCAAAGAGATGCAGCATCCGGCAATGGAATGGATCTAGCAGTAATTACTGCTAAGGATGGATACGTTCCAGTCGACCAGAGCGAAATCGATGCAATACTCAGCAAGTGAGTAATTCATTCTCCACCCGCGGGCAAGAGCCCGTGGATCCCTCCAAAGGGGGTTCCATGTATGTCAGCGGGTGGTTTAGGTGACAAACATGAGACTTAGTTTCAAAGAGATGAAGGACGCTATTGCAAAGGTCGTTCCCAAAGATGTCGAATATGATGTCGACCTTGAAGCAGGTGATATCTCAATCATTACTCCTACTCCAGACGTATTTGGTGGCGGAGAGGGACTGATTGGAAAAATCGCCAAGAAAATCAAGAGAAGAATCGTTCTTCGTCCCCATGCTTCAATCATGAAACCGGAAGATGAAACCGAGCATTTCATTCGCGACTTGCTCAGCGAAGAAGCAGGAATTGAAGCGATTTACTTCGATGCATGTTATTGCGAGGTAACCGTGATTTGCAATAATCCTGGAGAGGCGGTAGGTAGGCGTGGAGCCAATGCTAAGGCCATTCGTGATGAGTGTGGATGGCTTGTAAAGTTCGAAAGAACCCCTCCAATTCATTCCAAGACAGTCCACGATATCCGTGGATACAGAGCAAGTCATGCCAAGGAACGTCGTAAATTGTTGAAGGAGTTTGGTCTCAACATCTATCGTCCAAAGAGACCAGGTTCATTTTGGGTTCGAACTACAGCACTCGGCTCTTATCGAGAAGTAGGAAGGGCATGCCATCTGGTCACTACCAATGAAAGTAGAGTTATGATCGATGTCGGTGTTAACATCGCATCCGACACAGATCCAATGCCATATTTCACCGCACCAGAAGCCCTACCTCTAGAGAAGATGGATGCGGTCATTTTGACCCACGCTCACCTTGACCATGCAGGAATGCTTCCTGTATTGTTCAAGTATGGTTATCGTGGACCGGTTTATTGTACTCCACCAACACGTGACATGATGCTATTGTTACAATCAGATTATCTGAAGGTCGGTGGAGCAGAAGGAAAGCGTGCTCCGTATGACATGGAAGACATCAGAACTGCAATGCGACACGTAATCGATGTGGACTGGGGCCAGACCGTTGATATCGCTCCTGACATTAAATTGACATTCCATAATGCAGGCCATATCCTAGGTTCATCCTCTGTACACCTGCATGTTGGAGAAGGTAAGCACAACATTGTATTCAGTGGTGACCAGAAGTATGAGAAATCCTGGTTATTCGATGCTGCAAATACCAGATTCCCTCGATGTGAAACCCTCGTCATAGAGTCTACATATGGCGCATCTGGTGACTTCCAACCTAGCAGAGAAGAAGCTAACCAAGAGTTACAGGACATTGTGAGTAGAACAATCCAGCGAGGAGGGAAACTGATTTGCCCGGTGTTCGCAGTCGGTCGCTCTCAAGAAGTTATGATCGCAATCGATGAACTCTTCAGATCGGGTAGTGTTAAACCAGTTCCAGTTTACTTGGATGGAATGATACAGGAAGCTACTGCTATCCATTCAGCGCATCCAAATTATTTGACTCAAAGTCTTCGTAAATCCTTACTCAAAGATGACGGAAACAACCCGTTCACTAGTGATTGGTTTAGACCAGTTCAGGGTAGGGATATGCGAGAATCAATCATCATGGATTCAAGTCCATGTATTGTCCTTGCAACAAGCGGTATGCTCAATGGTGGACCGGTAATGAGTTACTTCCAGAATTGGGCACATGAGAATCGAAACTCGCTTTGTTTCGTAGGATACCAAGCAGAAGGAACTCTAGGACGCAGACTCCAGAAAGGATTCTCAGAAGTTCCAATGGTCATAGAAGGTAAGACCGAGATAGTCAAGATTGGTTGTGAGATGGCTACGATTGACGGATTTAGTGGCCATTCCGACCGTAGACAGTTACTGGAATTCATCGAGAATATGAGTCCTCGTCCAAAGAATGTAATTTGCCACCATGGTGATTACTTCAAGTGTAACGAACTAGGGCGAACTCTGCGTGAGAAATTCAAGGTACGAACTTACGCACCTCAAAACTTAGAGACAGTTCGCCTATCATAGAATTGGCAAGTCAATGCCTGATTCCATAGGGTCAGGCAGATTTTCTTGGTTTTCAATCTGTGAACCCTCGGAAGAACTTCCTCGAACAGAGTTAATCGGCGTACTCCCTCTTTCAGATTCTTGACGCATCAATAGAACTGAAAATATGAGAATGGTTAGAACTCCGGCTAGCAGAATTGCCATTGGCATTATCCAACCCTCTCCTTGTAGGGTTGAAACACCTGCTGCGGCCCCAATCAATAGAGCAGCAGCCCCGAGTAAAACTCCTCTGGAACTACCGCTCATACATACTTCTCGGACCAAGGTCTTGATGAACCTAGCCCACTCTGGACCCAAACATGTTCAATTCTGGAACGACACCGTCCAAGTCCGCACCGGCCTGTCCTGGTTGGTTGATGACCGCAGTTGCACCATGGGGTGAGAATGCTGAAGATGCCTATGATCAAGGCCTTGTGGAACTAGGATTAGGTGATTCTAGATTGATTGAGGTGCAGGGAGCTTTCCTACCGATGGGATTTGAGGCAACACCTCCCCAAGCCCTTCCTATGGGTTCGCTGGTAGAGTGTCATCTTGCTACCGCTTATGCATACAACGGCTCCAGTGCCTGTGCAGGTGTTGCATGGGCGGCTTGTACTACTCCAGAGGGTGAAGAGTGTGCTATTGTTGCAAAGATTACCACCGAGTTGGATTACGAGGAAACAGAGTCCTTGCTAAAGCGTAACTTGCAGCGAAGATTAGCCAGCAGAGACCTTGAGGTTCAATCCTTTGATGTGGCCGTTGATGAAGTGACTGCTGCAAAAGATCACTTCGGTGTTGCAATGTCTGCACTAATTCTACCAGAATCACTCAAGATGACCGGAGGAACTGCGGTTGGAAGAGTCCGTGGTGGACTCACACGTCAGGCTTCAGATGCAATCGAGAGCGCCGCACGACGTGTGGATACAAAGGCTCCAGCAGCACCAGCGATGAGACCTGGTCAGCGCCGTCCTTCTGGCGGTGGCAACACAGATTTCTCTTTGTGATCTAAATGTGGACTGTTGTACGTTGTCCAGCATGTAACAAATGCTGGGGAGTGCAAAAGCGAGCAAAATCATGCCCACATTGTGGTGCTGTAGTAGGCGATGATGTCACGGTTGTTTCCACTGCTGAAAACCCTGGTGAGTTGCAAAGAGAAGTTGCAATTGCAAATATGCCAGAAGAACTTCGAGATGACTTTAGAACACGGATGCCAAAAGTGGTCGAGGTTGTAGAGGAACCTACTGCAGCAATGCTGTTTGAATGCATTAGGTCAGCAACTATCGACGATGAAGTTACACTGGAACGCTTAGCCAGTTCGTTGCGCGGTAAGGGCATTTCAGTGCCTGCAGAAGTTGTTGCGGATGAAGCTGTAGCCCAAGGGCTATTGTTCCAAAGGGATGAAACCAACTTCATCTTACTACAGTGACATTCAAGAAGGGAAACCTTGGCGCAGGGTTTGAAGGGTCTGTGGGTTAGCTTGGCCTATACTCGGGCGTTTGGGACGCTTGGACTCCAGTTCAAATCTGGACAGACCCACCTTCAATTTCCTGTAGTGTATTTTCATTAGACAATTATTCGTCTCTACTGTGCACCCAAATCAAGTGAAATCCAAATCTTGATTTTATGAAACAATCACATGATTCTAGTTCCTGCTTCCAAACCTGTTTGGAGAATTCGGGGACCATCTGTTTTTCATGAAACTCTCCGAGATCACCTTTTCTTTCTGCAGAAGTACATGTGGAGTAATCTCTAGCCAGTTTTTTGAACACCTTCAGTGGCTTTTTTGCTTTGACTATCTCGTCTAGAATTGCTTGAGCCTGTGATTTGCTTCCAACCAATATGTGGCGAGCGTGAGCATATCTTCCAGGTATTCTCATTCAACATCCCTCGAAATCAGCGATACATGTATTCTGTCAGTTAAGTGAGTAACTACCCACAGTGCTGGATTGTAGACCCATCCTGTGATGTATGTTGCCCAAGTAAATACGAGTGGGATGCTCGGTTTCATGAATGTGTTCCTAAGTATTCTAGTGTGCAAGCCTAGAAGCAACATTAGCGAAACTTTTGGCAAGAATGTAACCAGTTTTATTCCACTCTTCTGACCATCATAAACCGCTTTGACCGGAACATGAGCAATCTTCCATCCAGATTCTGATAGTCGCATCAGCCACCAGTTTGGATAGCCATACCCCTTCCAAGATGAACTCCAGTTCCAACTTTCCAATACTTCACTCCTAGTGGCGGTATAACCACATTGTGGGTCTCTAATCGTCTGGCCGCAAGCAAGTGTTGTGAGAAACATCAGAAGTGTTGTACCAAATCGCCGTAATACCGGCATCTTTCCAGCCCGATCTAATCTCTCTCCCTTGGAGTGATGCGCATTGTTGTCGACAAGAGGTAGGAGCAAATCTTGCATATCGTTTGGGTCCATTTGACCATCGCCTGCCATTACTACAGAGATGAATGGCTTCTCCATTTTCTCGAGGAGATGCTGGTGTCCTGCATCAATAGCAGCGCCCACTCCCTTTCCTTCAAGAGTAACCAAGTCTGCATCTCCAACTAGTTGACCTGTTCCGTCAGTTGAACCATCATCAACAACCACAATCCGATCTACAATGTCTGGCATTGTGGATAGAACCCTAGGAAGATGTTCAGCTTCATTGCGGGCCGGGATGACGACGCCGACTCGCCAACCCCGGAACATGGTGTTCCCTGGGGCCTCGCAGCCATGAACTTCATGGAGGTGGAGTAGTTAGCCGCAGTTATGGAACACCTTCGCATTGTTCTGATGGGTCGTGACTTTGAGTTACGAGTTGTTTCATTGATCGTGCGTTCTCTGGAGATTGCCGAGGAAGTAGTTCTGCTGGATTTAGGTAGTGAGGACGATACAGTTGAGTTAGCGAAAAAGGTGGACTGCAAGGTAATAAGTTACGATGGCGAAGTCGATGCTCCGTCCTTAGCCAAAGTCTGTTTGGAAAGCGAGGGTGAGTTTGACAAAGTTCTCTTGGTCAATGTGACCGGCCAATTGAAACTAAGGGATCTTCCATTGATGAGCAATCGTGCTCGTGAGAAATGGGATGTACATTTGGCATTCTCAACCGGAGAAGATGATTCATCAAATCCACAGGAAGTGGTTTATGGTTCAGGACAGGTCGCTCATCTTGCAGCTTCAAGAAGTGGTTTGGAAGCATTGTCAATAGCTAAATCAGACCAAACTCCTCTGGAATTGGATTCTGATTTGAGGGTTAGAGTCCTCCATTCTCGGCCAACTCCTAAAGTTCAACAACGTGAATCTTTAGCCACAGCATCACGGTTTGCACAGTTATTCTATTGGATGTTGGAGTCAAAGCACCCACTATTGCTATTCGGAATACCTGGAATCATTCTGTTCATTGTTGGTTACAAGTTATCTGGCAATGTTTTGGATACATTCAGCGAATGGAACGAAACTACTGCTGCAGCTGGGCTCGCAGTTGTGGCGGTTACGCTAATGGGTCTATTTGCGATGATGGTTGGTCTAATCCTATACATCATGGGTAAGCAAGTAAAGCAGATTCAGGCACAATATGATGATTGGCCCAATCAATTTTCAAGGTGATTTGTCATGAAGCACCTGATTTGTTTTGACATGGACAGAGTATTGGTAGACCATATGTCCACGTGGCAATATGTGTATGATAGATTAGAGATTTCCAACGAGGAAGCCTTCAATCTATATAATCAAGGATTGCTAGATGAATGGGATTGGTTGAAGATGGATATAGCTCTAATGAAGGGTGCTTATCCAGATATTGATGATGATCAATTACGCAGTTTGTGTGAAGGAACACCTTTGATGTCTGGAATCAAGGATTGCTTGGATTGGATTGTTTCAAATGGACATGAAGTCGCAATAATTAGTGGAGGTATGCAGGAAACTGCTCGTACTATCGCTTGTATGTATCCTTCAGGTAAACCATGGCAACGTCGATGGGGAGGAATAGATCGGCATCGTGGTTGCGATTCAGTATTCCACGTCTTCACCAATGGATGGCTTCGTCGCAATGATGGAGGAATAGATGATTTTGGTCGCTACCAAGTTCAGATGAATGGCAAAGGTGCTCTGGTCAAGATGCTGCAACGTCGGCTTGGTATCTCCAAGGATTGCACTATTTCGATTGGCGATTCAGCTGGTGACATCGGGATGTTTGAGGAAAGCGGGCTTTCAATTTGTTTCAATCCATGGGATGAAAAGCCA
>MDSZ01220892.1_pt1 | contig 14752 bp, 40 predicted proteins | sample 811201 | NCBI WGS metagenome assembly MDSZ01 (sample SAMN05326647, study PRJNA326480) | marine metagenome | isolation source: seawater | place: Indian Ocean: North | collected 2010
TTGGGTTCTCTGTTTCCAGCAACGCAATATCATCAGACGAATAGGGTAGCTGGACCTTCATGCACTTGTTGATCCTGTTCTTGGCTAGTCCTTTGATGCGATACATCTTTCCTTGACGCATTTATTCTATCTCCTCTAAGCGATACATAAACTAACTACCTGATATTATTATTCTTTTTGACTCGCACTCTTTTCGGTTCGGTCATGCCTTCCCATAGCAGGTAGCCGAAGAAGAAGGCGAAGCAAGGCCAGAAGTTGTATACAATCTTTGCCATAGCCGCATATGCTAACTCTATATCACTCATAAATATCACTCCTACCCTAATAATATAACACACTAGGCTATGCATGTCAAGCACTATTTTGTAGCATATAACACTTTTTTATCGAAAAAAGCTCAATGATTACAGTAACTTACGAGCATGCTGTAACATTTATGTGTTACAAGTTTACTTTTGACGGCATGCAAAAGTTGGCATGATTATTGCCTACTTGACACACGCGCACAGTGTATGTATAAGGTTTCCACCTACTCCTAGTCTGTTTTGTTTACCTTTATAGCTGCCTGTAACATTATGTGACAACTACCCTTTTCATAAATCCACCTGATCCCACTCTCCACCACTTTATACCACTTTACCACCATATTGTGACAGCACTGTGACATTCCTAGCGTTCCTCTGTACTATCGTGCCTAGCATGTTATCAGTCGAACTAGAATCTGTGTAGTGGATCTGGGAACAATGATACTTTATAACTTTTATATTCCTATCCTCGAAAACCTCTGTGATCACGCCTCGTACAACTGCAACGATCTCACCATTGAAAGATTTATAAGTGTCCTCGATGAAGTCTCCGACCTGCATAGTTTACTTTTTCCTTGTCCGGTCAGTGACCATTTTGAACTTTGTCTTGTTCCCCTTGATCCTCATCCTGACGACTTGACCATCGGGTGACAGCATAGTCACCTTTGTATTCATGTCATACTGGGCCTTAGCCTGCTCCAGAGCCTTCAGTGTCCTCATGGACGTTATATCACCGTCAAGGCGCTCTACAATGGCTTCAGGGTCAAAATCCGGCGTGTCGGAGAGGCATGCAAATACATCGCCATCGGCATACGTCCGTGATTGCCCGTGAGCATACCAGCCTCGCGATGTGTCGCACACATACAACTCACCATTCAGATTTACCATTCCATTGATGTGTTTGTTTCGACTCAAACCTTTCAGCATATACAGTTTACCTTTCTGGAATCCCATGATCTTCTTATGCCTCCGATGTATCAATGGCAACGATCATCTCGTTGGTTTGGAAGTATGGACGCTCGGCATAGTACCGGGTAGTCATCCACATACGCTGGCAACGGCTGGATACTGGCTTCGGAGCCATGAGATCGGTCAGGACGATGTGACCGTCGAAGTTACGGGAGGTTACCCATTCAGTCGGAGGATTGAAGTCGGTGCCACCGTAGCGAACACGCTCGGCTTTCCGACGCTCGCCTTTCTTCCAGACGTAAACGTGATCCTCTGCAACCTCGGTATCGAACGGTACAACAGTGAACTCGGCAAGGCTAGCCAGCTTGTCTAACTCGGCATAGAACGCGGAGAGCATAGCATCATCGACGGAACCAGACTGATCAATGGAGATCGCGATCTTCGCTTGACGGTTGACCTTGTTGCCCGCGTGGATGCGTGGGTAGCGTCGGTTGAGTCGTCGCACCGTGCTCGTCCGGTTGGCTCGCTGGCTGGTCTTGATGAAGTATCGAAGAACTTTCTTCCAATCGACATAAGTGCGGAGAGCCTTGCGAATGTCCTCACGAACAGACGACGACACGGAACCCCATGAGCGGCTACGGTCGGCTTCCTCGGCAGCTTTGCGGATAGTGTCTTTCAGGCGCTCTTGAGCGACCTGACTGGCTCCCTCGCCACCTTGACCCCAACCATCGTGATCATCGAACTGACCGCTACCAGAGCCGTCAGAGCCGTCAGAATCACCCTCGCCCGCGCCACCTTCGCCATCACCTTCGCCCTCGGGCTGGTTCTGGTTTGGATCTTCGCGGAGTTGTGCAATATACTGTTCGGCAGACAGGAACGCTTCATACTCTGCGAACGGTCCAGCACCGGGCATGCAGCACATATCGGGCAACTCGCCTTGCAGGTGACTGTTGATCGCGAGGTCCATGCCGATATTGTGGATCTTGCGCTCGGAAGCGTCAAGGTCGCGAAAGTGTGAGAACCGTGTGCCGGTAACGTGCTCAAAGATCAAGTGATAGAACTCATGCTTGAGTACGCCTAGCTTGTGATGATCCTCCAGCTTGCCCATGAAGTCGGGATTGTAAATCAACTCAAACTGACCGGCCTCGGTGACAGTCACACCAGCGGTCGGAATCGACTTGCTGGCCCGCTTGTTGATCCGACGCGAGATAGCAGCGAAAAATGGCTCCTTCATCAGAAGACGGGCGGCGTGCATGTTGAGATCGAACGCGGGTGCGTCCTCGTTGGACTCGGCTGCGGGTGCGGAACTGGAAACGGCTGGACTGGTCATAGGTGAACTCCTTATTACTCTTATAGTATACTATAGGTAGTCGCGAAAATCAAGGATAAAGTTGTCAAGAGAATGTCAAGCCTTGAGTGAAGCGTGAATCAGGGCGTGGCCTGCGGCGATCCAGAGAGTGCCTACCACGGTCATGTATAGAAACGGTGCGATTGTCATTTTCGGCTCCTTTGCCAGTGATGAAGAAGGTTACTTTTGGGCCTCTGCTGGCCCTGTGAAGAAGACAGGCAGACCGTCAGGGGGGCAGGTCGGGCGAGAGAGAGAAAGCCGCTCTCTGCCCCCTGACGGCCCCTGAATCGCTAGCCACCGAGAATGGTTACAAGGTGGTCGCTGATAGCGGTGCCATTCGGCAGGCTGGTCTGGTGGGTACGGATGACGTTCTGAACGTCGCCATCACCCAACACGGTCCACAGCTTCATGGCAACCTCGCTAGGCAAGGTTACAAAGTAGGTTGCAAGGTTGACGATCTGATCGTCGGTCAACTCTGCCTTGAAGACCTCGGTGGCCTCCATCTTCTCAACAAGCGCAGAGTGCTCGTTGATAGTCCAATCGGCAGTCTTGTCGATCTTGCCATCGTTCAAAATGTCCTCGACAGTCACCTGACGGTCATAGGAAGCAACAAAGTCGCGGATTGCAACCGCAGCCTCAAAGCCACAGAATGCAGTGGTCAGGTTGAACAGAAGATCAAGATCGCCGCCCTCGGAGAAGCAACCGGCAGGAACAACGGTAGTGTTGAGCCGCGCCCATGAACGACGGGAAGGGTAAACCTTGTTAGGCTCAAAATCGCCAGCGTGCTCAAGGTGAGTACGGTTGGTGTTGATGAAGTCCCAAAGCACAGCATCAACCTCGTCTTTCGCCCAATCAAGCCAGTCCTCGCAGGAAGGCTCAACGTCGAAGACCGTGTAACGGTCAAGCTCTGCCGGGTCCATTTCACCGACCTGATATTGAGCACCGTGCTCGCCACCGTTGACGGCAGCGATGATGATCGTATCAGGGTGCAGGGTGTTACCTGCCAGCTTGCGGCTATCGCACAACTCGAAAATGCCCTGACGGACCTCGGTAGTCGCACGGTCCACCTCATCGAGAAAGAGCACAACAGGCTCGGTACAAGCGGTCAGGAACCACTCGGGCGGGTTGAAAGTGGTAGCCTTGCGACCGTTGACCTCAACGTCACGGTTGTCAGGAAGGCCGAGAAGATCGCCCTCGGTCATCTGGCTTGCACGGCGCTCCACAACAGGGAGGCCAAGATCGCGAGCGGTCTGGTAGACCACCTCGGATTTACCGACCCCGTGGCGTCCACGGATAAGGACGGGGAAGCGGGCGTTGATGACGGAAGGGACGACGGCGCGGAAGGTTTTGAAGTCGATGGACATATGATTCTCTCTCTCTTTGAATCGTTCGGTGGTCGGTGGGGGCCAATCCCTCACCTTACATACTAAGTATACATCAGGTTGAAGAAAAGATCAAGGGTTTTCTTGTCAAGTAAATGTCAAGCATTTCTTGACCCCTTCTTTTTTGGAGTGCGGTGAGCCTTTAGCCCACGTTCTTCTACCTCAAAAGTCTCGGCACAACCGACAGGAAGCACCTTGTAAACCTTGTTGCCCTTGCATGCTGACGATGGTGCTCGGACGTTGCTAGCAACGACGACGACGGGCATGGTGCCGTTTCTGGACGCACCATAGGCCCTACCACTGTTCGTGTTTCGGACAAGAACCATCGAGCCAACAGCATATTTCGGCTCGGACTCCCAACCTGCGAGGATCTTCGCTGCATACTTGTTGCTGGTGATCGCCTCGTACTGCTTCTGTGTCGGTACAAAGCCTTCAACCACGCGACTGGTGATGTTGCCATAGTACCCGTTGGCCTTGTAGTATTCGACCATGATGCGAAAACGGGTCTGCATGATCTCGCTTCCGGCATATTCGCTAGCAAACGCATTGAGCGCGGCAAGAGCCTCGGCGGAATATCGAGAGTTTACTTTTGCGACCGTGGCGATCTGCTTCTCTGACAAGTTACGGCCCGCATTGACTTGACCGATCACCGAATCAATGAATCCAGCATCCCAACTCGACGCATCGGTGATCCGACTGCGGAGTTCTGTCACCTCTGCCAAAAGGTTACTGTTGACAGTGGGTTGAGTCGCATACTGTTCTTCCAGTTTGCGAACCCATTTGGCGCGGCCTTGACTCATGTACCCTTTGAGATTGTAGTGCGCGAGCAAAGATTCTGCGAAGGAGCGATCACGCGGAGTGATCCATGTCTTCGCTAGAAGGTCTTGAAGGCGCGTGCGGTAGGTAACTCGGGGCATTTATATTCTCCGGTGAAAGTTGTTCCTCAACCTTACATATACATCTTATCAGCTTTCTCTGAAAAGATCAAGGGAATCTTTGTCAAGAGATTGTCAAGACGCGAAAAGAGAGGTTTGAGGCTCGTAGTCGGCGGCGTCGATCCCGGCATCAGTCAGACGCCATTCATTGAGCCAGCCCATCGGCCCGAATCCATCGGAGCGCGGGTCTGGTCTGCGTTCGGCAAGGCCAGAAAGTACAAGTATATCAATAGCTTGGCGAAACTCCTGCGATGGTTCCTCGACAACGACCCACCATGTACGGTGAGGCGACAGCATAGCCAACCGTCGCAGTGTGTGAATCTCGGAGTCATTGAGTGTCATGGGTTTACCTTTAGTGGCTTTGTGAGGCCCGTGGGGGCGTTCTGTGTGATTCATAGGGTAAGTGGGTGGCCGGTGAACTAGGAGGCCAGCAAACGGCTCCTAGCCCAGCGGCGCGAAGGTTACTTTTTAGCGCGAGTCTTCACATCGTTCATAAGCTGATCCATGATCTGCTCTTGCGTCTTGTCATCGGTAGCATCGGCCCAACCGAAAGGAATGGAAGCGCGGATCTTGTCTTCGCTTGCAGTAGTGTGCAGCGAGGCAACACGGTCGGTGTAGCTTGAACGATAGACACCGGCACGTTCCTCGTCGCTGAGTCCTAGGGTGTCGGCTGGAAGGGTTACATTTTTGACCTTGCCCCACTCTGGTCGGGGGTTGAACAACTGTGTAACGTGCGTTGCTGTCAGAACCTCGCGGCTGATCAACTGACTGTTATCACTCTCTGTGCCCAACGAGGCCCATGCAACGGATGTGATGGCAAACGTGCCGGGTACAGGGTATTCACGATGAGCACCCGTGTCCTCTGCGAAGACGACCGTTGCACCGGGACCGATCCCACTGGTTAGCATGCGCTCAAGGTGACTGACGCGGCGTGCTGCGATCTCTGCGGTGCGGAGTTCAATATCACGCTTCCGATACTTGCATGCGCGAACGGAGTGGCCTACGCCACGTTCTTCGCCAGTACCGTAAAGGGTATCGACCTCGACACCAGTTTTTACCTTGTCGCCCCATCGATCAGTCGCCTCGGCCTCAATCATTCCAACGCGCCGATCATCGTTCTCATCCATGTTGCGCCACGCCCACTCGTCAATAGTGGTTCGGTGGCATTTGCAGTAGGCACACACGCGCTTTCCGGTGGCTCGTTTCACACGGCCCTCGGCCTTGCGGTCCCATTCACGAACAAGGTAGTGGCTCGGATCGTTGTCGCGAAGATACTCAACGCGCTCTTTTAGCTTCGGGCATCCTGCCTTGTTGTGACCAGATTCGCCGCAGTAGCCGCATCGTGTTGTTCCTGAATAGTTGCCCATGTTCTCTCTCTCCTAGTGGGGGTGTTTCTCGACCTTACATATACATTTTATCTGATTTGTCGCCATAAGTCAAGCGGATCTTTGTAAAGAGAATGTCAAGGAATCTCTTTCACACCGTCAAGGGTGATGACATTCGTGCGCCTGTACCACAATCGGTAGGGTTGGCCGGTGCTATCCTTTTCACCTGCGAACTGCACCAGCACCTCAAGGCCCTGTTTGTCAACGACAAGACCAACGCGCTCGGTGTCGGCATATGGGCCGCGCATGTATCCGGCCCCTCTGTGCTCAATCGGGTGAACTAGATCACCGATCACCGGCTTGCGAAAGTGAAGATGCTGGCGTGTCATCAAAGGTTACCTTTCGTCCTCATGGGCGAGTGAAACCAGACCAGTGGGTTCATCACCATATCAGCGTACCGCTTCGCACGGGACACATGACAAGAGGTGGTCTGACTGCGGAAGCCATCGGCCCCAGCCATGTAGTCGGCAACCACACAGACACCAGCGGGTGTACGCTGGCCGATCTTGAGGCTGTATGACCACAGGCTCCCATCCTCGCAGGCAACCAATGTACCCTTGTGGTTAGCGGCGGTCTGACCGACCGACCACAGGCGAACGACGTTACTGTTTCTATGTCTAGGCATTGGTGCGCTTCTCCTTGCTCTCTGCAAGCATCTTGTTGACCCATGCACCATCGAACTCGGCGGCGTACTGGTTACGGAGCACTAGCAGCTTCTCGCCGTCCTTGACCTCATTCCGCAGCTTGTAGCCGGGGATCAGAAACTCGGTGCCTGCCGGTGCGCCGATGAAAACCTCACACACCGCGTAGGGTACAGATTTCCAGCGACTTTTGTTCTCGCCGGTTTTCTTGTCCTTCCAGCGACTACGGAAGCGACGAAACTGCATATCAACGACACGGGCCTGAATCATGCCAGTCGTCGCGTTGATCATCACAATATCATCTTTGCGAAGGTAAGCCATTTTTTTCTCCTTGTTGGGTGTTTCTCGATCTTACACACATATTATATCCGATGTGGTTCAGAAGATCAAGAGGATCTTTGTCAAGTGTTTGTCAAGGGATTCATTTTCTACTCACAATGTCGAACCATTCAAGGTCGAACCACTTATCGGGGTCGAGTGCAAAACAAACCCATTCGCCTTTAGAGTTTACTTTATACTCCATGACCACCGCCATGCCTTTTGGCAAACCAGACGGCAAAACTCCATCTTTGTCTTCATCGGTCACTTTGACAAGAGCGCCGATCATCGTCCCGGCTTCTGGTACTGCTAGTTTACTCATCATCGCTAGATCCTCCCTTTGCCTCAATCACAAACTTTTCAAGCTGTCGAGTTACGCGCCTTGATTGTGCCATCGACGCAGCCGGGAAGGGCCTGATCTGTCGAGGCTGGACCCACAACTGTTTCGGACCAGTCAACACTAGGACGTTCTGCGGTAGTCCATCGTTCCAGCCATCAAACTGTAAGATCAACCCCGGTTTCTGCTTATCGTTATCCTTGTCATCGCGCAAGGTTACCATCACTAGATCGCCTACGTTCATTCTATGCCTCCGCAGCCATGCCGAGAGCGCCCATCAAGGCCCCCTGTGTTTCAAGCATCTGATTGATAATGGCCTGTGCCTGATCACGATCTTCCTCGCTGATGGATTCGCGAGTCTGTTGAAGCGTGGCATGGATGCCTAGCATTGTGATCATCGCTTCCGATGTGGCAGCGGCTTGTTCAAGACGGGTCGGGTTCATTGTGTACTCCTTGCTGATTACTCTAATAATATAACACAGCGGTTCAGAGAGATCAAGGTCAAAGTTGTCAAGAGATTGTAAAGGGTGGGGCGGCTGCGGTTGAGGCTTCTTCGGAGCACTCGGGCCTAGTCTCGATTCGACTCCCTTGCGGGTTTGTGCTTGCCCCACGCTGATGGGCGGCGAAACACTTGTGTTCTTTTGAGACAGTGAACACTTCTCCTTTATAGTTAGCAGCCGCCCCTGTTAGTTTAGTCTAAATAGTTGAAATCATTACCAAAAATCAATGTGACGGCTGATGCCGATTTCAAAGCCCCAGCCTCTAACTTCATTGTCATCGGTGTCCTCACCGATACGAACAAAGCGATACGATTCATCCATGTCTTCTTCTTCAAGGCGACTCATAAAATCCTCAAGGGCTGCGATCTCTGGATACGAGTCGTACCACTTGATACCATTCCAGCGATAGATGACACAGCCGTCTTCTTGTTTATCAACCTCGCTGCAATCCTCCGAGAGCATCGAAGCGAGTTCGCCACCTTTAGCAATATAGGTAGACAAGAGCGCGGCAGCATCCGGCTTTACTGCAAGTAGAACTTCTGAACGGTATCCCATGTAAATCTCCTTTCTTTCGATTACTCTAATAATATAGCACGGTCGGCTAGCAAGATCAAGCCCAAAGTTGTCAAGCCTTTGTCAAGGGTTCAAAGAACTTGAGAAAACTTCTATCCACAATCCTACGTTCACCTTTGACGAGTACCGCATGGTTGACAACCCGAACCCCATCATCGCGCTCAATCACATCTTCACCGAGATAGAGCACCGGACCACAGCTTGACCAGAACTCACTAGTCGAGTGCGGAAGAAGCCAGTTGTGTGCAACCTTATAAAGTTTACCTTTTACCATGTTATTCTCCTATGAACGATTCTAATGGTGCAATACTCTGTTTGTTGCACCATTCTTTAGCGCCGGGACCGAACAGGCTCAAACCCTGAGTAGTCCACATCACTTGTACTGCTGCTGTGCTTGACTCGCTATTGTGCATGTCTATCACTACGCCGATCTGTTCAGTCAACCAGTGCCATACCAGATCACCGACTTGCACTGATCACCTCCAAGTGTTGCGGTTGAAAGCAGCACATAGCATTGTTGTGGGTCAGTATGACGCCATACAAGCCGGATACTTTGTAGAACTCGACAATGATGCCCGTGCCACAACTTCCCGTCAGACACTTTACTAAATCACCGACTTTCATTTGATCACCTCGATCACGTTTTCGTGATATATGTCTTTCTGGTTCCACTTCGGGATCAATACCATCCAGTCGTTACAGGAAGGGTTGTGTGTTTCTGCCACGATCAAGCCGATGTTGTGACCATCAATATCATCAGGAACATAACCACCAAGATGGGCTTCTCGTTTGGAATGATAATGTTCCCGCGCTGTGTGCGAAAAGTGATAAACTCTAACCAAATCACCGACCTTCATTGATAGCCTCCAATAGTTTCAGAGAGTACCAGTCCCTTTCGCTGTCACAAAGCCAGTGAACAAGGGCGATCTGTTCCCTATCGAGATAAGTATTTTGCGGGCGATCTTGCAACTTTACAATAACACCAAGACTATCGGGATACCCCAACTCGCGCACCAAATCACCGACTTGCACTGATCACCTCCAACCACTTTGCTGGCTCCCATGAATACTCTTTGTCTTGAATCCAGTAAATCTGGACCCTGCGTATACGCGGGGTGCCTCGATTGATTCCATCGGGTTTGGTACGAGTGACCATGCCTATCGCTTCGCCTTCATCATGGAAAAGCGTTTCACCGGGCATCTTGACTAGATCACCGACTTTCACTGACTACCTCCGCAACTCTTTCAATGTGTAGGCGCGGGAAGGCGAGAGTGTCGCCACCGTTTTCACCGTCAGCATCGGGGCCACACAAGACATGCACAAACTCTGTTGTGCGTATTTGTTTGACCTCTGTTACCAAGCCGAAACACCCGGTAGAAGGAAACTGAATCAAGTCACCGACTTTCATATTTCTCCCTGAATACTCCTATAATATAGCACCAGAGAACGTCAGAGTCAAGGCCGATCTTGTCAAGAGAATGTCAAGGCTGACTAATCACCTCAAAATCAAAGTCTCGTTGCCATCGCAAATCGCCACTACCACAGTATTTTACCCAATAACCTTCTTCGGGGGGGAGATTGGCAGCACCATGATACACTTCATGCTCCATAACGAGGCCGATACTTTCATATTCATCGATCTCTGGATTGAGACACTTTACTAATGTGGCTACACGGATCATAAACCAACCAACGTGGCGACGATGACGGCTACTGACGACACGACACCAGCAACAGTTAGACAGAGCACGATCCGCTCGGCGCGGGCTATGTCCTCCCTAAATCCACACTTGCAATCCTTATCTCTATTCATTTTCGATAGCCTCCAAATCACACTGCGGGACGCCGACGAGCACACTGCCCGATAAGATGCGAGCAAAAGGCTCGGCCTCGACACTTCCCCAGTTTACCTTTTTGCCCATTTCGTTGGTACGCCAACATTTACTTTGGTAAACCTCTGTAATAACAGCAAGTTTTCCATTCCATTTTACCAAATCACCGACGTTCACTGACTGTCTCCAAATGCTTATAATGTATATACTTTATCTCGTTGCCAAAAAGAACTCCAACTAGAGCCTTTGCGGTTGCATGAATCCCAACAACGAGCCTCGGTGTATGCCAATGCCCACGCGCTGAAATCACTAGATCACCGACTTGCACTTAGCACCTCCAAACACCCCCAGCGACAAGGCATGCACCCGTCAGCAAACTGCACCCAATAGTCACCATCCTCTTTTTGTCCTGTGATGATGCCCACCTTTTTGAGTGAACCCTGTTGATACCTAACTAAATCACCGACTTTCACTGATCACCTCACTGCTCCAGCTATTGACCCAATACTCAAACCTGCCATCAGTCGAACGAACAAGGGCACCTTTGAGTTCATTGACTTTGATAGCGATGCCGATGAACGGTTGTATACACGGCAGCTTCACGCTCACCAAATCACCGATGCGCATGGTTGGCCCCCTTGTGCTTCACCTTGCGGCTGTACTTCGACTTGTCCTTATGTTTGCCTGCACCAGAGCGCAGGAAGGCACGGACGGCTAGCCAGTTACGCGGCTTCGGTTTATTGTTCTTTCCTCTTTTCATACCTATAATATAACACCTGCGAATGCGAAAGTCAAGGCTTCAAATGTCAGAGAAATGTCAAGACTTATTTCACCACTTCCAGATTGCATACGTCTTCCCATGTGTACCAAGGGCCACGCCACATTATCTTATAGTAGCAATCTTCCCATCCTTTAGTTTCACCTTGATGCTCCACTATCAAACCAACACCGCCACCGTGGTTACTCCGGTCGGCTTCTGGACCCGGCCTCATCCTTACTAGATCGCCTACTTTCATCCTGTCTTTTTCGCCTCGATGTGTTTGCATGAGTTACGCCACTTGAAGCCGGGGCAAGTACAAGACCAGTGCTCCCCAGAAAAGGTTACTTTATACACGTTACCCTTGCTACCTTCGACCTCCCATGTCATCGCTTGAGACATGCTGATCTTCGGACGATCCCACACCATGTACTTGTCAAGATCATCGCGGGTGGCATCAAGTGGTACTTCGATCCACGTTCCACCGCTGATCGCGTAACGCTTGTAACCGATGTTTGCTAGTGCTGGAGGCCAAGTTACTTTTACTGGTAGCTTCTGGTTCATGCCTGCAACCTACTCGTACAAATCTCGACAGTGTATCCTTGATCGTTATCCCACGTTTCTTCTGCAAACACGCGAAACAGTTTATACAACTCATCGCCTTCCATCTTACTGATCACTTCATGTTCCGTCACTAGTTCAATCTCACCACAGCGATCCATCCGTGGATCGCCGTCTTCAAGACCCATGAACTCCATAATATCGAAGATGGCAGAGCGAATCGCTCCTACCTCGGTCAAGTGAGTGGTGACTGAATGTTCACCCTGATACGTCATTGAACAGTGCCACAAGTTCATCGAATCACCTCCGTTACTCTCCACCAGCCGGGGCCTTGATCAGCCGTGCGTTCCAGAACAAGCGTGCTGGTTCCGAACTGACCAAGAAACTCTGCATGCTGTCGATCATAGCCGCCAACACCTTTTGAAGCTAACAAGGTACTAGCAGCAACTACCAACTTTGCATTACGCTCATAGTATGGTGCTTCAAAACGAGTACACTGGCTCATGTCAGTGTATACCTCAAACTCTCGATCAAAATCCATCATGTAACTCCTTTGTACTCTAATAATATAGCATCATTGGCTAGTGGATGCAAGGGTTCTTGTGTAAAGTAAATGTCAAGACTCGTTTTTTTTAGCTTCAAGCATCTTTATCAGCCTCTTTACATCACTTGAGGTAGTGGCATGATCGATGGTGCCGCGAGTACGGGAGTCTCGCAACAACACCAACGCCTCGATCATTAGTTCTATTTCGTGTTCAGTTAGTTTCATGTCGGAACACCTCCCATGTAAATAGTTTACTTTTGCTAATCTGTGCGCTTGTCAAGCATTTCCCGAACATCACCAGTATGATGATTCGGTGCCATAGCTTGAAGGGTTGCGGCAGTCCTAGCACGGATCGCCCGAGAAGCCGAACGGTCGCCACACTCCAAGCAAGTAAAATAACCTAGTTCACGGCGTTTTGGGTGATATTGCTCACCACATTCAATACATTCAGGCATGTTATTCATCCTCCAGTCCATCAAGGGACCAAATATCAACAGAGTTCTGTGTACCCTGCATCAGTCGATTGTTTAGTTTCTGCTGTTCACGGGCCTGAATGCCCGCATCAACAAAGTCGTCTTCTCCAACGAGAAAAGTCAAGCCAGCCAAGTCATTTCCATTCTTCTCGCGACGAATGCGCTGGCTCCACTCGTCATCGAATCGAGCCTGTTGCTCACGAATATCCATATCGAGATCGGAAAGAAAAGTGATCCGTTCCTCAATCGCGGGAAGCTCAACATCACCGCCAAGCCACCGGGCAACGTCTTCAAGGTCGGTTAGCTGGTTACAAATGGCATCCAAGATGGCTGCAATCTCATCGTTATTTAGTTCAATCTGCACACATACCTCCAAAGTACGCATATATTATCCCACATGAGGAAGGAAAAGTCAACAGTTTTTTGTCAAGGAAATGTCAAGGCTACTCGTCGGCACCATACACAGTACCGTCTTCTGGCCAATGGTCAGGATCGATGTTCAGTGCCATCATCACCTTGTCGCCTCTGTATAGCTTTGTACCAATCGGGATCGGGCGATAACCGAATGATTCGGTACTCCACTTCAAACACTGCCAATCCAGACGGTCAAACACAATACCTTTCAACCATGAACCCAAGGTAAATCCAAGCGAAAAAGACACAGCGATGATTAGAAATGTCATCATTCTTGTTCTGCCTTTCTTTTACTAACAACTTCTAGTTCTTCTTGATACTCGGCTGATAGTCCATCGGCAGGATCATACCATGTCGGAGTATTCCAAAGCACTTTTACTTGATCTTCAAAGACTCCGCTATTCAACTCCATCACAATACCCAGTCCATTAGGGTCGTTTTCTCTAGGGTGAGTCTTCCGGCGTACAACGTCACCAATGCTAAACGTCATTGATAATCTCCAGTTTTTTGGCTTGTTTGTGTGTGTAGTGCCAGTGACCATTCACTTCATCCCATACCACCACCACATACTCTTTGGTAATCTTCTCAACAGTTCCCACAGCAGGGGTCGATGTCAACACTTTACTTTTCATCACTCTATCACCGACCTGCACTGATCACCTCTAAAAAATCTATATAAAACCAACCGCCAAAGTTCCGAGCCGTATCCGACTCGCTCACGATCCAAGATTTCCCCGACCACAATACATTGGCCTCTCGGCGCTCGCTTCCCCATCGATCACGGTTCAATGCTCCACCCATTTCGACCGTGCGTATCTCCGTCACAGTGCCTACACAGTGAATACCGCGCTCGCGATCATACTTATGTACTACCAAGTCACCGACTTTCACTGATCACCTCCAACAAAACAGCATTTAGGGTTTGGGAGCGTCCGTGCCTGATCCAGTGAACCTTCACCGTGTTGCGCTCTGGATTGATGGGATCATCAATAACTACTTTCATCACGATACCTTTGATGCCGCCCAATGACAGCCTACCTTTTACTAGGTCACCGACTTTCACTGATCACCTCAAAAGCTGACTTCATCATCCACGACCGATAGTTAGTCTTCACGTTCTGCACCAGAATACTGTCAGCTATCACGTTCATCACCAGCCAGCAGGTGCCACTCATCTTCATAGCTACCAAGTCACCGACTTTCACTGATCACCTCTAGGTGCTGACTGTTGAAATCTTCGATCTTATCGGAACCCAGCCACTTTACTTTTACGATCACACTCTCTGCGTTGTAGCGACCAACAAACAGAGCCATCGGCCTACGGCCTTCTCCGTAGGTACGGACAACTAAATCACCGACTTTCACTGATCACCTCCAGATTCCATGCTGAGTGATTGCAAAGATCACTATCGTTCCACAGTACCAATACTTCCTCGGCACCTACTCCAAGATCCTCTGGATCGAGTTCCAAGACGATACCCACCCCATCGGGTTCGATACCATATTCTTCGATGAACCATTCCCCGTGTGTTACCAA
>MDSZ01267801.1_pt1 | contig 14751 bp, 17 predicted proteins | sample 811201 | NCBI WGS metagenome assembly MDSZ01 (sample SAMN05326647, study PRJNA326480) | marine metagenome | isolation source: seawater | place: Indian Ocean: North | collected 2010
ATTTAAAGAGGGTGAGGAGAGAAGAAAGTGGCGCGAGTAAATTGGAAGAGTGGCCTTGACTTTGGCCTCGGTAAAAGGGGGGGTGGGGAAGAAATTCCACTGCCGTGACCGGTGGGAGAAAAAGAAGAGAGGGATGCCATCAATGCCGTCTTCCGGGATAATCTTGGCAGCCGAAATCATCCTGATTGGATTTGTGATTGCGGCCATTGCGTACGAAGGCAATTTCACAAGGTACACGTGGTGGAGTTTTAGTGTAGGATACGAGGCGATTCGATTCGTACCTGCTGCATGGCCTTGTCCCCTTTTTGGTTCTGACCTCCTCCACTCTTATTTCATCGTCAATTCCTGTGATTGGAAATTATCTAGGCATTTGCGGTTTTTCTCTCATGTAAGTCATGTCTTGGTAATATCAAGTCAACCTTGATGATCCCTCTCTGTCATTGCCTCCCAGTCTCCTGACACGCCCCTTTACCGGCAATTGTAGTACAGGCAGCGGGATTGGATACCGGCGTTCGAACACATTTCTTTGCGTCGAATAGCGTTCTCGTGATGATTGGTAAGACTGGTTGCTCCCGCCGTTTAATCATTTGGTCCTTGATTGGAGTAGATTAGTATTGGATTTGGTCGACTCAACTTGGAGAGGGGGGATGAACGAAAACAGGGGGGGGGGAAACAAAAACAGGATGGAGGAAGAAATTGCTACAGTCTAAGAGACGGTTGGGTCCCCCTCCCCCTGCAAACAGGTGTTGTCATCATGTCATTCATGGCACAGAGCGATTCAATGTTGGTCCAAGTTCATCGAGAATACGGAAGTCTGACGTACGGTCTAGGAACTTATCGTAAGCAGCGTGTGTGGGGGAGAGAGGAGGAAAACACCTTGCCATCACCCCGACTCGGGGGTCACTCGTCCCCTTTTAATCTACTCCACTCGGTCCTTTCTTACCCCTGTGGTTCCAGTGCTCCACTACTTTCCTGCCCTGGTGTGCCTGACGAGCATCAAGGCGACCAAGGATCCGCTCGGGAGCAAGATGATTGCGGCAGCAGCGCCGGCGGTACTCTTTAACGTGTATACCCGTGTCCTCGATCCCAGTGACGTGTACGGAGTACCAATTCAACCTGCTGTTGCCGCGGGAATTGGGACGGCGTATGGCGTCTTGGCCGCGCTCGCCGTGTGGTACACCGAGAGGGGAAGCCGCATATAGCCCTTTGGTATAAAGCCGACGTTTGAATAAAGTAGAAAGCACCGAGTCAGAGAAGGCAGGCGAGGTGGTTGGCCAGTGAACCATGGCCCTCCACACTACCGCCATCACTCCGGCCACCAGTGTCGTCAAAATTCGAATCTGCGGTGACAGCGGTTCGGGAACAGTTTCCACCCTCCCTAGGGGAACAATGATTGCAACATTCGCAGGGTTTCCCCGAAACTTTAACTCGGCATACCACGAGCCGCTTCTTCTTGGAGTGCCAGATGGGTGGACAAATACTGGACCATTTTCAGCATACTGGAGAGCCAACACCGCCGACGGATGCAGACAGTCTGTTCCTCTAGTTTTGGCCGAGGAACTTACTGTCAGGCGCCAACAGGGCCACTATTGGGCCGATGTGCATGCGTCGGTGGTCATTTCGGGGTGCAGTGAGCTCATAGCCATGTTTGACAAGGAAGACATTCCCCGGGCGGCAGACTCGGCAAATAAGGTTTTTTGGGCAGGCAGTCAGCTTTACGTGAGGGTTGACCAAAACCGAATCACAGGAAAATTGGAAATGAAAATTGTTCGATCCGAAGCCGACCGTGTTGCAAATCCGGGAACCCGCGAGGGAATTACCGCGGCGCGTGCACGTGGGGGAAACATACCTCGTTTTTATCCACTTGGCACCCTGGTATTCCCACCAAACGAGCTCTCGACATCGAGCAGGAGTCTGTACTCGAACGTCTACATCAATAGTCTGATGGGAATGCAGCTCCGGGAAGCTGACAACACCCGTACCTTTGATCACGGTGTTCCTCCCGTGGCTCGATGATCAACTGCCCGTGTTTTCTGGAGACCTGGAATCAGCGACAAATCTTTTGTCGCGAAGCGTCGAGGACGTCAAACCCAAGGCTTGAAAAACATGGAAGTGAAAGCAACATTAGCGATAAAACAATCTTGTCCCGAAACGGAATATAGAGCGACACCTGTGGTCCGCCAGTGGGGTGTCAGATTCTCGGCAATGGGAAGGAAACGACAGTAGAGAAAAAGGAGAAAGAAAGGAAGGGGAGGGAGAAGGGAAAGATCAATTGGTGATGTACCTGTCCATCTTCAATCACAATGGACGCATCCTTTGGTTTACACCTGGTGCTCACTAGCCCAATGCTCGAAGCAAATTCCCCAATGGCGGCCGCCGTAGGCGTTGTAAGGTGCCAGATAGAGGTGGCCAGTGACTCGAGGGCCCGAATGGCAAAGAGTGGCGACGGCGCCTTTTGAAGTATGTGCTGCCAGGCCTGGAGAACGCTCCAGTGAACGTCGAGCCGGCCAACCCGGAGCGCGATTGATACGAGCGCTGGTGGCTGTTCCTCGGTGGTGATTCGGGAATACAGGTGCTTGAAAAAGGGCCGGTGCCGGTTGACGTACAGGTAGTCGAGCATGGCCATGGTTCCGACCAGTCTACAAATGTGGTGCCCGAGACTGATGGCGTCGTCGAGGCCGAGCGGCGGTGTTGGAAAGGGTCCGGGGGCCTCGACGAGCTGCTGGGGAATGTCAAGACTCTGATCCTTCGAGATTTGTAGCCTGGCAGTTCCCCGCGAAACATTCAGGTTCTCGATCCATAGGCCGCTATAAATTCGCTCCATCCACGGAACACAATTGGGATCAAAGCCAAGGAGACACTCGGCAGCCCGGTGGACGTTCCGAAATGACCACGCCGGAGCAGGTGGTGGCATCCCTGAACGTCTTTCAGGAAAAGTTTGAAAAGCTACAGACCAAGGTAGACGACCTGGAACGGGAAAAGGCGGCCCGTGCCAAAAAGACGCGGGAAGAGGAAGAGAGGGCAGCCAGACAGCAGCCACCGCCAATAAGCCTCGAGGAACGCGAACGGAGGGTTGAGATTAACCAGATTGTGTCCGAACTCTCTCAGAGAATCACCTCGCCGTTCATCTTTACCGTGGCGCTTGATAGCGTCCAAAAGGCGGCCTCGCAACAACCTCAGTCGCCTATTGTCGTTCTTGGTTTTGCCGGAATCTTGGTCGCAGTCACCGTCCTCAACGCCCGGCTTGGGCTCTACGTGGATGTCCACTTTAAAGATCTCGGGGCCTGGAAGACGACAATGGAGCTGGCAGTCTACCTCGCAGACTTGGCGGCCAAGATCATGGCCATCATCTTTTCCACGCTATCGGGAGCAGTGATTAGCGACCTCTTCAAGAGTCTTCCGACGGCGGAAGTGACTTCAATCCTCTTACTCGTGATTCTGTTCCTCTGTATCTTCAAATTGGCCCAAAATGCCGTGCTGAAAAAGGCCAAGCTACGATAGTGCTGGGCTCTGGGGTCCTACACCCTCCCCCCGCCATCAAGGGTGTCCCCCGACATCAGGGGTGTCCACCCACCCTCAGGGATGACCACCCGGAATCTGGTCGATGAAGCCAGAAAGGGAAGAGGGGACACCGAGGGGGAGGAAAAGGAGGCACCAATAAAGGTGGTAGTATTAGTTGTCACAAGAAGGATTGACATAACCCAAAATGGCAAGGGCCATCAATCCTTCGGTAAACCCCGTTTCTCCGGAGAATGCCATTGTCGTCTCGGCCGACATTCGTCCTAAGTCCTTTGCCGAAGCAGCGGAAGATCTCGAGAAATCAGAGTACGTTTCCTTTTCTAGTGCAGCCATCATTTACTCCCTCGCTTCTTCATTCACTCTTGGGAACCCGGGGCGTTTTCAGATGGTACGTACCGCCAGGAGCGCTCGTGTTTCAACCCAATCAGCCTAGTGGAATGGGCACCAAGCTCGAAGTGATGGCGCACCGCGACGTCCTTGTTAGCACCAACGCTGCGGGTGGGGTCAAGGGACCCGTAAGGTTTGCCGGAATTGCACCCGATGGCACTCAGGAGATGGGAGAGATTGTGGAACGACACCAGCATTCGTTTTCCAGGATCGCCCTTCAGGTCATGGGAACGTGCACGATTTTCACGGCAAAGGCCGAAGAATTTCTGCCGTTTGATCTGGTGGCCCCCGACTTTGGTGCCGACAGCACGGGAATCAAGGTCGCCAACGCGGATGCCAAGTTTGTGGGGGTACGTCTACGGGCGTTTTACCCCAACCCATTCTACAGATTTTTTGAATTGACCCCCCCCTATACTTTCCACAATCCAGGTTGACGTGAAACGATGGGATCCAATGGCCGAACCGGATGTACCGGTTGTCAGAGTCGCAACCCAGATGACTTCAGACTACATCCGGTACATCCTATGCCGCGGGCTTCAGAAAATGAAGGAAATTTACCCCATACGAGAATCACAGGGGAGAGTGAGGGGATATCAGAATGATTTTGCCATGTACTCGGCGTTTCCATTCAGGGACGCATCTTGGATGAATCTTTACGAAAGAACAATCTTTCCAGCAGCAGCAGTAGGGGGCCCGTTTCAGTACTTGAGTTTGTTCAAGGCCATTGCGCTTACGGTTCCAGCAGCCATTTCACCTGGTTATCACATGCCCGGTGCTCGAAGAGACGCAAGTGTTTCGATAAGGTGTGATCCACGGCCGGCAAACGCAATTGGATTTTTCGATATTAGTCATCCAGACAAAAGTGTTCAATTGGGTGAGATTAATGCCAGAGTGGAAACGGTAAGAACTGATGCCGACGGAGCCGATCGAATTGGAGAAAAGCCCGAAAGAATCGACATTGAAAACCACGGAAGAAGGGTCATTTGGGATGGACTGCAAAGACGTGATGCAGGTGCGCAATGGTTTCAGGATGATCCAAGGGCACTGCCACCCGCGCCTCGCGGAGCTCGTAGCTCGAATGAAGCACTCGATTTCTTGTTGTTTGTCGAAGCAGGATTTATGATGAACGTCGATTTCCAAGTGAACGATTGGTTTGAGGCTGCCCTGCCTGCTGCTGGACGATTGGGTGGCGAAACCACCGATGGACAAAACTTGAGTGACTTGTTGCAGGCTGCCAAAGCAGAAGTTACCGCGGCGGCCCTTTCAGACGAATTTGGGCGTCAGGTTGCACGAGGAAAGTACATTTCCAACCGACTTTCACAGAGGAATGAACTTCCATTTGGGCGTGTACTTCAGGTCGGGGTCGACGAACTTCGGATTCAGTTGATGCCAGAATTGGGGGCCGACCTTCCGGCTACAGATGCGGCGGCGTAGGTGTGTGCCTCACCATCAAATTGTATAAAGATGGCAGATTCCTAGAGGTCAACAACAGCCGTCGCACCGAGAAAAGGGGGCGAACAATGTCGGCAAACCCGTCGTCTACCAAGGCTCCGTCCCGGAAAAAGGCCCGCACCAAAGAGTCGGAATCGGCTGGAAAGTCGGCCAGCATGACAGACTTTAAGGGCAAATCGGATTTTCCCGCCCCAACGCGCACCGAATCGGCCGCAGCAGTAGATCCAGAGCCCGAGATGGAGGCCGATGAGCCGGCCGTCCCGGGTGGTACTGGCGCCATGATGGTTCCAAACCCAATACCAGCGCCTCCTGTTGCCGGAGGAGTGATAGGGGACGTTGCCAGGAATGCCAATAACAAGACTTTGGTTCCAGAAGTCGTCGGTCCCCCAATTGGCCAACAGATTGCCGTCTTGACGGTCCAGGTTCAGCCCCAAAAGTTTGACAAGGCCACATACTACCCTGGCGCTCAATTTGATCCGATGAAGTCTCCAGAGCTTTGGAGGTGCCCACCCCACACGCCCGTCTTTACGTCAAGAAACGTAATGACCAACAAGGTTTCCGATGGAGTCCCCCGCGTCATGAGTTATGTTGCTGCCGGCCTCAATGCCATTGTGAATGGTAATGATGACCTGATTTTTGTTGGCGTGTCCCTTGAGGACGGTATTGCCGACACGGCAGATCAGATTCGGCACTACAAGAACAACGGCAAGGGCCGATTTACGGTGGCAACAAATGGTGTCGTGACGGTCAACGTTTCACCAAAGAACCTCAGGGACGAACGCTTTACCTATGGCGACCCCTTTTGCCTCGCGCGCGATGGTGGTGTCTACTTTTCGGCAGAGTTTGAGGGTCGCCTCAGAGGCCAGCGGACTTTTACGTTTTCGCGTTATGGCGAACGGATTGGCACCTTTATCAAGGCCCTCTCTGGCCCTACCGGCGGGGTCGGTTGTCCCTCCCCTCCCTTTCCCCGGCCCTCTTTTCCCCGGAATTACGCCTTGTCCTCGACCCTTGTTCCCGCCATCCTATTTGCTGATGGCCGCCATTCTGTTTCCCTTTTTCGATCTCCACGACAATTTGGTGGATATAGGCACAGATTGCCCTTTTGTAGAGGGCGACTCGACAATTTGGAGCGTGTCGGGATCGACAAGAAAGATTTGTGGCTGGGGCGGCTCGAGTTTGGGGCTTTCGGGCGCCAGTCCACACTTGAGTTGGTGTCGTGCAAGAGACCCGGGCGTCTTGAGTTGTCTTCCACACGTGACGCAGACATACATTGGCATCCCCGATTCCAGTCGTATAGTATTAGTAAAGCAAATACCCGGAAACCGAGGAAACGCCTTGATAGAAAGAAAGAGTGGGGGGACGAGTGGTGCAGAACGGTGTGGGGAGGGGCTGATACCCCGAGGCCACAATCAATACCAAAAAGAGTAGAGGGAAGAGTAACCCCAGAACGGATACTGGTGGGTAGATATTGAAAGCGTAGGGGAAAGGAATTGGTGTCTGTGGAAATGGTACCGACCCCACTCATTGATACCATATGTCTTGGTGTGACTATTTTACTGGTGGTTTTCCTGAGACAAAAGTGAGACAGACAACCTTGAAGACTACGGGATATACCAGAGACAGTACTAGCATCAGTAAAGAAAGAGTGACACAACCCAATATGAAACGGGTGATTCTCAAGGGTCCATCGGCCGATAGGGCACGAAAAATCCTAAAGGGTGCCAAAGGGGCCATGAAATCGACGGGCACCAAAAGGGTCGGAATAACAACCTGGTTGTCGACAACAGTCCGAGACAACGTCCCCTTTTCGGCCCCTCGAGTCGGCATGGAACGCGGCCACACTAGACACACGGCCAAAAAGGCCCTCACGCTCGGCAGGAAAACCCACAGAATGGTAGAAGCGTTTGCGACCACGGGAAAAGTCCCGCCAGCAAATGAAAAGAGTGTCGCCAACAAGTGGGCCAGGAACATTATTCGCGTACTCGCAGAGGTTGGTAACTTGATTCTAGGGATTGAGGCAGTAGGGACAAAAGATACGCACTCCTTCCTCTTGTTTCCCATCAACGGCCCTGGTTTCCTTTCCCTCCTTCCCCTTTCTTACTACAATGAGGTCTTCAGGCAAAGATTGAGTGTGTTCGAGCCGAAATGGGTGCCTGTCTCGGAAACATTCGAACCCAGGTCGACCTGGTTGGCATTCGAAAGGGGATTGGCGGCAAGATTGAAGTGTGTGCCATCGAGCTCAAGACGACCAGTCACACCCACACGAGTCACGAGGCATCGTACGATCTGGCCTGTAGGCGGCTATCTCACGTGACGGTGGGCGGCAAGTGTCATCTGAACACTGAACGACTGGGCCACAGCCTTCAGGCGTCGTTTGGGTGTCATGGTCTGCTCAACCAGTGGCCAGAAATTCGCGAGCTGGGGACGCCAGTGCCGTACGTGCTGGTGGCCACGACGACCAAGGGGCTGCTCTACAAGAGCCCCCTCCATCCCGCGGCGTGGTACGGGGGAACGGTCCGCGCGCCGGCACCGAGGTCAAAGAGGGGCGGCCAATTCGACAGGCTTCCATCCGGAAAGGCGGGTGCAGATTTGCGGCTCTGTCTCGGGCGGCACGGCCACAAGACGATCCGGCCAAATTCAAACGTGTCGTGCACCACAATGATATCGGGCCGCAAGTGTGCAGTCGCCATCGTCGGCGATTCGTTCCCGAGTCAGGCCGTCGTCTCCAGGCTACGCCAGGCGGCCAAGGGCATGAGGGGAATCAAAGCCCACTGTGTGGTTCACAGGGGCGCGGGCGGAGTGGGCTGGAAGGCAACGCTACTTGTCTGAGTCTATTCACATCCGGTAGACGCTACCAGATACCACAGAGACCCCAAGGCCTACACGCCCATGAGATCTTCGACAACCAGATGTTCCTCGAGAAAGACGCCCTGCATCTTTTTAGTAAACCCATTGACGGTTTGTAGTATCTTGATGGTCTCTTCGCACTCGTACCGAAGCTTCCTCTTCTCCTTGTCTCTGGACCGGATCCCGGACTCGATTTTGTTGGCCGCTTCAATAATGTCGTCCATGGCCCGGCGAAGAGTTTTGGCGTTTTTCAGGGTTGGTGTGGTGTCGATCCGCCGCCTCTGGTCTTTTGCGTATACCATAAAGTCTTCAAACTCGGCTGCCACGTCGGGAGAAAACAGGTACTCGCCGGGAAGCACGTTTGCCACTCCAATCCGGCCGAGGTTGTTTGGATCACTAAAGTCGGTCGACGCCCGAACGTTGACGCTCCCAGGACTTGGGAATTGTAGCAGTGCCTGCCGGCCTTCATTCGGCCACCCCACACGACCCAGCCATTCGATAATAATAAACCATATCTCGGTCGGAATCGCTGTTATCCAATTTTGTCTAAGTCCAAGACGTCTGGGTGCACGCCAGGCGACTAGCAGTATGCAATAGACTGTCGATCTGTGAGCCGGGTGAAAGAGTCCGTGTCTTACGGGCGACCACTTAAGTTTTGCTTTTGTGACAAGGCGTAACATTGAATCCCCTGTCACCGCAGCCAACTCGGTTATTGACGATGTGCCTTGAGCCCGGGGAGAAAACAAATCAATTTCGCCCCGCCTCAAGATTTTTCTCAGGACATCTTCACGGCCAAGGGCCACAATTATTTGTACTTGATTGAGATTGGCCACAGTGTTGAGCCATGCCACTGTTTTGGGCAAGTTTCGGTCTTGTGCTCTCATGGCGGCGGTTTTGTTGTCAGTGTCGACTTGCAAGATGTCGGCACCAGCCATTGCGAGTAGCTGGATTACGGCAAGTGCCTCGTCGTCCGAGGCTCGAAGAACCGAAAAAATCAGGGGAGTCGTGCCATTGTTTGTCTTAGCAATATTGGGGTCGGCATTAGCGTCCAGAAGCATCTCGACCATGTTGGCGTCTGCCCTTTGACACGCCCAACCCAACGGGGTCATGTTATCGGTTGCTCTTGCCTTGTTGGGGTTGGCCCCGGCACCGAGTAGCATCTTGACCACCTCGGGGTGGCCATCCTGAGAAGCCAAAAAGAGCGGGGTCACGTTCTGGCCTTGTGGGAGGTCTGTCCTCGCCTTGTCGGGGTCGGCCCCAGCGTCAAGTAGTATTTTGACTACCTCGGCATAGCCGCGAAAAGAAGCAGCACTCAGTGGAGTCGCGTTAGTCTCTGTCGCCTTGTCCTTGTCGGCCCCGGCTTCGAGCAGCACCTTGACCACCTCGGTGTTGCTTTGCTGAGAAGCTATGAACAGCGGAGTCGCGCCAATGTCCGTAGTTGCCTTGTCGGGGTCGGCCCCAGCGTCGAGCAGTATCTTGGCCACCTCGGCATGGCCACTCCGGGAAGCAGCGTACACCGGGGTCTGCCCGTCATCTGTCGTCGCCTTGTCCTTGTCGGCCCCGGCACCGAGCAGTATCTTGACCACCTCGGCGTAACCTTCCTGAGAAGCTATGAACAGCGAGGTCACGCCAGTGTCCGTCGTCGCCTTGTCGGGGTCGGCCCCGGCTTCGAGCAGTATCTTGACCACCTTGGTATGGCCGTTGGAAGAAGCACCGAACAGTGGGGTATCGCTAGTGTCCGTCGTCGCCTTGTTGGGGTCGGCCCCAGCGCCGAGTAGCATTTCAACCACCTCGGCGCGGCCGTTGGTAGAAGCAGTAATAAGCGGGGTCTTGCCAGTGTCCGTTGTCGCCTTGTTGGGGTCGGCCCTAGCGCCGAGTAGCATTTCGACCACCTTGGTATGGCCATTCAAAGAAGCCACGTACAGCGGGGTATAGCCATCGCCCCTTTTCGCCTTGTTGGGGTCGGCCCCAGCGTCGAGTAGCATCTTGACTACCTCGGCATTGCCGAAAGTAGAAGCATGGTAAAGTGGGCTTTTGATTCCCACGTCTACACCAAATCTGGCTTTTATCAGCATCTTAAGCACATCAAGGTTTCCAGTTCTTACAGCAAGATAAATTGGAGACGTTCTATTATCAAAGGTTAAGTCGACAAAAGCAGAGAGCGAACCCAAATTATCGCCAAGATATTTAATGTTATTGGAGTCGATTGCGGATTGTAACTTGGTCATTTGCTCCCTTCGTGCATCCCCCTCCTCTGCCGTCATTGTTCCGACAACTTTCATCTCGGAATCGGAATCCGAAGAAGAGCCCGCCATGTCTCACTCTAACGTTCTTCATGTTTGTCGGCCTTCTTTATATATATTAACATACCAGAAACCTTGGTGTAGCTGGAAGATTTGAAAGCGGCCAACAAGGAAACAAATGCAGCCACGGGACAGCAGGACTTTTTTTCGCTTTGCCAAGTTCACGCCAGGCATGTGTGAATGGATTGGTGGATAATATCAAGAGAAGAAAAGTTGGAAAGAAGGACTGCTCAAAAATTGGGTTGACTCTTATGGTCGTATAAGGGATCAGAGCCCGACAGAACCAACTACGGGAAACCATGGCTGCCAATGCAAACATTTTCCTCACGGCTGCCGGCAACGGCTCGCAAGTCCCCGTCTCGGGCACCAACAGGACTGGCGGTGCCGGTGACGCCGAGGGTGTCGCCCGTCTTCGGACCACCCTCAACGCCCTCCTCGGCGGTGATCGCGATCTCCAGCTCACCACAAGCCAGGCTATCGATTTGGATGCGTTTCAAGGCCCACCGAGAGCTGCCATGGGCCTCCAGGCAAGTAGTAGGAAATGGGAAGAGTCCACGTCTATTTTGTCTCGCCTACCTCGCCTTTAACCCCAAATCGTGACCCCCCGACACGCAGGTTGCGGTTGCAGGCAGAGCAACGGTAGTCAATGCCGACGTCGCACAACATCTGTCGGAATACCAGGTAAGATTGGGGCTTGAGAGAGGGTGCTCTGGAATCAACGTTTCCCAACTCTTACACGGTATACTCCCACCCTTTTTAAAGGATCCCATCAAGGCGATTATGAACGTGGCCATCCACAGGGATACCAGAGTGATCATCAAGAGAAAGTGCGTGCCCTACTGATACCAGCGGGGAAATATTCGGGTGCTTCGCACGTTTCCTAACCACTCTGGTGAACCACCGATTCCCTTTTCAGGTTTGTCCGTGGCGGACCAGCCGAGGTGGTGCCAGAACGGTCACAGGCCCGAACCGTTTCGGTGGTTGAAGAAGAGCAGGAGGCAATTTTGACTCGTTACGGCGCCGATATCGAGATGTCGACGTGAGACCATCTCCTACTGGAATGCCAGTCGTTTCTTTGCTTCTAGAAAGTTGCTAATTCTCTCCATTTCTCCCTTCTTTTTCCCCCAAGGAATCTCATGAGTTCCGAACCCCAGCTGGCGGCCGAAGATCTCCGTCTGAAGCTCGATTTTCAGAAGAACGTACTCGACGAACGGTTGACGGAAGTACGTCACCTTTTCCGGCGCCAGTTGTGTCCCCGTGCTTCCATCTGACCCCCATTCCTACAGATTGGGTACGAAACCATAATGTCCGGCGGTCTTTCCCTGAACCGGAGTCTTCTCGAGCACAGTCCCCAGTACTCGAACCTTCCGGACTACGAAAAGGCTCGTTACCTGGACCAGATCAGCTGTGAGCACACGTTTGCTTTCCAGAAGTAAGTTTGGTGACGAAAACTACCGAATAATTGGATCACAGTACCTCGATTTTAATCCACCGCCCACTCTTACAAAAACAGGTACGACAATGCGTTCCCGAACTTGCTCGCCACTGTCAAGAGGGCCACCCCAGTGACATCGGGCCGTTTCGTAAGCATGGGAGAAAATGACGGGAACTTGAAGGGGTTCCAAACACCCTGATTCTAATTCATCGTCCTCTTTTTTTTAGGACACGGTCATCATGCCCGCCGGCCTGCCCGATATCGAGAAATTCAGCAAGGCTGACAACACCAAGTTCTACCTCACTGGTGTGCCCACACCGGATCGGGAGCGCGTGAGCTTCAACCTCGATCAGACCTTCATTGATGTGCCGTCTGGAATGCGGGTAGCGGTGACGTGAGTTTTCTCAAAAAAAAATCCTCACTGGGAGGGGAAAATTCAGTCTATCAAACCAAACCTAACCCGATTTTATTCATTTTACAGATACCCGAAGGTCAACAACATCAATGGCACTCTGCGTCCGCACATGGAGCCTTCGGGCGTCCAGCGGGTTCGCGCCTTTGCCACCTACCACAAGATTCACACCGACGCCGGAGCTGCGTTTGGCAACGGGCAAGTCAATCAGGCCGACCTGGCTGCCACTCGTGTCGTCAACTTTCACACCGGCACCCTTGATCGGATCACCCTTGTTGGTGCCGCACGTGCTTATGGTGGTGCTGGCGACGCCATCTTTGTCCGCCCGAGGATCAGGATGCTCTGTTCCTCCATGATTGTTGCCAAGCAAGGGTGTGGAGAGCTCCTCGTCGCCTATCCCCTCACGAGTGTGAGCACTGTGGCCACTGCCCCCGAGCAGATGAGGATGCAGTACGTCACTTTTTCCGGTACCAGTTGTGTCCCCGTGCTTCCATCTGACCCCCATTCCTACAGGCTTCGCGTCTTTATGGGCGCTGCAATGTACAAGTCAGAGGTGCGTTGATGACAAAAATGACCGGTTGTTTGGATCACGGTACCTCGATTCTGATCCCCTCTCCCCCGATTTGCCCGAAACAGGACTGCGTCGTGTGCGAAGACGTTTCCGCCGAGGGCGTCATCAGCGGTGGCGGTACCCGGGCTGCCCCCGACGCGGCCACCTACTTTGCTGCCCCCGATGAGTACGATGGCTACATCTCCTACATGACTGCGGGATCGAGCACGCCGGCCATCATGTACTCTGTCTCCGACGCTGCCGCTGCCGGTGCTGCTGGTGTTGCCGGTGCACCTGCCGAACGTTCCCAGCTTGCCGACAACGTCTTTGCCTCGGACACGCAGGATGCCTTGCGCTACATCGAAGACCTTCCCGCGGGCGCAGGTGCCGGTCCCTTCCCCGGTGCGGCTGGCCAAGACGCCAGTCAGGCAGATGCCGCGACCTACCCGACCGTCATCTACAGGGGTTCGGTGTGGACTGTCAACGCGGGTGAGACTACCCAGCGGTGCGAGAATGCCGGGCACTTTGGTGTCCTCGACGCGCCGGGCATGTGCAAGCGCCTTCAGGGCGGTTCACTGTACGCCGAACGCCCGACTCTTGTCAAGGTGGCCGGTGGACGCATGTAATCGCGTAGACACGTGCGATGAAGGAATCACGTAGTCGTGGGATGAAGAAATCCTCGTGACTGTGTGACTTATCAATCATGGAATCGCGTAGACACGGGTTCAAGGAATCCACGTGACTATGGGACCTCACAATTATCGGATCACATGACCGTGTGATCCGAGATCTATAATACACACTCTCAATTTTAAAGCTAAAGAATCAGCGTGCGGGGTGTGGCCCGGGGGGGGAGAGCAAGAGGGGATTGGATGTATTCGGGATCGAATCGGCATTGAGGTGATACGTGTACCATTTCATTCCCCCTTGTGGCGACGGAAAACTAAACGGGATGGCGAAACGGGGACTGGTTCGAACAATCTTTAAGCGTCTGGGGATTATCCTGATCAATGCCTTTGAAACAATCGGTGGTCTCCTCAAGCTTTTCGACCTCACCCTCCGCCAGTTTGCGTGGCTACTGTTTGTGACGGGTCTTGGCCTTCTTCTCCTATGGGCCCGGGAGACGTTTTTCGACATTGCGCCCTCGATAGCATCGCAGGTCGACGCGTGGACGGTTGGCATCAACACGCTGATTGTGGCCGTAGACGCCATGATGATCACGATCGAAGCCATCACCAGCATCCTCGCGTCAATCATTAGCGGCCAACCGCAATTTGATGCGATTCCAACCGTGAGCGCCGAAGGTGTCCAGGAATTTTGCGAGACGGTGCCTCCTGCGTGCGCGCCAATCAACAGCGCCGCACTTGTGCTGGACATTTTGATCCGACCCGCGGCCAGTCCGGCCGTGTGCCCCACTGTCCGCTACATGTATCCCACCTGGGTGTACGACATTTTCTGGCCAGTGGTGGATGCCTTTGCACTATCCTACGACCCCACACCGGCACCCGGGAATAATTGTCAGTGTAACGAGCACTGTACGCATCAAATCGCATGCGTGGTACGTTTGTTCCCCGACACCACCAGTGGTCCATTCCCTCTCCCTTGATTCCTTTCCTTCCTTCCTCTTTTTCATCCCCTCCCTTGATTCCCTTTCTCTCTTTGGGGTTCCAATACCCGTGTAGCGAGTGGTGTGTTTCGGAAACGAGTGCACCAGTCATCCCTCTTACCCACATGGACACTTTCTTCCCTTTACTCTGGTACCAGGTACTCGGGAGTGGATACCTCGTTCTCGAGATCCTGCTGCCCCTCTTGCTCATTGGCCTATTGGCGGGTTCCATTCTCCCGC
>MDSZ01123382.1_pt1 | contig 14747 bp, 8 predicted proteins | sample 811201 | NCBI WGS metagenome assembly MDSZ01 (sample SAMN05326647, study PRJNA326480) | marine metagenome | isolation source: seawater | place: Indian Ocean: North | collected 2010
AACTACTCAAGATGTATTTTTGCTGGAGCACAAGCATTAGCTATGGCTGATATTGGTATCCCTGAAATAGTTGAAGACACATTTGACTATGGAAACCAAAACGGTATCTCAATTGGAAAAATCTTCGGACTCAAGAAGCCTAAGTATCATTCTGACGTAACAGGTCAGGTTGAAGACTTTGGTGTTATTGCGTTAGATGTTGCATTCTAATTGTGTTATTCTTTATGGGTGGCTATTAATGGCCACCCATTTTTAAGGAGAAAAGTATGTGGATTAAATCAGAAAACGACGTAACAGTAGCTTCTACATGGGGAGCAACAATACACCTTAAAGCAGGTGAACCAAGACAGGTCGGACACGACTTAGGCTTATTATGCTTACAAGCAGGATGCATTGAAATCAAAGAAGGAGAAGTTCCAGTTGTGGAAGAGTCTCCAAAAATAGACAAAGATTCTGGCGGAGCAGCTGAAGAACTTCCAGTAGAAGAAGAAGTTGTAGCTGTAGACTATGAATCTATGACTAAAGTACAGCTTGAAGAACATGGCCGTACTATGGGAATAGAACTTGATAGGCGTAAGAAGAAGTCAGCATTAATAGAGGAATTAAAAGCAGCGGAGTAACATTATGGCTTTAACCGGGACAAATTTATTATCAAGAATAGAAGACATATTACAAGATACTACAAGTGTTAGATGGCCTGAAGCAGAATTGCTACGGTACATAAACGATGCGCAAAGAGAAATTGTTAACTATAGACCAGAGTCATCTGCGAAGACTGCTAATGTTCAACTAGTTACTGGAACTAAACAAACATTACCAACCGACGGTCTTAGGTTAATTAAAGTAACTAGGAATATGTCTGATGCTTCTGGCGGCGCTACAGGTAAAAGAGCAATCAGAATTGTAAATGTAGATATTCTCAATACTCAAGAACCAGATTGGAACGATCCAACTGTATCTGGAGATGCACAACACGGGACAGTAATTAAACATTATATATTTGATGAAGATGACCCAAAAAACTTTTATGTATATCCAGGCGTAAATGGTAATGCATATTTAGAGATTGTTTACTCAAAAATACCTACAGATTTATCATCTGCAAGTTCAAACCTAGATATAGACGATATCTACGGCAATGCAGTGATTGATTATGTTCTTTTTAGGGCATATCAAAAAGATTCTGAATATGCGGGGAACGCACAAAGATCACAAGTGCACTATCAATTATTCTTAAACTGTATCGGACAAGGCATGCAAGCTCAAGAGTTAGTAAGCCCGAACAATGACAGAACAAGTAATATAGGCGCCGGTCCTACGCTGCCTCCTATGGCACCGCAACAAGGTAGGTAACCATGGCGGCGTATTCTTCTTTAGTAAAAGAAGTTTTACCATACGTCCCGTTATGTCCTGACTCTTTGGTCGAACAAAACATACGTTCGGCTGCAATAGAATTTTGCGAACGATCTAAAGCATACATCTTAGATATGGACCCGTTTAACACAACAGCGGGTGTATATGAGTATGACTTTGACGTGCCTACCGGCACAGAAGTACACCAAGTTTTATATATGACAGAAGATGGGAATGATATGGACCCCATCAGTCCACGTAGTTTAGAGCTAAACTACCCAGACTGGAGAGACAGAACCGGTAATCCTCACGTGTATCTGCAAAAAACATCAACTACTTTCTGGGTAGTACCTGTACCTAGCGGGTCAAGACAAATAATAGCTAGCGTTGCATTGAAACCAACAAGAACTTCAAACAACTTAGACACCAATATTACTAATCAGTACAGAGATGCAATCATATATGGAGCTTTATATAGATTACTACGTATACCAAACAGAGAATGGACAGATGTAGGCGCAGCTAGAGAATATCTAGCACAGTTTAATACAGAAATAACCCAAGCAGAACTACGCGCAAGGGGCGGAGACCTTGGGGTAAAAAGAACAGTAAAATACAAAGGAATAGGAAGGCCAAGGAGGCGCTATGGAAGATACGGAAAGGAGATTGACTATTGACTTTGTTGAGCCAGTGCTTACAGACATACGTTCCACGTGGAACACTGTAAAACCCGGCATAAAACAAATTTTAAGAGACAATCCTAGTCTAACCTTTATTCCAGAAGATGTTTATAGTGAGTGTGTAAACGAAAGAGCCTTTCTGTTTACCTCTCCAAAAGGTTTTTTGGTACTAACTATAGAAGTAGATAGATATACAAAAGACAAGACATTGTATATGTGGTTAGCGTATACTTATGATATAGGCGGGCATCAGTGGATAGCCCATGAACAGTGGATGGAAAGTGTAGCTAAAGAACTAGATTGTAAGTTTATAGAAGCACAATCAAACGTCCCAGGGTTTGAATCGTACGCGGTTGCAAACGGTTGGAGTTTAGATACACGAGTTTATAGGAGAAAAGTTGAGTAAACCAAAAGCATCACAATACAAAGCAAGTCCTGTAGAGAAAATCAACGCAGCTATTGCTTTAAAAGACAAACAAAGATTTAGAGAGAAGTTTTCACCTGTATTACAGGCTTATGTAGCACAATCTTTTGCAGGCGAAGAATCTCTACAAGGAGTTGCAGAAGGTAGAGCACAAGCAGATACCATGCAAGTTCTAACTAACAGGCCAGGTCTTGCGGCAGTACAAAGAGTAGATGCACAGGCTGATCTGGCGTCAGCTGCAGCTGCACAACAACTACAAGCCTCTGCTCAAGGTTTAACTGCTGCACGGTCTGATCAAGTTGGTGGTATCAAGATGGCTAACCAACAAGCTAGCCAGACAGCAGCTGGTTTGTCGCAGGCTTCTAAGATAGCTACTACGGACACACTTAACAGAGCTAAAGCAAAACAAACACGAACACAGGGTATGATTAAAGCAGCTACCATTCTAGGTAAACAAGCTGGTTCTAACTTCCAAGATATACAGGCATTAAAAGCGGCGGGTGCTGATTTTAGTGCAGGTTCAGGACTAAGAGGTGGCTTAGGCGGAATCTTCGGAGGTATTCTTACTGGTAGCGCAGTCAATAATCAAAGCCTTGGAGATACCAGCGTTTTAGGTGGTATAGGTAAACTAGGAGGTTAATATGGCACATTATCCAGGACATACAAATAGAGACTATGCAGGAGCTTTACCAAACGTAAATGATCCGGAAGCAACTTTTGCTGACATATTGCGTCAAGACTACAATGATTATATAGCTAATTTCCAAGGATATGAAGATAGACTACTTAGTATGGTAGGTGATGATAGTTTGATACGACGTTCTAGAGAAAACGCAAAGATGCAAGCCAAGATTGCAGAAGGTATTAGAAAAAGATCAATGTCTAGATATGGTGGAGGCACTATGTCAGCAGCACAAAGACAGGAAGCAGATAGAGCTGCACAGCGTGGAGACGCCTTATCTTTAGCTGGTTCAGCAAATAACGCGCGAGTAAGACAAGCAGAGATAAATCAAGCACTTATGCAAGAGATAATAGGTATTGGACAGGGCGTAAATGCTAGAGCACTAGAAGGATTAGGCACCGCCGCCCAGGGTGCTATGCAAAGGAGAGGTGCTTACAAGAATGCTAAAGCGTCATACTCTTCCTCAATGATGGGCATGGGAGCGTCAATACTAGCGGCGTTTATGATATGAGTCAGTTAGCTAGATTAAGAGCAGCACAAAGCTTTGTTGAGGCACAAAGAAAAGCAGAAGAACAAGATGCTTTTGATGTTAACTCTGCTTATAGTGATGTTGTTAGTTACACAAGCTTAGATGAAGAACTCTTTGCTACGATGGTGGGAGAAGATAAGTTTGCTGAAAAACATGGTATTTACTTTACACACCAAAAGAATATAGAGAAAGGCGCTTACGATAAACTTGATGACTATGAAATGCCAGGCTATCAACCAGGGCGATTTAAAATTATAAAAAATGTAGATGACGCTCAAGGCTTAATGAGTTCTAGGGCTACAAATGTAAGTTTTAATGATAAGGCCACTGGAGAAGTAGAAATAGGTAAAGTAGCTAGAAATGGTATTTTGATAGATAGCGAAACTGGGCAGATACATGCTCTTAATGAGACAAGAAGAGGCAGATTTCCATTTACTTTATTTAGAGACAATGACCCTGAAAGCCCAGTTTTATTTACTACAGGGGAAGGCCTTTACCAAACTCTTAATGAGGCTTTACGAGATAACATAAAGGTAAACCCAAATGCAGATTTTATAGTACAAGCGAGAGCTGAGTTAGAAGGCGCAAAGGAAGGACAAAAAATTTCTAAAGTAGGTACAGAAGATGACCAAGGCGCTCCCGTCAGATTCAATGACGTTTTAAATAATATAGATGCAGACGTAGAAAGCGGCACTACAAGTTCTTTTGAAGGACTCCAAGCTAAATCAGAACTTTGGCCTATAATTCAAGAAGCTATAGACGCCGCTCACGAGGAAGAGAAAAATAAACAAGAAGAAGCACAAAAACCACCTACTCAAAGAGATATGTTTGGTCAAGTTGGCAAAGAAACAGTTATTAATCAAGGCGATAGATCAAAATTACCGTTTGGTACAGTAGACACTAGCCAACAGAAATATAGTGATACTTTAGACCTGGCTAATGAAATTATTACAGCTTATGAGTCTGGCAACCCACTAGCTACAACTACGCAAGATGTAGATGCCTTAAGTGTTTTCCGTAGTGGTAACGCCATGGAAAATAACAAAAGCTATTACAAAAGTTTTGATACTAGGTTAGGTGCTCAGTCTATGATAAATATACCACTTCTAGAAAGGCAAATAGCAGAGCTAGAAGCACAAGATGATAATTACACCGAAACTAGGGTTGATCCTTATGGAGGGGGTTTCGTAGCAAACCCTATTACATTGGAGAAAGATACTTATACTGTGACTAAAGCTCAACTACTAGCAGAAGCCCGCGGTAAAAAAGCTATCGCTGAGAAAGCTATTTATGAGTATGCTGTATATGCAAAAGATAACCTTATAAAAGATGACCTAAACTTAAGAAATGTAGGGTATGAACAACCTAGAGAAAAACTAGTTACTCAAATTAATATCAAAAATAAATTGTTAGAAAATACAAACATTACTCAAGACTTAAGAAACAAAACAGAAAAAGAAATAGAAGACTTAACAAACCAGCTCAATACCTTAGATTCAAGCCAGCCAGTGTTAAGTCAACAATATGTCTTACCACCTAATGTAGATAAAGTAGAAGAAATGCCAACATTTAAATTACCTACCAAAGAAGATGGTAGTTATGATGCGGAAGCAGTAAATCAATACTTGATTGAAAACCGAGACCAAATAGCAGAACTAATAGGGCCAGACACAATGGACAAAGTAGCGGCAGCTTTTGTTAAATATGGTGTTACTGCAGAAAAGCCAGACTTTAGACAACTTCCTTACTATGACCCACAACTTGATATATCAGCGACAGAAATAGCACTTGGTACAGCTACCATGTCAGCGAACAGAGGAGTCGGTACTTCATTTGAGGATGTATACACTAGAACTTGGAATTCTATTGTGTCAGGAGACCCACTTTTAACCCCAGTACAAAAATATGAACTTAATAGAGGAACTGCTGTGTACAACATACAATTTGAAGCATCAGCAGAGGCAGCCATACGAACTGCTCAAGCAGATGGCGATACTTATATGCAAGGCGTACTAACAGACTACATGAAATATATTAATGGTGATTCCCGAGTAGATTTACTTAAAAATTACAAAGGAGAGAATGTAGACGAGTTTATGGACCCGCTTACTGCAGACGGAGGCATAGCTAGAGCTAACTTCAACGCTTTAATGACTCAGTTACAAATAAACGGTAGCCCTTATGGAACTCCAATAGAATTTGATCAGAATGGTAGATTAATTCACCCTGACCCTAGGTTACGAGGACTTGGAGCAGCGCCTTTGAACCGATCCGCACAAGCTGCAACAGAATTAGTTACAGGCGACATACTTTTAGCTTTAGGCATACGACATGGGGATAGAGAAAAAGGTGGTTTCTTTGGGCTTTTCTCTGGTAGACAAAATATAGACAAAGGTGTATTAAGCAGTATTATTAACAATACCCAAGTGGTTGTAAAAGTAGGACCTAACCGTAAACCTATGATAGATAAGTTAATTTTTAATGATGGTAGTGGCACGCCATACACAGTAACTTTACCAAATGGAGCTTTATCATCTTTAGTACCCGACCCAACAAAAAGGGCAATCATGATGAATATGATACCGCAAACAAATATACAAGGTACCTCATTTAACTACTTAGAACTTGAGTAAACATGGTAGACACCAGGGCCTTGACCAAGGAAGAAAAAAAGAAGCTAGCTGAGCAACTTGGTATTGGCGGGAGTGGTGTTCTTCCAGGAAGTATAGAAACACCAATATCTGCAGTAGGCGGCGCAGGCGTAGTAGCTCCTACTCCTGTCGATAGAGAAATATCAGGAGTTATCGATGCTTTTACTTCGGGGATACAATCCGGTGCAGCCAATGTGCGGGCCCAAAACAAAAACTTTCGAGCAGCAATTGCAACACTTAGAGGCGATGATATTGCAGCCGCAAACTTTTTATCAGAGGGTGACGCCTTTGAACAGGAATCTAGTAGGTACATAGCAGACCTAGAACAGTTTGATCAATTTTTAGAACAACCCACTATGAGTGGATTTATGATGCAGTTTGCTAATGCGACTGGACAATTCATACCTTCTTTAGCAGCAAGTTTAACTGAAGCCATTGTAGTAGGGGGAGCAGTTACTGGAGCAACTATTTTATCTGGTGGTACTGCAACTGGTCCTGCGTTAGCGGCGTATGGAGGTGCTAGGTTTATGGGGGGCCAGGCTTTAAAACAACTGCCACAAAGACTAGCAGGTATGGGTATGAGAAAAGACCAAGTAGAAGACCTCATAAACAGAGAGTATAGAAAACAGCTAGCAAAGAAAAATGGGCAAAGATCACCTACTAAGATTGGCCAAAAACCAAAAGGTAATGCTCCTATGTCAGAACAAGAGATACTAGATAAAATTTTATACCCAGCATTACAACAACAACTAAAAGGAAGAAGGTTTAAACAAGGAGCTGTTTTAGGTGCATTCTCTCAAGAACAAAGAATAGGTACTGGTATAGCGTTTAGTGACTACGCAGACTTAGGTCCTGTAGGAACTAGCGAAGCTAGAGCGGTTGATTCTATTTTACAAGGTTCAGTTTTTGGAGCGATTGGTGTAGGAGCAGAGGCTACAGTTGCAGGTAGTATATTAAAAAGATTAAAACAAGGTAGAAGAAGAACAATACAGTCTGATTTAAATAATCCTTTCGATTTTAAAAGAGGAACTAATTCTGGTTTTTTCAAAGACCTAGGCACAATATCTATAACAACTGGATTATCAGAAGGCCTTGCAGAAAGCCTACAAGAAGAATTGTCCGTGCAACAAAAATTTAGAATAAACGAAAACTACACGAAAGCAAACGCTAGAGTCGATAGGCTAAACGCCTTGTTTGCTGGTTTCTTTGGTGGTATAGGAGTTGGTGGGGGTGCAGGTACTGTAACTGGTATGGCTAATAAAGTAAGGTCGCTTAGTAATAGGGCTATAGAGTTTACTGCTTTAGAGGAAGAATACGAAGCACGTTTAGGTAGAAGACAAAGGGGAAAAGTATACGAAGAACGTGCCTCAGCTCTAAGAGCTCAATTTGATTTTATGTTTAACAGCAAAACTAATAAAGATAGTGTATATGTAGATATAGACAGCCAAAAAAACTATGAAAAAATAAAAAATGACTTACAAGAAAAATATGGAAATAGAAATTTATTTATCGTAGGCACACCTTCTGGAGCTTATTTTACAACCAACGCTCAAAAAGCAGAATCTTTTGCAAACATCATGGACGCTGATCCTTTCAACACAGAACTAAGAGATGAGTGGTTAGCTACAGAAGGGTTAAAGTACACCAGAGGTAGACGACAAGGAGACGATGTTGTAGTAGGCATTATGGACAGAGAAACTGGTGAATTAGTGCATTACCAGCAAACATCATCTAATCAAGAAGGGAGAGGCACTGGGGTAGAAAATGCCATAGCAAATAACAAACGTATTCTTGGTAGAGAAAGTAACGAAAGATATATGGTAGACGAAAGACAAAGTCTGTTAGAACATTTGGAATACAGACAACGTGGAGTAGCAGCACGAGAAACTACTGGATTTGACAGACAAACCCAGAAACCAATACGTATAGCTTTCCAGGATAGAAGCAGAGATGATGAGAGCTTAGAAGATACAGGTACTGATAGGGCTGCAGTAGAAAGAGATTTAGATACTGAGCTAACTGCAGAAGAAAATAGACAAAGACTTTTAGAAGGTAGATTAACAGAAGAAGAAGCTATTGGTGTTAATACTTATCTACAGACCCAAGGATATCCTGATTTAACTTACCAAGAACTTGTAGACTTTGTAAATGCAAATAAAAGAATATTAGCTGAAGCTAGATTAGCTAATATGCAAAAAGGTAAAAAGGTAACACAGCCTGAGTTTGCTGAAGTAGCAGATGTTAAACCAAATAAAAAAACTTTTAATGAAGCAAGAAAAAAAGTTTTATCTAAAGAAGAAAATCGACAGTATGTTAGTACCACTGGAAAGTTTAAAGCACCACCAAAAGGTGTTCTTTCACCTGTTGCAGCAACACAGTACACACAAGCACAGAAAGACCCAATAGGACAAGCTGCTATTCTTTTAGAAGATATAGCAGAAGCCGCAACGCAAGCAACACCAACACAACAAGATACAGCTATTGAACAAAGTGTAGCTGGCAGAGCTTTTACACCAGAAGCTATGAAGATGGTACCAAAAACAGAAATATTAAGAACTTCTGTTATTCCTAAACCAAGAAGAAATCAATTTAAAACAAAAGCAGAGTTTGATGCAGCGTTAGAAGCCTACAAAATAGAAAGTAAAGATACAAAAATAAAAGTCAGAACTGGCGATGCAGCTGTGCCTAAGGGTGGTAACGGGACTGCGCAAAACCCTTTTATAGATGAGAGAACAGGTAAACCTTTTAAGATAGGTAGGCAAGATAAACAAGCAACTCAAGAATCAAGAAATGCAGTAAGAGCACAACTACAACAAAAGTTCGTGCAAGAGTTTGAACAAGATCAAAAATTTTATCCGCAAAGATTAATAGATACCTGGCTTAGAAAAACAAAAGAACTAAAAGATAGAACTCCAGAAGGAGCTACATCGCCTTTGTTTTATAAGATTGTAGATATGGCAGACGTGCCAGATTTAGCAAGAGCTGGATTAGCAGGGCTACCATTAGAAGAATACAGAGAGACCAAAGGCGTTGAGAGTCGACAAGCTAAAACTCCAAAAGGGCCTACACAAGGCGTGTTTATGAATGAAGTCGATACTTCTATCGTACCCGAAAGAAGCAGAGAGTACGGTATTGTAGAGTTTGGACCAGAGTTTGAAGAAAGTATGGATATCTTAGGTGCTGCTCCAAATACTTTTAGAGACATAAGACAAGACGTTATTACTCTAATACAACAAGCTAAAGATAGGCACAGTAATCTAGAAACCAACAGTGAGGTTGCACAAAGAAATAGGTTTAAAGTAAGGATGCCAGATGTATCACCTAACCAAAGAGCTGGAGTGGTAAGTATTGATGTTATCCTCGAAGGTTTTACTCAGATAGCAAAAACTTTAGGTACTCGTGATTTTAATGAACTAGAAAACCAAACACAACAAAGACTAAAAGCGTTCTCTGATTTTATTGTATACGCACAAAACAACGGTATTTATGTTGAGTATTATCCTAAAGAAGCAGACATGAAAAAAAGTTTTGGGGCTGTAGTTTTAACTGAAGGCCAAGGCGGTAGGACATTTAATACTTACTTATTAGAAGTAGACGGTAAAAAAACAGGTACGGTAGTAGGGCAACAAGACCTTGAAAGAGCAATACTTGAAATCTTCGATGACCCTGACTCTGGTGTATTAAGAGTGGACACTACTAATTTCTCTCCAGCACAGCTACAAAAAGAATTAGGTGGTGCTGCAATAGTAAATAAAATAATAGATGATAAAGGTAATTTTACTAATGTTGGTTTGTTACTCGAAGAACAAATATCAGAACGAAAATTAACTAAAGATGAAATAAAAGAACAAAAAACAACAAAATCAAAGTCGCGTCTAAAAAGACAAAGAGAAAGCAAAGCAAAAGAAAGAAGCGGAGAAACATTTTTTAATGAAGTTTTAGGACCATCTTTAATAAACTTAGGGTTTGGTGGTTTCTTTCAAGCTGACGGTAAAATATATAGCGCTACAGCAAGCACTAGTGGGCAACAAGTAAAACCTAGTTTTGCAGAAATGACCTTTGACGAATTAAATAACTTTATTGAACATTTAAAAGCTTTTATTGGTTTAGAGTTTGCCTCTGCAAACTTAAAGGCAACAACCGTACGAGATGAATCAACTAAGATAGAAGAAACTAGAGAATTAACAAAAGAAGAAAGCCCAGTAACTAAAGTTATTTCTGGGGGACAAAATGGTGCAGATATTTTATTTAGTAGGCTTGGCAAAGAAGCAGGGTTAGAAACAGGAGGCTTGATGCCTAAGGGCTTTCAAACATTAGATGGCGCTCGTCCTAACTACAAAGAAGAATTTAACATGCAAGAAGATACCGTAAAAGGGTATAAAAGTAGGACTACAAAAAATGTTCAAAACTCTGATGGGACTATTGTTTTAGTAAAAGATAAAAAAGCAAAACTAGATGGTGGTTCTGGATTTACTGTAGCAGAAGCAAAAAGGTTAAAAAAACCTGTATTAATTATTGATAACAGCACCCCAGCAATCGAAATACGAAATTGGCTTACAAAAAATAAAATAAAAACTTTGAATGGGGCAGGTAACAGAGCTACTAAGTTAGGAGATATTGCTCAAGCAGAAACCAATGTAAAACAAGCACTTAGCAAAGGCCCTTTAGAAACTACTGTTCAAGTAGGAACACCGGAGGTTGTTGGCACCACTAAAGTGTTTAGAAGTATTCCTGAACAAACAGGAATGCAGTTTGAGCCTGACTTTGAGCAAATGGATGGTGATACAGTTAGGGCCGCTTTTCAAACAGACAGAATACTAAAGTCTAGACAAACTAGGGGTATGGGTCTTTTATATACTGCAGAAACACTTAGAGATGCTATTCAGTCTCAACTAAATAGAGAAAAAGGTACAGCATCTGCAACAGTTTTAGAAAATGACCCAATAGGTACTTATGCAGATAATTTAGCAATATTACAAGAAGCTAGACAAATGGTTAATCCTGACTTCAGATCAGACACAGGGGAGTTTGTAGGAGAGTTAGATGCAGGACCAGAGTTTGTAAGGGGCAGAGCTAGTGAAGACCCAGTGCTTAGAGATGCAACAATGAGAAGCACGAAAGAAATGGTACCGGACCAATGGGAAAAAACAGATAACCCTAGAATAAAATACCCGGATAGATTAAAAGATGGTACTCAACCAACAGTACCAATAAAAAAATTAAAGTATGGTAGTCAAACTGTAAATAAACTGTTTGATTTAGCACGAGAAGCAGAAGCTGTTAGAACTGGCACAAACCAAAGAAACTTGCCTGTAAGGTTACCGCAAGAAGCAAAAAGACCTTATAAGAAAACAATTATAGATAATATACTAAAGTCTGCTAGGGCTCTAGGAGTTACTACAAACATAACTTTATTACCAGCAGAAGAAAACATTTCTGGCGCTGTAGACTACGATGGGCTAAATATAGAACAATCTTCCTTTGAGTTTGCTAGATCATTCTTGTTAGCTAGCCCTAACAAAAATGCGATTACAATAAAATACAAAGATAGGGATGTAATCCTTATGAAGACAAGTGATGAAATCAGTGAAGGTGATTACTACGATTCTCTTTTAAAAGAACTTGGTAACTCTTTTGTTAACCAAGAACTAGAGTTTACTTTAAAACAAAGTGTACAAAGGAAGCCACTACAAGCAGAGTACGATAAAGTTATTAAAGACCCAAATGCCCCGCTTAGTTATACAAATGATGTAGACGGTTTTAACAACTGGCTAGCGGACCAGGCTTCTATAAAGATGAAAGAGATACTAGGGTTGCCTGTAGGTAACGAAGCTAATTTTAATAACTTTAAAAAAATGAAAGCTCCTGCACAAGCCTGGTTTACACGTCTAGTTAAAAGTCTTATAAAACTTTATAACATACTAACTCCAGACCAAAGGTTTAGATATCAAAGTAACGCAACAGCACAAACTTATATTGAAGATACTATGCAAGGTATAAAAGATGGGACTAGAGTACATAACCGAGTGCCTTGGCAAGTTAAAGCTAAAATAGAAAATAAGATAGAAAGTATTTTAGGACCTCAAACTTTTACGGACAAACAATTATCAAAAGCTTTAGAACAGACACGAAAAGTATTTAGCGGTAAAAACATGCCAAAATGGCTACGTTCAATACTTTTAACTGCAGATACCAGGCTTAGACACTTTAGCCCAGCATTAGCAGACTTCTTTCAGTTAGACCCAAGAACAAAAAGTGCTAGTGGATTAGCAGGTTTATTTACCTTAAAAAATGCTAGAGCCCAAAGATATATGACAGACATAGCTAGAATACTAGGTGTAAAAGATGGTTGGATATATTCTAGGTTTACTAAAGAACAAACAGCTATCTTAGATGAAGCAGCAAGAGAAAAAACACCTATAGATCAGTTAAGCCCACAAGCAAGGCAAATAAGAGAATATTTAAGTAAACTTTATGATGAGTTAGATTTAGGGTCGCTTGGAGTTGCTAAAAGAGAATTTGAAGGCAATCCCCTTGGTTTCTTCCCTCGTGTTATAGCAATCGCTGAAATAGCAGGTAATCCTCAAAAAAGAGCTGCATTAAGAGAACTGCTTATAGAATATAACCCTAATGAATCTGTACAAGAAATAGACAATGCTATATCTGAACTAGTTGCAAAAGGCAACGGAGATATAGAGTTTACTGCTAAAGAAGAGATAGACATAGGCGTCATGCAAAAAAGGAAAAAACTTTTTAAACAGATACCAAACGAAGAGTTTATGGACCGTGGCTTAACAGATGAGACTATTGTATCTCTACAAAAATACATGAACAAACTAGCTCTTAAGGTTGAGTTTGAAAGAAAAGGTGGTACAACAGAGCTAGACAAACTTCTTGCGCCTCTATCAGCAGCTGAACAAAAAGAAGCTAGAGACATAATAGATTCTATGTTTGGTAAGATACCACCTCTACAAAACGGTTTCTTAAAAGCAGCAAACAACATTGGGCTTGTTTTAAACATAGTTACTTTATTAGGCATGACTGTTATAGCTTCATTACAAGATACTGCTGGGCCTATCCTTAGGTCTAGAGGCACTGCAGGTATAAAAGATGTAGCTGATGTTATAAGACAAATGATTAAAAATCCTACAGAAGCTGCAGAAATAGCTAGGGATATAGGTGCTATAGGCACAGATGCAATGTCTAGTTATTTTATATATGCAGGAGAAGCAGACTTTTTAGGTAGCACTTCAAAGAGTGTTGCAGATTGGTGGTTTAGAGTTACAGGTTTAGAAGCATACACTAGGTTTACTAGGGTTTTTGCTGTTGGTATGGCACAGAAATTTTTAAGTAACCACGCACAAAAAGCTAAAGCCAAAGACCCAAATTCTATAAAATACTTAAGAGAGTTAAATATAACACCTGAACAAGTGTTTGCTTGGGAAAAAGGTAAAGCGGATGCAGCTACCATACAAGTAGTCAATGATGCTGTTTCTCAATTTGTAGATGAGTCAATCGTTAGGCCAAACCCTGCACAGAGACCTACTTATGCAAATGATCCTAGGTATGCTCTTATATGGCAACTTAAGTCTTTCTTCTATGCTTATGGTAAAACTATAGTATTCCCAACTCTAAAAGAAACACACCGTAATTTTAAAGAAGGTAAAGATGCAGGCGTAGCAATTATGCCTATGGTGTTAATGGCTAGCATGCTTATACCTATAACTATGTTAGGTTGGGAAATACGAGAAAGATTTAAAGTAGGATTAGCTTGGCTTCTACCAGGCATCTCACCGAGCGATCCAGGGGTAGATTATTATAGGACCGATAGTATGACACCAGGGCAGTATTGGACAGAAGTTTTAGATAGAAGTGGTATGTTAGGGCCGGCATCTTTAGCTATGCCTATATTCTTAGAAAGTCATAGGTATGGTAAACCTTTCTGGGTACCACCTTTAGGGCCTACAGCAGAAAGAGTTTATGATGGTGTTACATGGGATTGGCGAGCTGCTGATTTCATGCCAGTATATAGCCAACTCGACACTAGAGCATTAGGGAGGTAAAATTAATTATGGCATATTCAGATACAATAAAATTCGTAGTGGGAGACACTCTACCATCTTTAGAGTTTACCTTGAAAGACAGTAACACAGCTGCTGCGGGTAAAACTTTAGATACAGAGAACTCAGATACCTGGGCTGCTATAGATTTATCTGGTGGTTCTGTAAAGCTTAGAATAAGAGAAGTCGGACAAACCACCCTTATACAAACAATAACCGGCACGTTAGCAGATGCTTCAAACGGTAAAGTAACTTGTGCTATACCGTCCGGTACTTGGACTACAGCAGGTACGTTTGAAGGCGAATTAGAATACACTACCTCAGGAGGAGGCATACATACTGTTCAGGACTTGATCAAGTTTAAAGTC
>MDSZ01257308.1_pt1 | contig 14747 bp, 15 predicted proteins | sample 811201 | NCBI WGS metagenome assembly MDSZ01 (sample SAMN05326647, study PRJNA326480) | marine metagenome | isolation source: seawater | place: Indian Ocean: North | collected 2010
ACAAAAAGAAATATTAGAAGAATTTAATAAGATAGAGTCTGATAAACCAGATCCAATAATTAATAGTTTTTTTGAAAAAGCCAAGAAATTTTGGAAAAAATCATAAGTAAAATGGAAACTGATCAAATTATGTCTGCAATTTTTTTAATTGCAGTTCTCATTTTAATCCTACCCAGTTTTTTAGCAACTAACGCTAAAATGAAACAATTTTTAAAAAATTTATCTATTTGGACTATAATAATATTAGTTATTATTGTAATCATTTACTCTATTAAATAATGAAAAAAATAAATTTGACTATTACAGGATGTATGGGAAGAATGGGGCAAAAACTCGTCCAATCTTCAAAAAAAAACAGCAACTTCAAATTAATTTCCTTAACTGAAAACAAAAGAGTAAATAAAAAAATTAATGGAATTAAAGTCGAATTAAATACTAGTCAGGCTTTTAAAAAAACAAATGTTATTATTGATTTTACTACACCAAAATGCACTTTAGAAGTTTTGAAAATAGCAGCCAAATTAAAAAAAAGAGTGGTAATTGGAACAACAGGTTTTTCAAAAAAACACGAGAAAATTATTAAAACTTATTCAAAAAAAATTCCTATTTTGAAAGCCGGGAATATGAGTTTAGGTGTAAATCTATTAGTTTATCTAACAGAGATTGCCTCAAAATCTTTAGGCAAAAATTTTTTGAGTAAAGTTTTTGAAATTCACCACAAAGGAAAAAAGGATTATCCTTCGGGTACAGCTTTTATGTTGGGTGAAGGTATAGCTACAGGCAGAAATAAAAATTTTAATAATATGATTGGAAAAAAATATTTAAATAAAAAAGAATTTCCATTTAGCAGAAAGATCAACTTTAACTCAATAAGAAAAGGTTCCATTATTGGAGAACATGAAGTTGAATTTTCAAGTGGAAAAGAAACTATAACTTTAAATCATGAATCTTTTGATCGAGCTTTATATTCTGAGGGAGCTCTTGTAGCTGCAAAATGGATTACAAAAAAAAGGCCAGGTCTTTATTCAATGAGGGATTTGCTAAATTTTAAGTGAGTAAAAAAAAGAGATCTAAAATTATTCTTAAGATTTTGAATAATATATATCCTAAAGTACCAATTCCACTAAATTATAAAAATACATTTACACTGCTAGTTTCTGTTTTGCTTTCAGCACAATGTACCGACGTAAATGTAAATAATGTTACAAAAAAAATATATCCCAAGTATAACGAACCCAGACATTTTGTTAAATTAGGTAGAAAAAAAATTGAAAAACTTATTAGAAAAATTGGAATTTTTAGAATGAAAGCTAAAAGTATTTTTCATTTATCTAAAATTTTAATGGAAAAATATAATGGAAAAGTACCAAAAACTTATGAAGAATTAGAGGAACTTCCAGGTGTTGGCCATAAAACAGCTAGTGTAGTGATGTCCCAAGGCTTTGGTTATCCAGCTTTCCCTGTAGATACGCATATTCATAGACTTGCTCAAAGATGGGGGCTTACCAACGGTAAAAACGTTGAGCAAACTGAGAAAGACTTAAAAAATATCTTTTCCAAAAAACATTGGAATAGACTTCATCTACAGATAATTTGGTATGGAAGAGAATTTTGTAAAGCTAGGGATTGTTATGGAATTGCTTGTAAAATTTGTAAAAAATGTTATCCAAATAGAAAAAAACCAATAAAAACAATAAAAGCTTAACACAAAATATGAAAATTCTAGGTATCGGCAATGCTATTGTTGATGTGATCTGCAAAGTAAACGAAAATTTTTTAAAAGAAAATTCACTAACAAAAAGTACTATGAAACTTGTCGATGAAAATGAATTTAAAAAATTAATTTATAGTTTAAAAATTGAAGAAACCATCTCTGGCGGTTCAGTAGCTAATTCGATTGTTGGTTTATCGCAATTAGGAACACAAGTAGGGTTTATCGGTAAGGTGAATGATGATGACCTAGGTGCTAAGTATGAAAAAGGATTGATAAAAGAAAAAGTACAATATGTATATACTAAAAAAAAAGAGTTATCTCCTACAGGAACTTGTTTGATTTTAATTACTCCAGATTCTGAGAGAACAATGGTAACTTTTCTCGGCACTGCAGGTAAAATCAGTGCAAATGATATTGATTTAGACTCGGTAAAGAAAAGTGAGCTTGTTTTTCTTGAAGGGTACTTATGGGATGAAGGTGAACCAAGAAAGGCGTTTGATAAAGCTATACAAAATGCCAAAAAAACTGCTATGTCACTTTCAGATTTATTTTGCGTAGAAAGACATAAATCTCACTTTTTAGAGTTAGTGAAAACAAAATTACATATTACTTTTGCTAATGAGCAGGAAATCATGTCTTTAATCGATACAAAAAAATTCAAGGATGTAATTCAGTTTTCCAAAGAAACTAATAAACTAATAGTAATTACGCGTGGAAACAAAGGTGCTTTAGCAATTAAGAATAGTGAGGTAGTTGAGTGCCCTGCCATAACAAATCTAAAAATTGTAGATTTAACTGGGGCAGGCGACTTATTTGCTGGGGGTTTTCTTCATGAGTACATTAACGGTAAAACTTTAAAAGAAAGTTTGGAAAAAGGTACTGAAATGTCCTCAAAAATTATTCAAATAATTGGAGCAAGACTTAGTTTATAATTAACTATTTTTTAAGTCTTTTAAAACTTCCTTTTCCTTTTTTTGGCTTTACTACACGCTTACGATATTTTTTTGTAAAAAGATCTACAACTATTTTATTTCTTTTTTTCAAAGCGAATACCCCTCTTTTTTATTTAAAATAAAGTTCTCATCCAAAAAAGTTTTCTTAATTTTTTTTCTTAATCTATAAACGTGTGTTTCAACAGTGTGAGTATCAGTTTCATCTGAATAACCCCACACCTCTTTTAAAATCTTATCTTTATTAATTGCCCCTTTTTTTGCTAAAAGTAACTCAAGAAGCTGGATTTCTTTTTCGGTTAATAAAATATGTTTTTTTTCTTTAAATAATTTCCTTTCATTTTTATCTAAAGTGTAGTTTTTAATTTTAATAGAGGAATTTTTATTAAAGTTTTTTCTGGCCACCGCATTTTCAACAGCCTTGTTTATATCGTCAATACTTATGGGTAAAGGTAATTGTTCCTGAAAAAATTCTAAATTTTGATTTTTAGACTCGGAAAGTAAAATGTTTATATTTTTACCTTTATTTAATATTTCTCTGTAAATACTATTTTTTTTTAGAAACGGCTCATGAATAAGTAAAACATCATAATTATTTAACTTATCTTCTGTTAAATCATCTAATTTATTATATAAGTCAAAACTTAAAAAATCTTTTAGTTCCTCTAGTGAGGTGTTAAAATTATCTGAACCAATGGTTAAAACTTTAACTTTATGCATATATTCATTAAAAATAAAATTCTATCTATTGATACTTATAAAGTAAAATGTTCAATTGGTAAAAGAGGAATTAAGTTTAAAAAAAAAGAGGGAGACTTTATAACGCCAAAAGGTGAATTTAAGATATTAAATATTTTTTACAGAAAAGATCGTATTTCAAAGTTAAAATCTAAGATTAAGAAGACTGTCATAACTAAAAAAATGGGTTGGTGCGATGATCCAAAGTCTAAAAATTACAATAAGTTGATAAAATTCCCTTTTAAATATAGAGCTGAAAAGTTTTATATTAAAAATAATACTTATGACATTATTCTTGTTTTAAATTATAATATAAATCCAACCCGAAAAAACAAAGGTAGTGCAATTTTTATTCATGTTGCGAAAAAAAACTATAAAAGTACCAATGGGTGTGTTGCGGTAAAAAAAAAAGATATAAAATTGATTGTAAATTTAATCGATAGCAAAACTAGAGTAAAAATAAGTTAAACTCTTTCTCCGAAAATTGAACTTCCAATTCTTAGGTATGTTGATTTAAATTTTAAAGCTAACATATAGTCTGATGACATACCCATGCTTAGTTCTTTAAAACCTAATGATGAATTCAGGTCTAACAAACTTTTGAAATACTTTTCTGTATTTTTGTCATTTGGAGGTATCGCCATAAGTCCTAAAATATTCATCCTTTTTTCATTTTTGCAGTAATCGTAAAATGATTCAACTTCATTGTATGAAATTCCAGATTTTTGTGGCTCATTACCTATATTAACTTGAATAAAATAATTTACAGATTTATTTAATTCGTTTTGATTCTTAGAGAGAACATCTGCCAGTTTTTGACTATCTAAAGAGTGAATGAAATCAAATAATTCAATGGCCTTTTTAGCTTTATTTGATTGTAATTTTCCTACCATATGTAATTTCAATTTATTGTTTATTTTTTTAATCGAACTCCATTTAGACTCTGCTTCTTGAACTTTATTCTCACCAAAATGTACATGTCCAAAGTCAATCAAAGGTTTTATGTAATCTAAATCAAAAGTTTTTGATACCGCAACAATTTGTGCAAAATTTTTATATTCAGATTTCTCAATATTAGATTTTATATTTTTGAATCTTTCAACTATTATGCTCATATGGCTATTTACAAAAAAAATTATTTTTTAATAATAGAAAATACCAAAGATCTTGATTTAAGTAAGATAAAACTTATTAATAAGTTTATAATTATTTATAGAAATGAGAGAAAAACCAAAAAAATTGAGGAAATCATTAAGTTTAGAAAACAATGTAAAGTAAAAAGAATCGCATTTTATATAGCCAATAATTTAGATCTTATGTTTAAAACTAGAGCTGATGGTATTTACATATCTGCCCATAATAAAGAATTAAGTTTATCAAAATTAAAAAAAACGTATTACAAAATCATTGGATCAGCACATAACATCAAAGATTTAAATATTAAAAAAATTCAGGGTTGTGAAATGTTTATCTTTTCAAGGTTATTTAAAACAAATTATGATTATAAAAGAGGATTTCTTGGTGTGACTAGATTTAATCTTTTTAAACTGTCAAGGAAAGAGAATTTGGTTCCACTGGGTGGAATTAATACTAAGAATTTAAATAAGGTTAACATTGTTAATTCTGAGTCTTTTGTTTTATTATCTGAAGTAAAAAAAAAGCCGGCTAAAATATTTAGCCGGCTTTTTTAAAATTATTCTTTAACTAAATTAGAACGCGATAGCTATATCGATCATACTTTGAGCTTCGTCTTTGCCTGAAGTATAGTCAGAATTGCTAGCTTCTACTTGAGTTAATCCAATAGTCATACCACCTGTAGTGTATGCTAATTGTACTGACTCAATTTCCATTGTAGTTATAGTTTTTGTACCTGCTGTAGCGTTATCTGCTACACCAACTCTTTGGTTTTTCTGAGATTCATCCATGTTGTAAGATATTGAAAGTGAATCGTTAACATCATACTGAATACCCCATACTTTGTTTTCGTAGTATGCAAGTTCGCCTGATGCTATTGCTGGTTGGTATGCACCTTCACCATAACCGACACTTACTTGTCCGTATGTGAATTTAGCAGCAACGTTAGCTGATACACCGTCTTCTCTACCATTTGGTCCTGTTGAACCTGTAGCATTACCAGTTTGTGCAGCATCTGCATTGATAGTTAAACCATCAATCGGTGCTAAACCTACTGTGATCATCTCTAAAGTTCTACCAGTAGCTTCACTTATATTTGCTGCTGATTCACCTTTAGATAACTGACCAGTTGCCATCATGTTAGGTACGTAACCCACTTTAACTGTTGCACCAAAAGGTAGCAAATCAGCTGGTAAGTGGTACTGAATGTTTGAGTAAGAACTCACGTCGTAACCAGCTTCGAAAGTTGTTGGCGATAAGTTATCGTAACCTACTCCTAAAGCTCCTACACCGTGTGAAAGTTCTTGTGATAATCCACCCTCAGTAGAAAAGATACCAATTGTACCGTAATCAGTTCCTAATACTAATTTTGAATCATCGTTAGCAGTTGAAGCACCATCTAATTGTACTTGGTAACTCCAAGTCATACCATTATCTAGTTCTCCACTTGCTGAAAAATCTAACTCGTTAGCTACACCAATGTTCTTACCAGCAGAGTCGTCATCACCGTTTGTTACGTATGATGCTTTAGCACTACCAGTTACTGACATTTCACCAGCGTATGAAGGTGAAATTAACAGCGCAGAAAATAGCATACCTAAGAATAGTTTAGATATTTTTGTCATTTTTTCCTCTTTCTGTTTTAAATTTAAATGTTTAAACATTTATGCGAATTTTTAACTTAAATTGATAAAATAATGTTAATTTATGTTGAATTTAAACAAGTTTTTTAGTCATTGTTGCATAAATGTCACTATTTCAATAAGTTTAAAAAGCCTGATTTTACTGATATTAAATACATATCCTTTTTAAAATTTAAAAAGAAAATTTATGACCAGTTTTGTTACTAAAATATGCAACACCTACGCGATAAAAATGTTTTTTTTATCAGTTTTTCTTATAACTTTTACTAGTTGCAACAAAGGAAATAAAGATTTTGCAAAAGACGCTAACAGACCAATCCAAGCTGAAGATAAAAGAAGAAAAAACATTAATGAAGGACGAGGAGTTTCCATTGGAAGTTTGGCTGGTAGAGTGAGAGGCGGGACAACATATGAATTTAGTTCTTCTAATCCTATGTGGAGGGCTTCACTAGAAACATTAGACTTTCTTCCTTTAGCCACAGTGGACTATTCAGGAGGAATTATCATTACTGATTGGTATTCTGATAATAATACATCTAATCAACAGGCAATAAAAATAACACTCAGATTTTTATCTAACGAAGTGAGAAGTGAGAGTTTAAAAGTAATTGTGCACAAAAAAAATTGTAATGTTAATCAAACTTGTAAAATTAATTTGTTGAACAACTCCAAAATTAAAGATGAATTATTTTCTACAATTTTAGCTAAAGCTGCTTTGATTGAGAAAGACTCAAAAAATAAAAAGAAAAAATAACAAAAAAGATGGAACGAGTTAATTTTCAAGCGATTGAAAAAAAATGGCAGGGTAAATTTGCCTCAACAAAATTATTTAATAAAAATGGAGAAAAATTTTATTGTTTAGAAATGTTTCCTTACCCATCAGGAAAAATTCACATGGGTCATGTAAGAAATTATACTATGGGTGATGTAGTTGCTAGGTTCAAATTTTTAAATGGGTTTAATGTACTACATCCAATGGGATGGGATGCATTTGGATTACCTGCAGAAAATGCTGCACGACAAAACAACTTAAATCCGAAAAAATGGACATTAGAAAACATTGAAGTAATGAAAAAACAACTAAAAATGTTGGGTTTATCTATAGATTGGGACTATGAAATTTCCACATGTGATGTTGAATATTTTAAACATCAACAAGAACTTTTTATCGATTTTTATAATTCTGGACTAGTTTCTAGAAAAGAAACTTATGTTAATTGGGATCCAGTTGAAAAAACCGTTTTAGCTAATGAACAGGTTATTGATGGAAAAGGCTGGCGGTCAAATGCAGTGGTAGAACGAAAGAAGTTATTTCAGTGGTTTTTTAATATCTCAAAGTTTTCAAATGAACTTTTAGATGACTTAGAAAAATTGACTGGTTGGCCAGAAAAAGTAAAGTTGATGCAAAAAAACTGGATTGGCAAATCAGTGGGTTGTGAAATTGATTTTTTAATACCCAGTTTAAAAAAAAAATTAAGAATATTTACTACGAGACCTGACACAATTTTTGGAGCGAGTTTCATTGCAATTTCTGTGGATCATGAAATATGTAAAGACTTTCAAAAAGATAACGAATTTTTGAAATTTAAAGAAAATTGCTCAAAAATTGGCACAACTGAGGAAGCTTTAGCTAACGCCGAAAAGTTAGGCTACGATACAAAACTTTTTGCAGATCACCCTTTTCTTAAAAATAAAAAGCTGCCTATTTATGTGGCTAACTTTGTATTAATGGACTATGGAAACGGAGCAATTTTTGGTTGCCCTGGTCATGACCAAAGGGATTTCGATTTTGCATTGAAGTATAAACTTCCAATCATACGTGTTGTAGCCGGAAAAAAAGATAAAGAAGAAAAATTGAAAGAGGCTTATGTAGGAAGTGGAATAATGGTTAATTCTGAATTTTTAAATGGTTTATCTGTGGAAGAAGCAAAAAACACTATAATTAAAAAAATTGAAATTGAAAAAATTGGAAAAAAACAAACATTGTTTAGACTAAAAGATTGGGGTATTTCCAGACAAAGATATTGGGGTTGTCCAATTCCAATTGTTTATTTAGAGGATGGTACAATTGAGACGGTAGATAAAAGTGAGCTTCCCGTTACTTTGCCTGATAATGTTAATTTAAACTCCTCTGGAAATCCTCTGGCTAATCATCCAAGTTGGAAAAAAACTATTCATAAAAGAACTGGAAAACCAGCGATAAGAGAAACGGATACTTTAGACACATTTGTTGATTCGTCTTGGTATTTTATAAGGTTTTGTTCTCCAAATAACTTGAGCTCACCTTTCGATGAAGAAAAAGTAAATTATTGGATGCCTGTGGATCAGTATATAGGTGGTATTGAGCACGCTATATTACATCTTCTCTATTCGCGATTTTTTATGAAAGCAATAAAAAAATCAAATAAAAATATTAATTGCACGGAACCCTTTAAAAATCTTTTTACTCAAGGAATGGTTTGTCACGAAACATATAAAGACTCAACAGGGAATTGGTTGTATCCTGAGGAAGTAGAAAAAATTACTAGCAAACAAGCAATAAAAAAAAAGGACAAATCTAATGTCAAAATTGGACCATCGGAGTCTATGTCAAAATCTAAAAAAAATACTATTGATCCTGAGATAATGATAAAAAATTATGGCGCTGATGCTGTGCGATGGTTTATTTTGTCAGACAGTCCTCCTGAAAAAGATGTGCAGTGGTCAGACAGCGGAGTAGTTTCGTCTAGTAAATTTCTTCAAAAACTTTGGAATTTAAATGAACTTATTATTAATAGGAAAAATAATAAAAGTGATAAAAAATTAGAGGAAAAATTCTCAATTGATATTGATATTTTTTTAAATAAAATTACTTCAAGTATAAAAAACTTTCAGTTTAATGTGGCAATAGCTCAATTTTACGAAATTTATAGATACTTAAATGAACATGTAAAATTACAAGTTAACAATAAAGTTTTAAAAGATAATTTAATTAAAATTTTTAAATGCCTAATTCCATTTACTCCGCATATAGCTCACGAGTGTCTATCAAAATTACAATGCACAGATATGAGCGTTTGGCCAAAAATAAGTGAGAAAACTTTGCAAAAAGTTAATATTAATTTAGTAATACAGATTGATGGTAAAACGAGAGATGTAATAAGTGTGAAAAAAGATTTAGAGAAATCAGAAATTGAAAAGTTATCAAAAGAAACAAAAAAGGTAGGTAAATACTTATCTCAAAAAAAGATAGTAAAGACTATATTTGTCAAAAACAAAATTGTTAATTACATTCTGGAAAAATAATGAAAAAATTACTAATTAAAACCTGTTTAATAATCTTTTTATTTTTTCCAATTAGCTGCGGATTCAAAATAATAGACAAAACAGAATTTAATAATTTTTCAATTAAAAATATTACAACGACAGGAGATAAAAGAATTAATTTTAAGATTAGGAACGATTTAATGATGCAAAGTTTAGACGATAATACAAATTCATTAACAATTGATTTAAAATCTGAAAAAATTAAGACTATTAAAGAAAAAAATATTAAAAATGAGATAACAAAATACCAAATATTAATTAAAACAGAGGTAGAATTTAATTTAATTGGAGAAAGTAGTGACTACAGAGTTAGTGTCTCGAGGTCGGGTGACTATGTAGTAGCAGAAAGTTATTCTACAACTTTATCAAATGAAAAAGAATTGATAGATGATCTTGTTAAAGGTTTATCAGAAAAAATATTAAGTGAAATAAATTTAAAATTAAATGATTTATAAAAGTTATTTATTAGAACAAAATATCGAGCTGATAAAAAATAATATTTTCTTATTCTATGGTGAAAATGATGGACTTAAAAATGAATTCAAAAGAAAAATTAGATTAAAAAAAACTAAAAAAGAAATATTAGTTTTAAACCAGGATGAAATCTTAAAAAATCAAAATTCATTTATTAATGAGATATCTAATCAATCGCTATTTGGTGAACAGAGAATTTTTTTTATAAATCAAGTAAATGATAAATTTTATGATATTTTGGAAGAAACTGTTGATCTTGTAAAAAAAGATCAAATTTTCTTGTTTGCTGAAAATTTGGATAAAAAATCTAAATTAAGAAATTTTATTGAAAAATCTAACACACTTGGACTTTCACCCTGCTACAATGACAATGAAATTACAATTAAAAGAATCATTAGTGAAAGACTCAAATCTTACAAAGGTATGTCTACACACCTAATAGACTTAATAATAGAAAATACCGGATTAGATAGAAATAAGATTAATAATGAAATTGAGAAAATAGAAAGCTGCTTTGAAAATAAGATAATTGAACCAGAGAAGGTCATTTTGCTACTTAATCTCCGTTCAAATGAGGATTTTTCACTATTAAAAGATGCTGCCTTTAGTGGAAAGAGAGAGAGAACAAATAAATTATTAGCAAATACAAATTTTGACTATGAAAATAACGTCTACTACTTAAATATTTTAAATCAAAGACTAAACCGCCTATCTGAAATTAATAATTTAAAAAAAACTAATAATAAAATTGAGACTATAATTGCTATGATCAAACCACCGATATTCTGGAAAGATAAGCCAGTTATTGAAGAGCAATCAAAAAAATGGAGCGGTGAAAAATTAAATAAAGTTTTGCAGAAGTTTTACAACGCTGAAATTAGTATTAAATCAAACACTATAGTTAAAAAAGACTTAATACTAAAGGATTTAATAATTTTTATTTGCGTTACTGCTAACGCCGCTTAAGCAATCCTGAAATTAATTCAAATTGTTCTAAACTTTTATATTCAATAGTAATTTTTCCAGAATTATTTTTTTTATTATTAATTACAACCTTTAAACCTAAATTATCTTGTATATTATTTTGTTCATTTAAAATATTTGCGTCGACGCGATTTTGACTTGTCTTTTGAGGGCCTTTTTGTCTCCTTACAATTAATTCAACACTTCTAGCACTCAAATTTTTTGAGACTATTTCTTCTGCTATATAGGATGCATTTGACAATCCTATTAATGGTCTAGCTTGTCCTGCTGTGAGTGAACCTTCTTCGATCAAAGCAACCACATCAGATGGTAAGCTTAGAAGTCTGAGTGTATTGCTTATATGGCTTCTGCTTTTAGACATAAACTGTGCGATTTTTTCATGATCATAATTGAACTCATCAACTAGTCGCTGGTAACCTTTTGCCTCTTCGATAGCATTAAGATCATCTCTTTGTATATTTTCAACTATCGCTACTTCTAATGACTCATTATCATCTAAATCTAAAACAATAATAGGGACGTCATGCAAACCTGCTTTCTGTGCTGCTAACCATCTTCTCTCTCCAGCAATTATTTCATATCTACCAGGATCTACAGCGTCTTCTCGCACGGCTATGGGTTGTATTATACCATTTTTTCTTATGGAGTTGGATAATTCAGAAAGTTTATGTTCATCAAAATTTATTCTGGGTTGATACTTATTAGGACTCAAATCACTTATATTTGCTCTTAAATTTTTTATTGTGGGTTTATTATTTTTTGAGACATCTTTTTTTTGGTCACCAAAAAGAGCTGATAAACCCCTGCCTAAACCTTTTTTTTTAATTGTATTCATGCTGCACTTTCAACATTTGTTTTTTTTTTAACTAAAAATTCCTCTGCTAATTTAAAATATGATTTACTCCCTAGACAACTTTTGTCATAAAGAACACAGGGCTGTCCATGGGATGGAGCTTCTGACAGTCTGACATTTCTTGGTATTACAGTGTTATAAACTTTTTCTTTAAAATAATTTCTCGCTTCTTTATCGACTTGAGATGACAGTTTATTCCTTTTATCAAACATAGTAAGTAATATTCCCCTTAATTTAAGGTCGGAATTGAGATTTACTTTTATTCTATCTATTGTTTTAACAAGCTGAGTTATTCCTTCAAGAGCGAAAAATTCTGTTTGTAAAGGTACAAGTATTTCATCAGAGGCAACTAAGGCCATAATCGTTAGAAGGCTCAAAGAAGGAGGACAGTCGATGAAAATATTATTATAACTTGATAGATTGTTTTTAGAATTTTCAGATAGAATTTCTTTCAAAACAAAAGCTCTGTTTGAATCATTTGCAGTCTCCACCTCTAATCCTGATAAGTTTACATTTGAGCTAACTAAATCCAAATTAGGGACCGTCGTTTCTTTTATCACTTGATCCATTTTTATTTTTTTAATTAAAAGATTATAAATATTTTTTTCCTCATCATTATTAGAGACCCCTAACCCTGTGGTTGCGTTACCTTGTGGGTCTAAATCTATAATTAAATTTTTCTGACCCAAAATGGACAGCGATGCTGCTAAATTAATTACTGTGGTAGTTTTTCCTACTCCTCCCTTTTGATTAATAATAGCTATAATCGGTTTATCAGTCATTCATTTCGCATTTATCAAAATTATTTTTGAATCAATTTCTGTAATGCTATTTTCCAGTTTATATCTATAATTTGTGGGTAAAGAAACTTTATTTATATCCCGCTGTGCATTTTTTCCCTTCAATATTATCATTTTATGGGGTTTTTTACAGATTTCACGTGAAATTCTAATCAATTCAGGCAATTTTTTAAATGCTCTACATAGAATAACATCAACATCAATTTTTTTGGTCAATAGGTTATCAAAAATAAGCATTTTTAAGCCAAGATTTTTATTCATATTTTTAAGAAACTGCCTTTTTACAGAGGATTTCTCATATAATTTCACGTGAAATTTGTCACTAAATAAGGCCATTATTATACCAGGCAATCCAGCGCCAGAACCGAAATCAGCAATTTTAAGTGTTTTTTTTTTATCAAGAAAATTAACAATCTGAGCGCAATCGAGAATATGTCTTTCCCACAGTTGTTCTTCCGTATTTTTAGATATTAAATTGTATTTTTTATTATAAATTAATAGAGATTGAGCATAAATTTGTAATTTATGCAACGATGATTGAGAAAAACCAAATTTTTGTAATAAATCGTATATTTCCTCATTTTTCATTAAGCATAATCTCTTGATTTATAGCGCTTTATATAAGAGAGAATAATAATAATTGCTGCAGGAGTGACACCATCGATTCTAGAGGCCTGTCCTAGAGTTAAAGGTTTAATTTTTTTCAATTTCGATTTGATTTCATTAGATAGACCACTTAACAGATCATAATTAATACTCTGAGGTATTAAAACTGACTCATCATTTAGGAAAGATTTAACATCTCGCGACTGACGATCTAGATATCCTAAGTAATGTGCATCGATTTCAACCTGCTTGTCTAGATTGGTGTTAAAAACAGGAATATCGGCAAATATTCGCCTTATTTTTGCCATATTTACATTTCGTTGCCCAATTATTTGTAAAAGACTTCTTTTGACACCGTCCATAGCTATTTTAATATTATGATTTTTAGCTTCGTTAGGTGAAAGTTTTTTTTGATTCAAAAAATTTGTTAGTACAAATAAATTTTTAGATTTTTCTAAAAAGATTTTTTTTCTATTATTTGTAACTAAATTTATTTTAATTCCCAAAGGAGTTAGTCTTTGATCAGCATTATCAGCACGCAAAGTTAATCTATATTCAGCTCTGGAAGTAAACATTCTATACGGCTCTGTCACACCTTTAGTTATAAGATCATCAATCATAACACCTATATAAGAGTTAGATCTGTTTAAAACAAATTGATTTAAATTTTTAATTTTTAACGCAGCATTTATACCTGCAACCAAACCTTGAGCAGCTGCTTCCTCATAGCCAGTAGTTCCGTTAATTTGACCAGCTAAGAATAAAGAGCTTATTTTTTTGGTTTCTAATGTATTCTTCAACTCTCTAGGATCTACATAATCATACTCGATAGCGTATCCAGCCCTTTTCATCTTAACTTGCTCTAAACCTTTGATTTTACTCAATATTTTAAGTTGTATGTCTTCTGGTAAGGACGTCGAAATACCATTGGGATAAATAGTATTATCATTTAAACCCTCGGGTTCTAAAAAAATTTGATGCTTTTCTTTTTCTTTAAACTTTACAATTTTATCTTCAATCGAAGGGCAATATCTAGGTCCAACTCCTTTTATACTTCCCGAATACATTGCACTTTTTTTTATATTATTGCTAATGATTTTGTGCACTTCATCATTGGTGTAAGTCATACCACATTTAATTTGAGTATTTATTATTTTTTTAGTTAAGAATGAAAAATAATAATGATCATCATCAGCTGGTTGCATTTCTAAATCTTCATAGTTAATCGTGCTGCCATCAAGTCTGGGTGGTGTTCCTGTTTTTAATCTTCCTATTTGCATCTTAAATTTTGCTAACTGTTCACTTAAACCAGTAGATGGTTTCTCATCGTACCTACCGGCTGGGATTTGAGTTTCACCTATGTGAATTAATCCATTAAGAAAAGTACCTGTAGTTAATATAAGTTCCTTTGTTCTTACTTCTTTGCCACTTTGGCATACAAAGCCGACTACTTTGTTACCCTCAAATAAAAATTTTACAACAGGATCCGCTATCACCTCTAAATTTTTGTAATTAAGTAAAATTTTTTGCATATGCTCTTTATAA
>MDSZ01008536.1_pt1 | contig 14746 bp, 17 predicted proteins | sample 811201 | NCBI WGS metagenome assembly MDSZ01 (sample SAMN05326647, study PRJNA326480) | marine metagenome | isolation source: seawater | place: Indian Ocean: North | collected 2010
ACCTGCGTTCCAACCTCTATACAAATTCCACAAGAAACCTTTACCTTCGTCGTATCCAATTTCTACGCTCTTGTAATTCTTGTCTTTTAGCCACTGATGTGCTTCATCTGAAGACTTCCAAGTTAGAAATACAATGTCAAAATCCTCTTCTGGCATACCTGCATTTTCTATTGCACTTGTTACAGAAAATTCTGCTTCTTCTATGTATCGACCTATCTGGCAATACATTACAATTTTTGGGTTTTCCCATTTGCCATTGTTATGCATCTTTTTCTCCTTCTATAATGTGGTAGACAAGTGAGTCAAATGGTGTGATGTGTCTCATTCCATACTTAGCTTCTAAAACGTCGTGAAAGAAGAAGTCATCGCCAGCCTTAAAAACTGGCCTGTCATTTGGGTAACCTGCCACTATTGTTCCGTCTTCTTCCAAGAATACATTACCTCTTGGAAACATACCGGCTTCTATAAACCTTTGTTTTTCTACGAGGCAAGGCATGTACAACCCTCCATGTCCTACATGGTCAATAGAGTTTTGTTCAGCCCAAGCCTCCCACCCTGCGTCATCAAACTGGTTAGGGTGTCTCCCAAAGTGATTGGAGCCTAAATTAACTCCGTGCATACCACTAGCCATCTTGCCGCTTTCAATCAATCTGCTGCAAGGTATGTTAGTGCCATCGTGGTGCTTCAGTAAATTTGATAACCACCCTTTAGAAAAACGGTCGTCTGAGTTTACTAAAACCACATTGTCGTATTCGCTAGACTCAACAGCATAATTATAAGCCCCATAAACTCTGTTTAAATAGAATTCATCTGGGTCTGTATTATTAAATACCGAGTATGGTATATCGAGAGTAGCGAGCCTGTCCAGCACCTCTTGTGTTGCATCGTTTGCTACCACCCTAACTCCAACATCCCAACCGTCAGCGGTGCAAAGATCGCTCTTGAGTTGCTTGACTATAAACTCTAGGTAATCAAGAGATTTATATACTAACGTGACTACTTCCACGTTGTTATTCATAATATGCCTCTTTTATAAAAAGTTTTGTGCCGTCGGCACATTCTATGTACGGGTTTGGGTATGGGTCTTGCAAACATCTTATCTTATTATATAATTGTTTTGCTGTCATGCAAGAAAAATCCTGTGATTTTATCTCACTATCTTTTGGTTTTCTTCTTCTACAAATTGTAGCTTGGCTATGATCTTGTTCGTCCCCTTCATGCTCTGGGTTGTCTAATATAAACTCAATACCAAGCCTGCCAAGTATAGACATCTTAGCAAATATATATGTTAAGCTTCCTACGAGCTTCATTTCTTCTTGCCATAGTATTCTTCCGTGATCTAGCTCATTATCCATAATAAAAAATGTTACTGCGCTATCTGTTACGCCGTCTATAATTTGGTTTTGTATAGGTGATCCGCCTCTGTATTTTGGTAGGGCAGACGGGTGCATACATATGCACCTGCTAGACTCTAAAAGTTTTTCGTCTACTATCCAACTCCAGCCTATGAAAAATATAGTATCGTAGTTATTCTTCTCTGTAGCTTGTTTTAGTTCTTCTGGTGAAGAAACAAAGTCCCAGTCTACACCTAGTGTGTCGTAAATTCTTACCGCCCAATCGCGATAGCCACAAAACAGTTTTAGTCCACCCATCTTATTACCTCAAACGCTTCGGCAAACTCAAGATGAGCTTGCCTGCCTCTTACTTTTGCCAATTCTTCCACGAATTCAGGACTCCTGAAACTCCTAACCTGCGACTCTAGTGACAGATAAGCATTTTTCTTTCTTTCTATGTCTATCGGTACAAAATAGTTTGGCTTAAAGGAAGAATTAATCGAGTGCGAGTGATCCCACAAAAATACGTGAGGCTGCTCATAAACTAGTACTTTCTTTACAAAGAAGTTGATATCATGTGGTCTCAAAGCTATAAGCGAAGCCTCATATACCGCCTTGTGGTCTTGATTGTAGGATGGGTATGGTATAAAAACCTTTTCTGGCTTCACCTTATTTATGGTATCAGAAAGCTGGTCTATTATTGTTGACACGTCATAGTTGTTTACTAAATTTGAAAGAGTTTCAAATTCAAACCCTAGTATTTCCTGTGCCTTTTTAAGTTCCTCAATTCTTCTGTCTCTAGAAACAATGTGAAATTTATCTACACCGCACTCTAGGACAAATGAATCACTATCCAGTATACCTCCGCAACCTAAGACTTCATCGTCTATATGTGGGGAAATTATAAGTTTATTCATATATTTCCTTAAGCGTCTTTAGTGTTGTTGGGTCTGGAGTATTGGAGTCTATAAATACGGGCAATACCTCAGCCTCAGACTCTTGAACCTCAAGATCCTTCTCGCAAATTAATCTATCTAAATCCCAGCCAGTTTGACCTAATCCTTTATATAAATTGTACCTATCCATTATTTGTTTGTCTGTAGCAAACCCGTAGTGTATCAGCTTTAGCCATCTGGCATCCACAATGTTAGCTATGCCATAGGGCTCCTGATGGCCGTGCAAACCCTTCTCTTCAGGAAAGTAAAGCTCTCCATTATTTCTCCAGAATGGAACTCTCCCCCACTCGTTAAATCCGTGATAGCTACTGTCAAGTCTGTAATGCTTATTGCTTCGCCATAAATTATAATGCCCAAGTCTAACACCGTCTGCGCCAGATTCAGCAGATGTTTTTAACATGTCTTTTAAAAGAGCATAATCATTATCCATCAGCCTCTGATCTATCATCGTGTCGCCGTCGATCCAAAAAATCCAGTCAGTATCTGGGTGTTCTGACAGCAGTTTCTCTAGCAGTTGCTTTTTGCACAAAATCTCTTCATGAAAGCGATTCTCTTCCGATTGCACCAAAACTACATTATCGTGCTGCGCATATATATCGTGACTACCATCGTCCGATGCTTGGTCGAAGATATAGATGTAGTCGCATACTCCCATACACTGAAACCAGTTCTCTAGATTGCCTTTGGATAGCTCGTTTCTAAGTTGTGAAAATCCAATTATCTTCATGTAGTTTCCTTTAATCTTTTTATTATCTCTATACTAGTATTACCACAACCAAGCCAGTCTGCACTCATATTTTTTGAAACATTTACGATAAAGTTGCATATTTCCATCATTTCGACCTCTCCGTAGTCGAGCGGCAAATATCTAGAGCATTTGGCTTCGTAGGACTGTGGCCTCTCTGTGAATTCTCTTGGTACTAATACCGGAGTTCCCAACAATGCAGGCTCTTCTTGTGCTGTTCCAGAATCTGATATGACAAACACAGCATTATAAACTGATTTGATGTATTCTTTGTAGGACATTAAGTCGATGTGCTCTACGGAGTGTGTGTTTATTTCGTATAGATCTATGTAGTCATAAGTTCTAGGAAATTTTAACGAGATACACTTGACACCGAACTCAACGGATAGGTCTCTCGCCCAGTCAAATATTGCTTGTAGTCTTTCAGGGTCTTTGAAATTTTCAGGTCTGTGCACATCTAGAAGAATATGACCATTCTCTTTCTCCTTTTTCCTAAACTCAAGACTGTGCTTATTCACAACTTCTACTATAGTATTACCTACATTCACAACTTTGCTTCTTGGTATATTTTCTTGAAACAAATTATCCGAGTAGTCTTTGTGGTATGTAAATAGCAGCTCGCTGGAGTGGTCGCACACAATTCTATTTATCTCTTCCAGCATCCTTCGATCTCCAGACCTCATGCCAGCCTCTATATGTGCCACGTTAATACCCTCTTTCTTCAAAGATGGCGCAACTAATACTGAGTTTGAATCGCCTAGAAAAATAACCCAGTCTGGACACAGATCTTGACTTCTTATAAGCTCTATTAGCTTGACTGTGAGCTCAGCATTTTGGTGAAAGTGCTCTTTTCCGCTGCCACCAATTTCCAAGTTGTAGTCGGGCTCTCTAATGTTTAGTTCCTGAAAGAATACACCAGAAAGGAGCTTGTCGTAGTGTTGTCCAGTGTGTATCAGTATATGATTAATACTTGGGTCAGAATCTAAAGCTCTAAACACTTCAGACATTCTTATGAAGTCAGGTCTAATTCCCGTTACAGTTATAATATTCATTTTGAGGTGCTCTATATGTGGTTTCGTTCTTTGTAACTTGATGATATATATTATAGTTTATAAGTGCCAAGTGTTCTTTTGGCATGTATTCTCCATTTATTATGGCTCCACCGTAAGTAGACTGATGGTACTGATGTACGCTAAATGGTTCGTCTATATTTACAATTTCTAGACCTTTTCTTTTTATCCTGTCTAAGAATTCGTTGTCGTCAAACTCCATGCCATATTTGTATCTTTCGTCAAAACCATTTATAGATTCTAGATTTTTTCTGGTGACAGCGGTGGTAAAATGAAAGTCTACTTTTCTATAGTGCGAGTGGTTGTACCAAGTTATTGCGTCGCCTCTAGACTGGTTGAATTCTTGAGGTAGCGACAATATAAAATCCTTTTTGTTTTCTGCATTATAAAGCTTTTCTATGTCTTTTTCTCCAACGTTATAGCAAGCGTATGACAGGTATCTGCTGTCATCTATGTTTTCGGCTACAGACTGAATCAGTTCCCCTACGTGTAGGCATTCAGGGTTTTGGATTATTATAACTTCTCCAGAGCACATGGAGAAAGCAGTATTGTAAACTATACAAGGGTTTTTATATGGGTTAGCTTGTACGGTTATCACTGTAAGAAACGGAAATCTAGACTGCAGATCTGCTACCTTCTGTTCTGGATCGCTGGCATCGTCAACAACTACTACCTCTATATCTTTGTATGATTGAGACTCAATAGACTCAAGAGTTTTTATTAGTTGCACTCTTCTGTTTTTATATGCCATAGCTATAGAAATCATGAGAACGAGCACTCCAAGTGGGCAAAAAATGTATTTGGATTTTGATATGGTCTAGTCATTACGTTTTTGGTGAAAATATCTAATGGAGACCCTACATCTATATATGTGTTGTTTGGATTGCTTTCGTATAGCTTGTCTACCATTATGTTTGCCATAGGCCCAGCAGACACTAAGAACAGCGTGTCTTTATGGCGCTTAGAAATATCTTTAATCATAGCTAGTATCTCTGCCTTGTAATTGTTATACCATTCAATACATTCTTCTGAAACCCAAAGAGCATCAACTACGTTAAATGGATACTTCTTATCATACCCTTTTTCGTTGGCTATTAACACTACATCTCTCTCTAATTTCATTAAATATGTAGCAAATTTTCTGAAGTTAGCATTTACTAGAAGGTTGGCGAACAGAACGTTATCATTAGTTATCATATCTAGATACTTGTTCTTATTTTCTTCACCGTGACAACAGACGCACGGGATTCCGTAGAAGAAATCGTCTTCAGTGCGATTCAAAGAATTTCTCAAGTCTTTGGCAAAAACACCTGCATTACCGTCAGTGTGCCAGCCATCTATCTCGTAGGCTTGCGTGTCTTTTCCTATCTCTCTGCCTTCTATGATTGCAAGTTCTCCATCTCCATATCTTGATAATGAAAAGTTGTCACCAGAAGCTATTTTTTCTATAATAAAGTCTACTTGATCTCTGAACTGTAAGTTTATCATACTTCTTCCTTAATTATCTGATAGCCTCTATCTCGAATATAATTCCAGTACTTGTTCATGCCTTGATTGTTGACATTATTCTTAGATATAGCGTTATCATCTTCGCCTATGCTATGTCCAGTCTCTGGTTGAGATCCCCACATTTCTCTATCGTCTTTAGGGTGCGGAGGAACATAGCTGTGCAGTCCTAAATGCCTCTTCACCGCATACGAAAGATGCATGTCTTCACCAAAATGGTGAGGTGCTGGGATTGGAGCTTCAGCCCAAAAAAATCTTAGCCAATCAGTCTCGAAAAACCAAGAGTGGCATAGCATGTCTACCCTTTCAACCTCTTCATTTGGGTTTCCCCAGCCGTGAGTTTCATATCCATTATAGGGGTAGTTACGATCATCTTCTGGGTTCATCACAATACCTCTAGTTCCCAGCGGCCCTCTGTGGCTTTCCATAGTCATCAGGCAGTTTTCAAGCCACTTTCTGCCGGGTATTGTGTCGTCATCTATAATGTTGACATACTTGGTGCTTGCGTTAAGCGCTAGTGCAAACCTTCCCCATACGCCATAGTTGCTGTTTGACATTGTTGACTCGCAATTTTGCACTACATCCTTTGGAAAGTCCTGCATTTCACCGTCAGGGCTATTAGTCCATAGCCAAATATCTACGTCGTCAACTGTTTGGTTTTTTATAGCCTCGTATTGCTGCTTGAGCGCATGAGCCCTTTTGTATCCGCTTAGTATAACAGTTATCATTGCAGTTCTCCAATCTTTTCATCAAATCTTTGTTTAATTTCCTGCCACTCAAGTTTAGCACATATCTTTTGTGTTCTATTGAAGCAAGTATGTTTCCTAACCGTTTCTTCTCTAATTTTCTTATGAGAAAAACTTTCTCCTAACTCAAAACAGCCTTCAATGCCCCTGTATATATTCTGCAGAGAGTCCATGACCACTTTTGCTTGAGTCTCATACTTGCCCTTGTAGAAAACATTTGCGCCATGATAGATGCTAGAGAAAAGCGATTGCGGTATGACTTGATCGTCTCTGGAGATTATAACATTTTTGTAATTAGGATAGAGTGCTTGCAGGTTAAGTTCCGGTGCCGTTATGTCAAGTTGCTCCGTTAGCTCAGCGCTATTAGAGATAAAGTGATGACTTGTGCCATCGAGCTGACTAGAGAGCCTGCTCCTTGAGTCATAGTTAGTTATCACACAGTTTTCAACATTAAAATCCTCTGGCTTTGGCTGTGTGGCCGCCGCAAAGATATCTGCAGCAGCCAGAAGCTCTACAACTTCCACAACGCTCGACTTTAACTTGTTCATCTTTTTAGGCGTGGACGTAAATATGAATTGACAATTCAGGCCAGTCTTTCTCAATAAGTCGTCCAGCTGCTCGACGTGATTTTGCTGAGCTCCTGTCATGTTGATAATGGATTTTATATGCTGGTTTTGTGCAAGATATTTAACGCAATCAGATGTTATCTTGGTGAAATGAGCGACAAAAAGATTAGGCTGAAAGGAATCGAACACATCGTAAGCGCTCATTCTGTCAGAATTCCACAGGCTGGCTTGAATACCAACCGAGTTAAAGGATTGGCACAGATACATTGGTTCCGTGCTATTAGGACTTGAGTAATCTTGTATTAGTACGCGCATAGGTTTTCCTTACCTCGTGGTATGTTTTTATGTTATCTAGTTTTAATATATTGTACTTTTCGTTTTTAATGGCTTGTATTTTGTGCTTAGATTTTAGCATGTCATTTAAAGCCTCAAAGATGAATTTGTTCTTGTACTCCATGTTCGATATAAGCTTTCTCATGTATTCTATAATTAGAGGGTTTCCTAGAAATAGAACTTCGCACCACTTATTGGGCATACCATAGCAGAAGTTCTGAGGAGAACCTTTTTGGTCTATGGTAACGCCAACGTCAAACGCTTCGTTTTTTTCTTCGTATACGACAGAAGAGATTCTTACGTCTATCATTTTCAGTAGGTGATCCTGTATTATTATCTCTCCGTTGCATACTAGTATTTTGTCATTTAGCGTATTATTTAGGCATAGCCTCAAGCTCTCGCAAGAGTTAGAATTATTATGCATCTGATTCTCTACAAACCGCGCAGATATTTTCTTGTGATTTTCTCTTATGTGCTTAATAACTTTCTCAGCCTCAAACCCTCCGCAGATGATGAGTTCAAAGTTTTTCAACACCCTCTTTATCGCAGATATTTGCAAATCTATAAGAGTTGTGTTGCCTATCTTGGCAAGCGGAGTCGGCCCATATGATTTCATCCTATGCCCAGCGTTTTCGCATAGAAGAACAACGGTTACTAAGTCATTTGACTCTTCTATAACAACATGATGAGGCGACGTTATAAAGTTTTTATTTCTAGCCATCAAATCGCTTATATAAATTAGTTTCTTTAGATTCTTTTCTCAGGCTAAGCTGCATCTTATCGTAGTCTCTGTGATCTAAATATCTGTTATTGACAGCTTTAAATAATATTGTAGAAGAGCCGGAGTCTTCAAAGAATACGTACCTTTCTAATAAGTCGTTTATGGACTCGTCTATTTTCTTATATGTGTCCTTTTTAATCGCATCTCCGGCATTTAGTTTAGTTATATAATTCTGGCGCGCTATCTTTTTAAATGTGTCATAATCTCTTTGTCTTTCGTTTCCGTAGACCACCACTTTGATGCTGTGGAATCCAGCGTCTTCTAGCTTTCGCATGTGCGTTCTCATCTTATTCGTAAACTCAGGACAAAGCATTTTATAAGAGTGTGAGATACAAACATAAATGCTGCTGTGGTCGTAATCAATGTTGCATATAGATTCGATTGTTTCTTCTAAGCCATCTGCTTCCTCTTCTACATATACCGCTATTCCAAATGTCTTTGTTCTTATCTTTTTGATTTGCTCTAGCGACAGGTCGTATCGTTTGTCGATTTTGTACGAACATAGCGTGTTTATAACATAAAACTCTTTATCTTTGTCATATGCCTCAAAGCCCATGCCTTTTTCCATATACACCTCAGCCCTGCCAGCCTCACATCCGGTCTGCGTTTTGTCTTCATATATGGCAAATTTGCAGTCTTTGCAGCTAGTTTCAGCTACTTTATCTAGTTGCTTCGATTTCATACCTATATCCTTGATAGCTAGTTGAAGAGACTTTCATACCTAAAGACTGTAACAGTGATTTAATCGAGCTCATATCCAAACATGATCTTCCACGGAAAATGACTTCGTTGGCTTCTGCAGAATTCATTTCTCCGCACACAATAGCTCTTGATAGTAGTCTTATGTCTGTTCCACCAATGCAAATCTTGCCGCCACGACGAGTTCTGCTCTCAAGTAGTTGCATAAAGCCTTGAATGCTACCAACTGGAACCTCATCTAGTATATCAGAAGCAAGAATAAAATCGCATTCATTCATCGCTAGATTGTTTAGGTCAACAGAGCCATTAATAACCTCAACCTTTTGGTAGCCTTCAATGGCGTCAGACCCCTTCGGTACAATATGTATTTTTGTCATAACTAAGCCTTTTTATAGAAGTTGTTATTTTTTATGTTATAAGCCTCATCGAAAATTCTATTCCAATTAGATATGAAGTTTTCTTCAGAGAATTGTTCAATCACAGTCTGTCGCGCATTTTTGCCAAGTCTATTCCTAAGATCTTCATCTCCAAGTAGCTGTTCTATATAAGATCTTAGCTCATTCTCATCGTTTGAAATCATTCCATTCTCACCATGTTTCACAACGTCGGGTATCATACACGTTGCGGTTGTTACCACAGCACAGCCGCACGCCATTGCTTCCAGTAGAGATGTTGGAATTGGACTCATTGTTGTAGTGTTTATGTAGACTTGAGCGCTTGCATATTCTTTTACCAGATCCTCCATGCAACTAGCAGCCTCGGAGAAATCATCTGGACTCGTTCCCACAACTTTTCTTTTAAGTCCGTCAGTTATCCTTTCCCAGCCAGAATAATTTAGGCAATAGTCTCTATTTTTGAAGTCGTTTGCCACTGTCAATACCGTAGGACTCCTTTCGTAATCCGCTGGTTTAAACAAGTCCACATCAACTGCGTGATGAACCACCTGTTGGTTATCTGACCGGATCTTCCAATGCTCTCTAGACCAATCAGAGATAAATACATTTATATCTCCTGCCATCCCTTTTATTTCCTCTAGCCACTCTTGCTTTAGGACTGCGGTGGGAGCTGTGTGTTCTAGCGCTATGATTGGTAGGTTTAGCTTTTCGTTTATTAGCTCAGAAACTTGAAACTGACCAAACTTACTTTGCGCTAAAATAAAGTCGAACTTAATACCCCTGTACAAGGTTTCTTTTGGTAGTGGGTAGAAGTTGTCAGGCATCTTGCCGTAGTCTTCATTCCACTCTTTTATGCCCTCAGTTAAAAAACCGTAAAAGTTGTGACCAGTTTTAGCCATCAGTGTCTGGTATCTTTCGTGCGTAGCAAAGGTAAGTATGTTGTACTTTTCTTTCTTGCCAGAAGTTGCGTCATCTATGAGCCTAGAAACATAGTCACTTGGCGGCATTTCTGGTACACGTACTGTATGTGTTCTAGCCATTTAAAAACTCCCTTATTTTATTTCCTATGGACTCATATGAAAAATCTTTTGCTCTTTTTATGCCAGCCTGTCTGTCTATAGCATGTCTGTTTTCATAGTAGTATCTCATCGACTTCTTGATTTCCAATTCGCTTGGGTCAAACCAAATCTCTCTACCTGTCAGTATTTCTGGGAACGCTGCGTCTGGGCAGTCGCATATTGATAGCTGCCCTCCAACCAAAGTTCCTGTGCTTTTGTCCTGTGGATCTATGAAGTCAGCTGGCCCTCCGAAGTTGCTGCATATCGGGGTTTTACCATAGGCCATAGCCTCAAAAGAGGGGATAGACCAAGCCTCGCCATGAGATGGGCATACGAAACAGTCTCCATACTGGTGCAAAGCTTTTACTCCTTCGTCAGGAAGATCATCTGCGATAACTACTTCTGGAGCATAATGTTCGTCGTTTTTGTATATTCTAAGCCTAGCTTTCACAGCCGCACAAAGATTGCTAACCTGCGACACTGTGTCTGATGGAGATTGGCCGTATTTTCTAACCTTGATTATTAAAGACACATTATCAGACGTTCCAAACTCAGAGTGAAAACACTTAACTACAGATGCTAAATTCTTTCTCTCGTTTAGGTCTCCGATGTAATAAAACTTAAATGTGGAGTCGGCTTGAGGTATCTCTATCTGCTGACTGGCTGAGCCAAAGAACTTAGACATGTCGCTTGGATGAGGTACTACTTTCAATCCTCCCTTAACAACAATCCCGTCGCTAATCAAACTAGACCAAGAGTCAGAATTTGGAACCCAAATTTCGTCCATCTGCTGTAAGTGAACGGCCCAAGGCTGCATCTTTATATTAAGTGTTTCGCCTTCAAACCGAGCTATATTTTTTTTAAACTTATCCGTGCCAACTAGATGGTGAGGTAGCAGATGTTGTATGCAATACTCAGCTCCTGCTACAGGTTTCTTTTCTAGCTCCAGTATGTTCTCTGGCACTTGGTACTGTAGCCCAGTTAGCGCAATATTGCGAGGCACTACATCTATACCCACTCGCTCCATTGCAGATATTGCATTTATTGAAGCGCTAGCCCAACCAGTGCCTTCTTTGTAGTGGCCTAAATATAATACTTTCATTAAGATTGCATCCTTTGTTTCATAGATTCCAGTCTAATATTTTCCCAGTGAATCCTTCTTTGATTAAGCTGAGAGAAATGGTCGTATGCTATATCAAAGTTAAATGGTTGTCTAGTATTTCTCCCCTCAAAAGCTGCTGACTCTTCGTTGAAATACATGCCACCAGTGGAGGCAGTTGACGTGTTGTAGATTAGGTCTCTTGTTAGCCTAGCCTCAAAAAAGGTATTTAAAAATCTAGGCTCTCTAAGCACTTCTACTATTAGCCATTTAGCTACTTGTGATTGCGTCATCTTATTATAATCAACCTCTATTTTTGGTGCTGAAGGCTGAAGAAGTGGCTGAGATGCCCAAGTTTGTTCGATTGGTGGTATTTCTATGCTGTCAAAGTATGACTCCCAAACTTTACCGCTTTTGTCCCACTGGTAAAACTCTTCAAAGTTTTTGCGTGTGTTCTCAATATCATATTTTCTTTCCTCGTCTGTCTTTGAGAAAAACTTGAGAAACTCTTTTGCTGTATTTTCGTTGTTTGGCACTGCTCTAAAACAACCCGTTTCTAACTCTTTATAGAGCGCCTGTGGCGGTAAAGGTGTTCCTCCTAGTTTTCTTATAACACTCTCCATCGCTGAATAGTCCGTTGACATAACTGGCACGCCGCAAGCAGCAGCTTCTACTTGAGGCAAACCAAAACCTTCCGAGTTTGCGTATTGCACATACAAATCAAACAAGTTAATTATGTCAGATAGTTGTTCGTAAGAAGCGCCAGACTTTACGCTGGACAGCTCTGCGTTAAACTTGTTGGTGTACGGCGACTCCGTTACGGCTCCTCTAAAGATGGATACAAAAGGCATCCTTGTCTCTGGGCATATATATGTAAATAGAACTTTAGAAGCTATGCCATGCTGATGAAGAAGTTCTGGTATATCCCAGCCCAAATCTGGGTAGCTAGTGTGGCAGTAAAGATAGAAATTCTTATCCTCACTCTTGTCTAAAAACATTTTAAACGCTTCAAATAAATCTGGATAAAGCTTTCTCCTTTGGTTACGCATCACAGTGCCTATGATCTTTGCGTCTGGGTCTAGGTCATATTTTTCTCTTAATTCTTTTTTGTCTTTTGGTTGGTATGCAGGATGAGCAGAAGGAGGAGCACTTCCGAGATAGTTGATTTTTCCTCCAGACTGATCTTCTAGTATTCCGCCAGCCCAGTCTGAATATGTCAGACATGCATCGGCAGATTGATATGTGCTTATCCATTGCCTAGCTTGTGGTCGCGCATCTACAGTTGGCATTATACACCATTTAAAATATGGGCGGTATGGTGACCTTTCTGCAAAGTCTAGCATCCAAAAGTCTCTAATATCACATACTATGTCTGGTAGAAAATCTAGACACACTCTTTCAAATGCCCATTCTCCGAACTGGTTTGTTGCCTTTGAGCTGTACTCGTTTATTTCATCTTGTGATGACTTTGGTTCGGAGTGTGTATTTGGCATAGCCCCATAAAATCTCCAAGGGATCGAATCGCCCCTTGCGTCATTCAACTCCCCGTAAGCTGATAGCTCAGCAAGTTCGTATTTGCCTGTACTGTGTAGGTATGTAAGTATCTCTCTGTTGTATGTAGCATAGCCAGTATTTAAGAAAGTTGCTTCGCCACAAAAAAGTATACGTTTTTTTCTCATCTATTCTTCTTCTCCAGTGTTAGCAAAGTCAAATTCATTAATTCTAAATATAATGCCTTTTTCTCCTTTGCCGGGATTTCTAGCAGAGGCATGGACAGAAATCTTAGAGCCTTTTCTGGCAAACTTCTTGATTGTTTCTCCACCCGTGTGCCAAGCTTCACAATTTAAGAAGGTAGGTATTCTACTTTTCTCTCCTGTGCTCTTTGTTTTTCTGTAAGTGTAGGTTATCAAAGTAAATTCTACCAAGCTAACTCCGTTTACATTGGAGAGCTTGGGATCTTCCGATAGATACCCAGTAAAAGAACAGATGTTCATGTTTTATTTCCTTTTTGTTTATTCAAAAGTTATATTGATAACTTCGTTGCAATCTATGTCTTCTTCTTTATGGTGTTTATACTTTTCGTAGAGGTCTTCACTTACCCACCAATCTTCTACTCTTCCATACCCATTTAACACAACGTCTGCCCATAGAATTCTGTATCCATGACTAGTCAGCACCTCACGATATTTTTTGTACTCGTCGGCTATTCTCTTGCGGCGGTCTGGGTAGTCTTTTGTAAATGCGCAATGTTGAGTCGATTGATACAAATTGTGTTCTAAAGTAAGCACTTTAAATTTGTACTTAGACCAATCAAATTCATTAAAAACCTTCCACTGCGCATCGTCTACGTCTAAAGAAATATAGTCTATGTTTTCTTGACACCCTATGGACTCCAGAAGCTCATTTATATTTACTTCTAGAAGATCTTCGCAGTACACAGTGTCGGGCCTTGCGTCTTTAACTGCGTCGTACCATGCTCTATCATAATCTATCGCTATGCCAGTCCATTTTCGATAACGCTCAAAAAAGTATGTGTTACTAGAATCGCCAACGTGCTGCGGCGGTAAGCCGCCAGTTCCAGCGCCTATGTCTAGAAAAAATCCCTCATCTTTATTCAGTAGCTTATCTACAAAAGTGTCTTGTCTTATCTGTGAATTATATAACACACTATATCTCCATATTTATATATTACCCAATACATGCGAGTAAAAACACATCAAATCTCAAAAATGTTGCTAACAATAAAAGAATTATCTTGTTCGGATACACTGCCGGAGAATAGCAGGTTATTGCCCTCGTATAGCTGGTATTGAAATTTATCTCTACATTCTGGAAACACAATTACACTATCTAAAGAACATGTTTCATCTTCTATGGTTAGGAATGACATGTATTTACCTTTGGACTTGCCCTTCTTTATCTTATAATCAGACACTCTTTTTATATTGCCTGCAAGCATCAGGTTCTTGCCTTTCTTGCCGTCAAGCACTTCTTTGCAGGTGCTATTCGCTCCAGACGTATCCGCAGTTTCCACTTTTGACATGCTAACTGGGCAGCCAAGATATTTGACCTCTTGATCTATAACCCAAGACGGATCATCGGAGAGATCATAGGGCGGATTATTTAAAAAGTATATCTCATTCTGTATCAGTTGACTTCTCTCTACTTTACTAGTGCCTCCTCCTTCTTTTTTGGTCGGAGCTAGGTCTATCAGGCATTTCTCTAGTGTAGTCCATCTTTTCTTAGGATAGTTTTCTATAACCCACCTGAGCTCTGCAGCGGTTAAAGACCTAAATATTTCGTACTGATAAAGCGCCTCATTTCTGCTTATTCTATCCCTAAACCCACGGAAAAAGCCCACTGAAGCCAACGCCTTGAACGCAGTCGAATTTATCTTCTTAGACATGTATACAAGAACGTCCATCCACTTCAAGTTTTCCGCCTCTTTGCCTAGCTCA
>MDSZ01028449.1_pt1 | contig 14746 bp, 10 predicted proteins | sample 811201 | NCBI WGS metagenome assembly MDSZ01 (sample SAMN05326647, study PRJNA326480) | marine metagenome | isolation source: seawater | place: Indian Ocean: North | collected 2010
CCAGCATTGACAGTGTGACTATCAGTACCAATCATCATTCCACCAGGAAAAGCATAATTTTCCAAAACGACTTGATGTATTATACCTGCGCCAGGCTTCCAAAACCCGATTCCATATTTTTTTGATACAGATTCTAAAAAGTTATATACTTCAAAATTTGAATCTTTAGCCCTAGCTAAATCTATGTCTGATCCAACTTTAGCTTGGATCAAATGATCACAATGAACTGTAGTTGGTACTGAAACTTTATCTTTACCGGCCATCATAAACTGCAATAAAGCCATTTGAGCAGTAGCGTCTTGCATAGCCACCCTATCTGGGTTAAAATCATTGTAAGATGATCCTCTCTTTGCAGTACTTATTGAAAATGTTGAATCCAAATGCCCAAATAAAATCTTTTCAGTATATGTTAAAGGCCTGCCTAAAATATTTCTTGCGTTATCAACCTTTTTTGGGAATGAGGCATAAAATCTCTCTATTATTTTTAAGTCAAACATAAGTTTTAAATTTCAAAGTTTGTTTTGGAACATTAAAAGACGAATATCATTAGATTTAAACGTCGCAAATTAATCTTTTTTTCTTTTTATAAACAAACATCTTAGTAAACTAAAGTGCCTTTATTAAATATTTTTAAGATCACCTTCCTTATAATTGTTTTAAGTCAAGACATTATTCCAGGCAGAACGATCACCAAAATAATTGACGAAACTGATTCATATATAGTACTAAGAACAAGTAAATCAGTTAGCACACAAGCCGATTTAGTTCCTAACTATATTTTTTTAGGATTGCCAAAAAATAATTATCCGAAAACTGAAATTATTTCAATCAAAAAAATGAAACCTACCTTCAAATTTGAAAAAACAGGTAGCAATTATTTTGAATGGGATAATATTCAAAAACATCAAAACTTATACGTTGCAACTCTCAAAATAAATCCAACTTTCGATGAAAATAACTTCATGGAAGAAATAATTTTAAAAATTTATTATCCAGAATCACAAAGCATTTTCAGAAGTGCAAACCCAAATGAAAAAAGCCTTTTATACGAAAAAGTTATCAATTGGAATTCTGCAAAAAATTGGTTTCATAAAAATGAATCTCGTCAAAGAAAGTTTTCAATGCAGTATCAAGGTGAATGGCTTAGCTTCGACATTAAAAATGATGGTGTTAAAAAAATATCTTTTGAGAAACTTAATGAGAGCTACAACCAACTAAGTTCAATCGATCCAAGATCATTAATGCTTTTTTCATCACATGAATTTGGAAGGGCAAGAAAATATGAAACAAACATCCCTATCCCAGAAAACTTAGTAGAAATACCAATAATTATTGATGATGAGGATGATGGAATCTTTGATTCTAATGATAATATCATTTTTTATGGGCAAGGTCCGTCTGGTTTTGATTACTATGATAGTGAAGTGAAATGGTCGCAAAATTTATATTTTAATTCTAGTAAATATTGGATTTTCATACCGACAGATAATTCGCTCAGAGGTGAGCGCATTCCGTTTGCTTCAGACCCATCCCAGATTGATATTTCTCTAGATTATGGTATAAGCTACCACCACAATGAAGTAGATCTAATTAATCCAGACCTTTCAGGATTAAAATGGTATGGCCCTCAAGTTCAAAATGGTAGTACCCAAATAATAACAACACCTACCCCAAATAAAAAAAACGAAGTAGATTGCTATATTGAATTAAAACTGAGAGGATATTCCCTTAGTGGCTCATCAAGTACATTTCATAGTGTAGAACTGCATGCGAACTCAATAAATAATAATAAAATTGGAGGAACATCTTCTTGGACTGGTAATGGAATTAGAACAATTACTGGTACAATATCTGGATCAGACTTAAATGACACAGGAAACAATTTTTTCATAAGTAATCTAAGTTATGATAATAACTCTTACCCATTAATTGATTTTTTAACGATGAGATATGGGAGAAAACTAATATTTAGTGGCGAGGAGATTGATTTTTTCTCACCCATAGAAAATACTAACTTAAGATTAAGTTTTTACAGTGAGTTATCAGATAATATAAAAATATTAGATATTTCTAGCCCTGAATCTCCAAAGCAATTATCAATTAAAAATAACATTAATATTGAAGTTCAAACCCCCACGAATAAACCCGGTAGATATGTAGTTTTTGATTACAATGAAATTGACTCCATCGTTGTCTTTAACCTAATAGGGCAAAATAGTTTTTCAAAACTCAGAAATTATAGCACTAGGGCTGACTACATCATAATAGGCCCTGAAATATTTCGCGATGCAGCTATGCCCTTAATCGATCTAAGGAGCCCTGCGGTATATGCTAGCCTTGAAGATATTTATCAAGAATTTTCTGGAGGGAATATCGATCCAATGGCTATACGTACTTTTCTGCAATGGACTCAAGAAAACTGGATTTCCCCTTCACCAATGCATTTATTATTATTGGGTGATTCTGGTTATGATTATAGAAACATAAATGGACTATCAGCTATCGTTGTCCCAACAATCCAAGTTCAGTCTTTTATTAGTTATCCATCTGATGATAGACTTTCAACAATATACGGTAACTTACCTGAACTTAGCATAGGAAGGTTCCCCGCAAAAAATATATCACATGTTGAATCATTTGTTGAAAAAATTAAATTTATAGAAACAACAAATATTTGGGGTTCATGGAGACAAAAATTAACTTTAGTAGCAGACGATCCTGCCAGGCCTGAACCAAACCATGGAGGTATAGCTACCGGAAAAAGTCACACCTTGAATTCAGAAACTATTTCAGATATAATTCCATCAATTATTGATGTTGAAAAAATATATATGCTTGAATACCCAGAGGTTAGTGATGCCTCAGCATATGGTGTAACAAAGCCTGCTGCAACCGAAGCTCTTTTCAATTCATTGAGGAATGGTACAGCTATCATAAATTATATTGGTCATGGCTCAGCTTTTCAACTAGCACAGGAGAAACTATTATATCTAAATAGAGGTGATTTAGAAAGCATCAAAACTAACGGCCGTATGCCTTTGTGGATTGTTGGAACATGCTCATTTGGACATTTTGATGACCCTTTAGCTGAATCTTTTGGAGAAGAACTTATTAGATACCCTATGGAAGCAGCTTCAGCAGTTATATCAACATGCAGACCTATTACCGTATCAGGTAATGAGCGTTATACTCAAGATATTTTCGAAAATTTATTTAATGAAAATGGAGTAAGTAGCTTACCAATTGGTATCTGCCTTCAATCAATAAAGAATGGGTCTACTGAAAGCGAATATTTTCATTTATTTGGGGATCCAGCACTAAAAATTCCAATGGCCAAAAATATAGTTGGCGATATAACTATTGAAGCAGAAACATTAAAAACGTTATCCATTGCAGAAATTATGTTTAATCAAGACATAGCTACTAATAACGCAAACGGAGTAATATTAATTAAAGACGCAAAAAGAAGTGTAACAAGATCATATGACATAGCATCTACAACGCAGACACTTTCCTATGATTTACCAGGAGCAACTCTCTTTAGAGGAAATTTTAACCTTTCAGAAGGTAACAACTCTGTAAATGTCAGAATACCACAAGATATTTCCTATTCACAAAATTCCTCTAAAATATTAATATATTTGGTTAACAAAAGCGTTGAATATATTTCAGAAATAAATCCCATATACTTAGTTGGAGGCAATGGAACAATGGATTCAGATGGGCCTATAATAAATTTTAAATCCTCAAATGGAAGAATTTTTAGGAGCGGAGACCATAAAAGTAATGAAGAGACGATCATTGCAGAAATAACAGATCCACTAGGAATTAATTTAACAAAAGAACTCGGTCATTCTATCATTATTAAAAATTTAGATGACAATGAGTCAATTGATATTACTGATGACTTTTTATATGATAATAATAGTATTACAACCGGAAGAATTGATTTAGAAAGTTACTTCACTACAGGTGTGTACTATTCGTTAACAGCATGGGATAATGCCAATAATCCATCTGAGCAAGAAATTCGATTAATTTCAACTGAAAGCGAAGATATTCAATTGTTTAATGTTTATAATTTTCCTAATCCATTTAATAATAAAACAAAATTTACTTTTGAAATATCTCTTGATGCAGATATAACAATAATAGTATATACTATGGGCGGGAAAAAAATCAAGAATTTTAAAAATAGAACATACCAAGCTGGATTTAATTCTATTTTGTGGAATGGAAGAAATGAGTACGGAAAATTATTACCTAATGGGGTTTACTTATACAAAATTATAGCTGAAAATAATAATTCTAGGACACATCAAATGGGTAAAATTGCTATTTACAGATAAATTATATGGAAAACAAATGTAAAATAATTTTGGCATCCAGTTCACCAAGGAGAGCTGAAATTTTAAATATGATTGGAATTAATTTTAGGATTATACCTAGTAACATTCGAGAAAAAATAAATGATAATATTGCAAAAAATAAAATAGCTGAGAATCTAAGTCGAAAAAAAGCTGAAAAAATATCGCAAAAATACCCTAATGATATAATTATTGGCGCTGACACAATTGTAATGTCAAAAGAAAAAATTTTTGGTAAGCCTAAAGATCAAAATGAAAGTAAAATTATGTTAAAAACTTTATCAGGAAAATCACACAAAGTTATTACTGGTGTTACATTGATTAACCAAAATATTAAAATCATAAAAACTTTTAGCGAGGTGACAGAAGTTTTTGTACGTAAAATTCCTGATAACCAAATTAATTACTATGTTGAAAACTTTAATACGCTTGATAAAGCTGGTAGTTATGGTATACAGGAATGGTTTTCAGTTTGGATAAAAAAAATAAATGGTTGTTTCTACAATGTTATGGGTCTACCTGCATCAAAATTTTATAAACACTTTGTTTCATTCCAGAATAGAATGTAGTTAAATGATCTTCATTAAAAATAATTTATTAAATCCACAAGCTAAAAAAAGAACATATGGTTTAAATCAACTCTAAATATTAATTTTCTCTTAAAAAATGGCACAATTTTACAAAGAATTAAAGGATCTCAGGATTGAGAAAGAAATCAGCTTAGAAGATCTAGAATCCAAAACAAAAATTAATATCAAATACCTAAATGCAATTGAACAAGGTGATTTTGATATACTCCCCACTCCATATTTGAGATTATTCATAAGAGCTTATGCACTAGAGATTGGAGGCGATGCAGAAAGAGCGCTTGAACAGCTAGATTCTTTTGTTGGCAATAATCGTAAACCTTTAACATCCCCAGTGAAAAATATAGAAAAAGAAGAGACTAAAATTGATGAAGATTTTAATTTTATGAGTTTGCTTTCTGAGTCAAATCTAAAACTCAGAAATGACATATTAAAAGTTTCCCTACTTTCTATTTTATTTATTTTTTCAATAATAATAATAAAAAATATATCTAATGAGACTGAAAGTACTAAAAGCACATCATCAGAAAATACATTTAAAAATCAAATAAAAATAATTAATGAAGAAGAACTATTACTAAACTATACTGAAGATAAGTTCATTGAGAAATTATTAAAAATCACTCCCCCTTTCTTTCTTTCAGTTAATGCAAATAATGATTTAAGTATGCTCATTGAACAGGATACTTTGGATGCATATACCGAATTTTTATATCCCGGCACTGAGATAAATCTTCAAGGGTTTATTACTAAGGCAAAAATTATTTTTTCAAGCACTGATAAAATAAAAGCTCGCTTAAATGGAGAGGATTTGTCTATAATAGAAAACTATCCCCATCCGTTAAAACTTATCATACGATCTTCTCCTCCAAGTATTGCAATAAGGCTTTTTACCCCCCTAAATTAAAAAATCTAGCTTGTTACGCTAGTACCAACTCTTCTTTCGTTTGAAAACAATTTTTAGAAATTGTGTTTATTTGGTAAAAATATATTGTTATATATTCCCTAATTATTTAAGATTGTGGTGAATTGTGGGTAATTACCCCTACTTTTCATACAAACATGACGTTAAATAAAGATACTTTCACAGGTGAGTATCAATACTCACTAGATTCAAAAGGTAGAGTAAATATTCCTGCCAAGTTCAGGCAATCCCTATCAAAAAAGAATCAAAATACTTTTGTAGCTACTCGCGGACAAGATCCTTGTATATGGATCTATCCTTTGACTGAATGGAAAAAAATTGAAGATGAACTACGCAACCTATCATCAGTTTCTGGTGTTCATAGAACTTTTATCAGGCAGATCGCTAGGTCTGCTACCCCTTCCACATGCGATAAACAGGGACGGATAACACTTAGTCCGTCCCTGATATCTTATGCGCAGCTTGAAAAAAATTCTTTAATACTTGGAATGATAAATAAAATTGAAATCTGGAACCCGAGTACTTTAGAAAAAGTAGACAGTAAAAATATCAACAATGATATTAATGAGCTTAATTCATTAGCAGATAAGATAGTTATTTAAACTAACTATGACCCCTATAACTAATGCAGCTCATATTCCAGTTTTATCTAACGAAGTTCTTTCATTTTTAGAAATAAAGCCATCAGGAAGATATATTGATGGCACATGTGGTCTTGGAGGGCACTCTAAATTAATTTTATCAAAATTATCTTCAGATGGATTCTTAATTGGAACAGATCTTGATAAAGAAGCAATAGAAATATCAAGAAAAAATCTTAAAAAAGTTGGTGAAAATTTTCACATTGAGAAAGCCTCATATTCACAATTCCCAAAAATTTTAAAAAAATTAAATATTTCTAAAGTTGACGGGATTTTATTAGATCTGGGTTTATCATCTTTGCAATTAAATTCACAAAATAGAGGATTTAGTTTTAAAAGAAATTCTAATCTTGATATGAGATTTGATTTAGAGAGCCAATTACAAGCTAATGATATAATTAATAATTCCTCAGATAAAGAGCTATCCGATATCATTTACTTCTTTGGTGAAGAGCGAAGATCTCGCACGATTTCAAAGAACATTATAAAAAACAGGCCAATAAACACTGTTAATGAGTTAAAAGAAATCATACGAATTAGTACACCTCCAAATAAACGAAACAAAACATTAGCTAGAGTTTTCCAGTCATTTAGGATCGCTGTAAATAATGAGCTTGAAAACCTTAAATCATTTTTAAAAAAATATATTACCTATCTTAACACTGGAGGGAAAATTATAATAATAAGTTTCCATTCACTTGAAGATAGATTGGTAAAACATAGTTTTAAGTACAGCAGTAGCGAAGGTAATTTAAAAATAATAACAAAAAAACCAGTTATGGCATCAGATAAGGAAAAAGATGCTAATAAAAGATCAAAAAGTGCAAAACTGAGGTGTGCAATTAAATTATGATTAATAAAAATAGGTCGAAAAGAAAATCATTGAAGAGATCAAGCTTTTATCAAGGTCTAATGTTCTTTTTTTCCACCATTGGTAGTATCGTTTGTTTGATTTTATACTTATGGATTTTCAAAGAAATTGATGAGTCAATTTTATCAATTGAAATACAAAATGCGACAGCGCGATCATTAAAAAATGAAATAGACGTAATCAAAAATGATTTAGAGAAGTTAAATAGAGCAGATGTAATTACTAGAAAAGCGGAAAATGAACTAAATATGGTGATCGCATCTCCTGAGACATTAATTGTGTCAATGAAAAAAATTTTAGCGAGTGACCTTTGACAAAATCATACACAAAGTATAGATCTCGAATGAGGTTTTTAAGCTCATTTATTATTTTATTTTGGATGACTCTTTGTGCTAAACTCTTTAGTATTCAAGTTTTTCAAGGGAAAACCTATCAAAAGACTCTTATCGCTCAATCTCAAAGAAAAGAAAAAATACCTGCCGAAAGAGGAAATATTTTTGATCGAAATGGAAATGCTCTTACAAGAAACATTGCACATTATACAATTAGTGTAAATCCACAAATTATTTCTAATAAAAATGCTTTAGCATCATTTATTAGCAACTTGACAAAAAAGTCTAAGCAATTTTATTTGAAGAAACTTAATTCAAATAAAAAATTTGAATTTTTAGAAAGAAATATTCTACTCAGTCAAGCACAGGTTGAATTAGTGCATAAATTTGAAAGCTTAAATATTAAAAAATCATACAGAAGATCATACCCTCACGGGCCTATAGTTAGTCAAATAATAGGGTATAATGATACAGATGGGCGTGGAATATCTGGGCTAGAAAAAGATTATGATACTGAGCTATTAGGAAGGTCCGGTATCGCCATTAAAAGTAAGGGTTGGAAAGGAAAATTCCAAAGTAGAAGCGGACTACCTTTTACGGCACCCATTGACGGATCTGATATTACACTTACGATAGATATTGACTATCAGAGCATACTTCAAGAAGAATTAATAAAAAGAAAAAAAGAAACTGAAGCCAAATCTGCAATGGGTATAATAATGAACCCTCAGTCAGGCGAAATATTAGCTATGTCCTCTGTACCTAGCTTTGATAACAATAGTTTTTCACAATATCCTATTAGTCAGCACCATAGTAAAGTATTAACCGATCAATTTGAGCCTGGATCGACATTCAAAATTGTAGCTGCTACCGCGTCTTTAGCTGAAAATAAAGTCACATTAGAACAAGAATTTAGTTGTGAAAATGGGAAATTTGATTATTTTGGATCTGTAATCAAGGATCACGATCCTTACGAGCAGCTAACTATTTCACAAATTATAAAACACTCAAGTAATATTGGAATTATAAAAATTGCAGAAAAGGTTGGAAGCAGTTCAATTTATAAATATGCAAAATTATTTGGATTTGGGACACCAACAAATTTTGATATGGCTGGAGAAACTGCAGGTAAAATAAAGCCTGAGAAAGAATGGAGCAGAATTTCTATAGGCCAAATATCAATGGGGCATGAAGTAGCTGTAAATACTTTACAATTAGCAGTAGCTTTTTCCGCAATTGCAAATAACGGTTTTCTTATAAAACCATTTATAATCAATAAAATTTACAATCGTAATGAAAATTCAGAACAAAAAACATTATCCTCAGTAAAAAGACAAATTTCTAGCGAAGACAAAATAATTAAAATAAAAGATATGTTGCGCCAAGTAGTTTTAGATGGTACTGGAACAGAGGCAGATATTAAAGGTTGGGAAGTTGCTGGGAAAACAGGAACCGCGCAAAAATACATTGATGGAAAATACTCTAATGATCATTTTATTTCAAATTTTGTAGGCTTTTTCCCTGCTAGCAAACCAGAAATTTTATCTGTAATTGTCCTTGATGAGCCAAAGAGCCCTTTGCATTGGGGTGGAACAGGTGCAGCTGTTGCATTTAACCGAGTTATGAAAAGAATAATCAATATGGATGATAGTATATCTCCGCCAATGAAACAGGGGAAAGAAAACGCAGGAGACCTTCTTACTTTTTCAAAGAAAAAAAAGAAATTAATTGATAAACAAATACCATTCGCGTTAAGTACTAAAAATATTCAGGAACAAATCAAGGTTCCAAATGTGATAGGTAAAAGTCTAAAAACAGCAATAAGAATACTTTCCAATGCTGGTTTAAAAGTGAAAGTTAATGGTTCAGGGAAAGTGATAGATCAATTTCCAAAACCTGGTAAATCAAATAAAAATAGTAAACTATGTATTCTGACTCTAGAATAAAAAAAAAATTAAAAGAACTGATTCAAGATTTACATCTAGAAGATATAAGACATAATGATATAATGATATCTGGTATCAATACGAATTCTAAATACATATCAAATGGAGACTTATTTATCGCCATAAAAGGGAATAATCAAGATGGTCATAGCTATATCAATGATGCAATTAAAAATGGTGCCTCAGCAATTATATCCAATGAAAAAATGGTCAGTGAACTAGACACTACGGTAATAAACGTTGAGGATACAAGAAAGGCAACTTCAATAATATCATCAAGGTTTTATGATAATCCATCAAAGGACCTAACTGTCATTGGTATAACGGGCACAAACGGCAAGACTACAACAGCATATTTGTTGAAGGAATGTCTAGAAACTGCTGGTATTAATACTGCACAAATTGGTACTACTGGAGTAATTGCTCAAGGTTACAAGCAAGAGAAGAACTTAACTACTCCAGATGCTGTTACCATTCAAAAATTACTTAGGAGTCTAGTAAATGATGGATTTACTCATGTAGTTATGGAAGTATCTTCTCATGCTCTTCATCAATTAAGAGTTTCGAACGTACATTTTAATGTTGCAATATTTACTAACTTGACTCCTGAACACCTTGATTATCATAAAACAATGGAAGATTATTTTAAAACTAAATCAACATTGTTTGACCTTTTAAAAGAAAAGAATGGTAAAGCTATAATTAATTATGATGATGATTATGGGAAAAAACTAGTTTCTTCAATTAATTATGATATTACTTTATTTTCAAAAACTGATTCAACAAAATCATCTTTTTCTAAAATAAATGATTATAAAAATAAAATTGATGGCATTATAAAATCTGATAAATCCTCTTACAAAATTAAATCTAATCTAATTGGGGAATATAACCTTGAAAATATCCTTGCTGCCGTAACTACTTTAGATTCATTAAAAATCAATGAAAATGCTATCATTGAAGGTATAAAAAACTGTAGAAAAGTACCAGGAAGATTGGAATCGTTTTTAATTAAAACTGGAGCCAAAGTGATTATTGACTATGCTCATACGCCAGATGCTTACGATAAAATTCTTAGTACTTTGAAAAATATTTTAAAAGAAAAAAATAACTTGTATTTGGTTTTTGGTGCTGGAGGGGATAGAGATATCGAAAAACGACCAAAAATGGCATCCATTGCGGAGAAATATTGCGACAAATGTTTCATAACGCCTGATAATCCAAGATTTGAGGAATTAGAACAAATAAACAAAGATATTATATCAGGATTTACAAATGACAAATATGCAATTTATGATAACAGAGAGATTGGGATTCTAGACGCGATAGCAATTTCTAAAGCTGGTGATATCATTGCAGTGCTTGGTAAAGGTGATGAGGAATATCAGGATATAAAAGGTCAATTTATTTTTCACTCTGATAAAAGAATAATAATGAATATGCAATGAGAATAAATATAACAGACTCGACCAATATATCTAGGATCATTTTTAATCTTTACGGAGTTGAAATTAAGAATCCTATAAAAGGGATAACTACTGACAGCAGAGATTTATTAGATGGTGATATATATATTGCTATTAAAGGGGAAATAAATGATGGGCATAATTATCTTGGTAAAGTAGATGATTTAAATGCAACAGCAGTTATTATAGATAAAAACAAAAAATACAATAATTTAAAAACACAAATAATTGCTGTTGATGATACACGCATAGCAATAGGTGATATCGCAAGATCTTGGAGGAAAAATTTTACAATCCCTATTATTGGCATTACTGGTTCTAATGGTAAAACATCTACAAAAGAGCTGTTAAGCCATGTACTTAATGGCAAATTCAAAGTTCATTCTACAAATGGAAATTTTAATACATCAATTGGATTGCCTCTAACTATTCTTGAATTAGATAAAACACATAATATTTCAATACTTGAGATGGGAGCAAATCAGGAAGGAGATATCGATTATTTGTGTTCAATCGCAAAACCAACCCACGGTTTAATAACAAATATTTCCTCAGCTCATCTTGAAGGTTTTGGTTCAATTGAAAACATTGCTAAAACAAAAGGTGCATTGTTTTCATCATTAAAAAAAGGAATTTCATTTGTAAACTATGCTGATGAGAGAGTAAAAAACGCACATTCCATCGGGGGAAAAATATCATATGGACTTGAGGAAAAGTGTGATTTCCCTGCTGATATTCACTATGATACTGAAGGGTCGATAGTATTGACAATCGACTCTACAGAGATACATACTAATTCAAAAAATCTTTCTTTTGCTAAAAATATAATTGCTGTTGCGTCAATAAGTATAACCTTAGGTTTAGATTGGGATTATTTTCAAGAGAAAGTACTAACATTTAAACCACCTAAAGGTAGATGCACAGTATCAAAGTATGGATCAATAACTGTAATTGACGATACCTATAATTCCAATTTAGAGTCGTGCTCAGCTGCAATAGATTATTTATGTGCTTTTTCTGGTCCTGGTCGAAATATAGCTGTGATTGGAGATATGTTGGAGTTAGGGCAAGCATCTACTGAGCAACATAGGAAATTGGGTCAAAAATGTTCTTCCTCAGATTTAGATGCAATTTTCACTTTCGGTGTTGAAACCTTAATTACAAAAAATGCTATTCAAGGAAATAAAACACATAATCATTTTAAAGATAATGATAATTTAATCAAAAATTTAAAATCCTTTCTAATCGATAATGATAAAGTTCTATTTAAAGGTTCAAGAGGAATGCAAATGGAAAAAATTATTTCAGGAGTATTTGAATAATAATGCTTTCAGATTTTCTACTACAATATAAAAATAACATAAGTATTTTTAACTTATTCGAATATCTTACTTTTAAAACTGCAATATCAGCAATAACAGCGCTCATTATATCATTTATAATTGGTCCAATGATAATAGAAAAACTTAAAGAATATCAAATTGGTGAAGAGATACGGAGTAATGGTCCAGAATCACATTTAGTAAAAAGGGGCACGCCAACTATGGGAGGAGTTATAATAATTTTATCTACACTCCTCCCTACCCTTCTTTATTCTGACCTTAGCAACATAATGGTTTTAATAATTGCATTTTCTACTCTTTGGATGGGCTTAATTGGCTTTATTGATGATTATTTGAAAATCATAATAAAGGCCAAAGATGGTATGATAGCTAGATATAAAATGATTGGGCAAATTTTATTAGGTATCCTAATAAGCTTTTTAATCATAAATAGTAACGATTTCAATGGATTTAACACAAAAACAACAATACCTTTTTTCAAAAATTTTGAATTTGATTTTGAGATATTATATCCTCTTTTTGTCATTCTTGTTATTACTGCAACTTCAAATGCAGTAAATATAACAGACGGCTTAGATGGCTTAGCAGTAGGGCTTTTAGCAATATCATTTACAGTTTTTACAGCAATATCATATATTTCAGGAAGAATAGATTTCTCTGATTATTTAAATATATTATATCTACCTAAAGCTGGAGAGCTAAGTATTTTTGCTAGTGCTGCAGTAGGAGCATGTTTGGGATTTTTATGGTTCAACTCCTCACCTGCTGAAATTTTTATGGGAGATACTGGTTCACTTTCACTCGGTGCAGCGCTGGGAACTATGGCTATCCTTCTAAAAAAAGAATTACTACTTTTTATTATAGGAGGTGTTTTTGTTATAGAAACGTTATCTGTTATTATTCAGGTGTCTTTTTTTAGGTATACAAAATATAAATATGGCGAAGGCAAACGTTTCTTTAAAATGGCACCGATACATCATCATTTTGAGTTATCTGGTATGAAAGAAAATAAAATTGTAACTAGATTTTGGATTATTGGAATATTGCTCGCATTACTATCATTAGCAACATTCAAAGTTAGGTAGAATGGAAATGGTATTTTCTGAAAAGAATTTGGCGGGGAAAAAAATAACCATCTTGGGGATGAAAAAAAGTGGTTATTATGCTGCATTGTTAGCTTCAAAATTTGGAGCTACCATTTTTATAAGCGATAGTGGAAAAGATAAAATTGTAAAACACCATTACGAAGAATTAAACAAAATTGGTATAAAATGTGAAATGGGTGGGCATACAAATAATATATTTAGTTCAGACTTGTGGATAATTTCTCCAGGAATACCAAAAACTGCCAATATTGTTAAAAAAGCAAAAAAATTAAAAATACCAATAATCAGTGAGATAGAGTTTGCTAGTCAGTTTACAACATTGCCTATAATTGCGGTCACAGGGTCCAATGGAAAATCAACAACAGTTAGTATAATCAATGAAATGCTTAAAACAAAAGATTGGAAACCCATTCTTGCAGGAAACATCGGTAACTCATTTTCAAAATCTATTATAGATTTATTAAATGTTAATTCAATTGGAAATATATTTATTTTAGAAATATCAAGTTTTCAGCTGGAGTTTATCGACCAGTTTCATCCTCATATTAGTATATACTTAAATATATCACCTGACCATCTGGATAGACATAAAAATATGGATGAATATTTAAATATGAAGCTAAACATGATTAAGAATGTAAATGAAAACGATTATATCATCTATAATTCAGATGATGAAATTTTAAAGACATCTTTTCACAATTCACATGCAAAAAAAATACCTTACAGTTTAAGTGGAGAAAATAAATTTTTTAGTTTAAATAAAACAAAGCTATATGATGAAAATCATAATACTTTAATTACGTTTGATAAAATACTCCTAAGAGGAAAACATAATCTTTCAAATTATATTGCCTCTGCTACCGCGGCAAAAATCTTAAGAATAAAAAATGATAAAATAAAAAAGACGATGGAGCAATTCAGTGGTATTAAGCACAGGCTCCAATTTCTAAAAAATATTAATGGATCAGCGTACATTAACGATTCAAAGGCTACAAATATTTCATCAGTAATAGCAGCAATAAATAGCTTTAATTCTCCAATAATTTTATTATTAGGAGGTAAAAATAAAGATTCAGATTTCCGGCTACTTCTTCCGCATACCAAACGTCATGTAAAGCACATAGTATCATTTGGAGAAGCCGGGGGGGAGATCGCTACC
>MDSZ01062228.1_pt1 | contig 14746 bp, 13 predicted proteins | sample 811201 | NCBI WGS metagenome assembly MDSZ01 (sample SAMN05326647, study PRJNA326480) | marine metagenome | isolation source: seawater | place: Indian Ocean: North | collected 2010
CCAAATACAATAGTGATTGAGGTATTTAATATTGCAACACCGACTGTTGAATGACACAATTGCAATGTTTCAGTATAATTATTATTTTTTCTAAATTCTTCTTTAAATCTATAAATATAATGAATACTATTATCTACTGCTATTCCAATGGTAATAGCAGCAATTGTTATAGTCATCATATCCAAAGGTATTCCGAGCAGTCCAATTATACCTAAAATAAAAAAAGCTGCTATAAAATTTGGCACAACCCCAATAAGAGATAATTTTAAATTTTTAAAAAGTATAAAAAACATTATTAATATGCCAACCATAACAAAACCAAGAGTTAAGATTTGTGACTTAAATAAACTTTGTAATAGATTATTAAATAAAATTAAAACACCAGCCAATTTAAATTCACTTTTTTTTAAACCTAATTTATTCTCTAAATCATAATTTATTTTTTTAATAAGGTCATTTCTTCTTAGATTTTCTTGAGAGTCTTTGATTCTTAAATTAATTCTTGCTTCATTATCTTTAATTGAAATATATGGATCAACTATTTCTTTTTTAATTGTGTCAGGAATTTTTGTATATAAAACTCCCATTTCTAACGTTCCTAAAGGTTTGTTATTATTTAATTGTTCCGCAACTTTAAGAATAGATGAGAAAGATAAAACCTTTCCAACCGCTGGTAATTTATCAAGATAATTATGAACTTTTTCTATTTTATCAATTTTATCTTTTGTGAACCAATACTTCTCATCATTCTGACTATCTTCATCCCCCCAATCTTCAAAATCTTCATCCTCATTTTTTTTTTCATTTTCTTCTTCATTAGGAAATTTTATAATTATCTCTAAAGGAGTTGTTCCACCTAATTTTTCATCTATTAACTTCATTCCCTTATAAATTTCTGTTTTTTTGTTAAAATAATTTATAAAGCTATTTTCTACCTCCAATTTTGAAATACCAATAACGCTTAAGATTATTATTAATCCCGTTAGTGAAAAAATAATTTTTTCGTTATTGATTGAAATTTTACTAAAAAATTCTGTTACTTTAGATTTATTCTGCTCTTTAATACTTGTTTTTTCAGACGACAAAAAATTTAGTAATGTAGGAAGTAAAGTAAAAGTAACAATAAAAGAAGTCAATAAACCTAACGTCATCATCCAACCAAAATCTATAATCGGTTTTATTTCACTAAAAATTAATGATAAGAACGCACAAATTGTTGTAAGAACTGTATATGCTATAGGCCAAAACATCTTTGAAGTAGTCATTAATATTATTTCAAGATTTTTTAGATTAGGATTATTTTTTTTTATTTGTAGAAAACGTGTACTCATATGAATATTCATAGCCATAGTAAGTATTAACATTAGAGCAATAAAATTTGATGAAATAACTGTTACTTTCCAATCTAAAAGACCAAGTAAGCCAGTCATTATAGTAACAGAAAAAAAACAGCTACTTATTGGAACAATAATCCAAATAAATTTTCTAAATACAAACCAAAGTGTTGCAATAATAAAAAGCAAAACTCCAAAACCAAAAACAATAATATCACTTTTTATAAACGACATCATATCGTCTGCAATCATAGGGATTCCTCCAAGAAAAATTTTAGAGTCTTTGCTATATGTTTTTATTATCTCTCTAATTTCTAAAATATTTTGATGATTCTTTTTTTTTACTAAATCTTTATGTTTTTCTAATTCTTTTTTATCTTTAATATTTTTAATTATTTCATCTTTTTTAATATTAACAATTATACCAGTTGTATTACCATCTTCACTAATAACAAAATTTCTAAACACAGGGCTATTTAAAATTTCATCAAACCCTCTTTCTTTATCTACACCTTCATCTTTTAAAGTAACAAAATTATTAAGTCTTTCTGTTAATGGAGCTTCAGAATTATTCAAAAGTGGTATATCTAGCAAAGTAATTACACTATGAACCCAGTCAAGACTTTGAATTTTATATTTCAAACTAAGAAGATTATTTATTGAACTATTAGACGTCATTCCATCTTTAGGCGAGTATGTCAAAACTAAAAAATCTTTTGATCCATATCTTTCTGTAACTTCACGCAAATATTTGAGATCAGGGTCCCCCTCTATTAATAAAGTTTCAGAGGAAGCATCCAATCTAAAATCTTTCGAATAATAACCAAGTGTTAACAATGCAAAAATCAGAAAAAAAAATATTATTCTAGGCTTTTCGATTATATTTTTCTGATATAGTTTTGAAATCATTATCAATACTATATATTTTATATTAACTAATTTGAGTATCTTTAAATTTGGTAAACATTGCCTCAAATTCAAGCATTATATTTCCAGTAGGTCCATGCCTTTGTTTTCCAATAATAATTTCTGCTAAATTTGAAACTTCGTTCATTTTAGCTTGCCATTCTGCATGTTCTACAGTAGCAGGTCTTGGTTCCTGTTTTTCTAAATAGTAAGCTTCCCTGTAAACAAACATAACAACATCAGCATCTTGTTCAATTGACCCCGATTCTCTCAAGTCAGATAATTGAGGTTTTTTTTGATCTCTTTGTTCAACTGCTCTAGAAAGTTGAGATAAAGCAACGACAGGAACTGATAATTCTTTTGCTATGGCTTTAAGACCCTGGGTAATTTCAGAAATTTCCTGTACTCTTCCATCTTTGTTATTCATAGTAGCTCTCATTAATTGTATATAATCTACTACAATCATTTCTAATCCATGCAATCTTTTAATTCTTCTAGCTCGATTACTTAGTGCAGCTATGCTTATTGCAGGCGTTTCATCTATAAAGAGCGGTAGTTCAGAAATTGTCTTTGAAGTTTCAATAAATTTATCAAATTCATCATCAGATATTTTTCCTCTTCTAATATTGTGAGAAGTAATTCTAGACTGTTCAGCTAAAATTCTGGTTGATAATTGTTCAGAGGACATCTCTAAAGAGAAAAAAGCAACTGAAGATTTTTTATTTTCATCTTGTAATTTTTTTGCAGCATAAAAAGCTATGTTAGTAGCTAAAGCAGTTTTACCCATTGAAGGTCTACCAGCGATGATTATTAAATCTGATTGATGTAAACCTCCAAGTCTATCATCAATGTCTTTAAGACCTGTTGAAACTCCAACTATTCCATCCTCATTTTTATAAGCATTTGAGGCCATCTCAATAGTCAGTTTCATTGCATCATTAAACTTAATCAGAGATGAACTAAATGAACCTTTTTCTGCTAAATCAAATAAAGATTTTTCGGAATTTTCAATAATTTTTTGTCCAGAAAGATTGAGGTCATTAATCTTTGCATTGTCTATCGTGTTTTCAGATATTTTTATTAATTCTCTTCTCACATACATATCATAGATGATTTTAGAATATTCAATTGCTTGTCTTGATGATGAAGAAAATTTTGTAATTTTTACAAGATACTCTGGAATATTAATATCATCTTTTTCTTTTTCAAAATGGTTTTTTAAAGTTATAGGATTTGCAAGCATGCCTTTATATATAAGGTTTTCAATAGCAGCAAAGATTTTTTGATGTAGCGGATCATAAAAATTTGCGCTTGCAATCAAAGTATTTATTTCATCAAAAATTTCATTTTGAAGAAGTATCGATCCTAATACTGATTGTTCTGCTTCTATATTATTTGGTAATTCCTCATGAGCATTTTTTACTAAACTTAAGTTTTTATTCATTCCTTTTTTTTACATTAAAAAAAACTAAAAAAAATATAAAAAATATATTGGGGAAAAAATTGTATAATTATTGAACGGTCTCTTCAGCTATAACTTTGATATCTATTATAGCTTGTATTTGAGAATGGAGATCAATTTTTACTTTATAATCACCTAAAGATTTTATTTCTTTTGTCAGTTGTATCATCGAAGGTTTTATTTCTAAATTTTCTATCTCAAGAATTATTTTAGAAATTTCAGTTGGCTTTACAGATCCATATAATTCATTATTTTCTGTACTTAATTTTTTAACTGTAAATTTTTTTTTATTAATTTTTTCAAAAATTTTTTTTGCATCTTTCATTTTTTCTTGATCTTTTTTTCCCAATTGTGTTTTAATTTTATTAACTTCATTTATATTTTCTTTGGAAGCATAAAGCGCCTTTTTATTTGCGATTAAAAAGTTTCTAGCAAAACCTCTCCTAACATCTATAATGTCGCCAATCGACCCAATTTTTCTCAAATTTTCAAGCAATATTACTTTCATTAAATTAACGCTAAATTTCTCGCTCTCTTAATAGAAAGAGATAATTCCCTTTGTTTTTTTTGACTTACATTAGTTATTCTTGATGGGAGTATTTTTCCATTCTCAGAAACATATTTTTTCAAAAGTTTTATATTTTTATAATCAACTTTTGGTGCTCCTTTGATTGATAAGGGGCATGATTTTTTAAATTTATATTTATTAGGTTGAAAAATACTTAACTTTGAAAAACTGCTTTGTTGTTTATTTTTTTGTCCAGATGATCTTTTTTTTTTAAACATTTTAATTAATTTTTCTTTTCTATACTTTCTTTTTGTTCGAAATAGTTAGTTTCAAGATCAAATTTTTTTACTTTTACAGTAAGAAATTTCAAAAGATTTTTATCTATTCTTTCACTTTTCTCTAGTTCATTAACAATTTTACCATTTCCTTTAAATTTTAAATGGATGTAGTTACCTTTTTTATTTTTTTTAATTATATATGATAAATTTATAAGCCCCCAGCTTTCAGTTTTAACAATACTACCATCATTTTTTTCAACTATTTTTGAATATTTCTCTGTAATCTGTTTAATTTGACTGGAACTCATATCCTGTCTTGCAACAATTGTATGTTCGTATAAATTCATAATAGATCTTTTATAAAAAATGAGGATATACTATTATAATTGTTTAATTACAATACATAAAAATTTAAATATTTAATGTTTTCTGTTATTTTTCCAGGTCAAGGGTCTCAATCAATAGGTATGGCATCTGAGTTTTATAATAAGTTTGACTTATTTAAAAAACTTTATAAAGAAGCTGATGAAATTCTGAATTTTCCTATTTCGAAACTTATTTTAGAAGGTCCAAAAGACCAGTTAGATTTAACTGAAAATACTCAGCCTGCGATTTTTTTAGTTAGTTATGCTATTTTTCAAATTTTAATTCAAAGATTTGAGGTTGATTTACATAAAGCAAAATTTTTTGCTGGACATTCTCTTGGAGAATATACAGCCTTGGCATGCGCAGGATCTATAGATTTTGCTAGTACCTTAAAAATTTTAAAGATAAGAGGAAAAGCGATGCAGAGTGCAGTTCCAAAAGGAGAAGGTGCTATGATAGCTATACTAGGGACTAAAATTGAAACAATAGAAAAAACTTTAGATGAAAACAAAGATAAATATGTTTGTTATGTTGCTAATGATAACTCAATTGGTCAGATAGTTGTTAGTGGAAAAATAGATGATATAAATAAACTTTCCTTAGATTTAACTTCAGAAAAAATAAAAAATATAAAACTATCTGTTAGCGCTCCTTTTCATTGCAATCTAATGAATAAAGCAACTATTATAATGCAAAAAGAAATTCAAAAATTGAAATTTGAAAACTTTAAAAATACATTAATTTCTAATGTTACAGGAGCCGAAATAAATGATAAATCTCTTTTAAAAGATTTGTTAATAAAACAAATTGAAAGTAGGGTACGTTGGAGGGAGAGCGTTCAGTATATGATCAAAGAAGGAGTAAATCAGTTTATTGAGATAGGACCAGGAAAAATTTTGTCTGGTTTAGTTAAAAGGATAGATAGAAATATAAAAGTTAGTGCAATAAATAAAGAAGAAGATATAAATATAATTAAAATAGATGATTAATTTTAAGGGAAAAAAAATACTTGTAACGGGTGCCACTGGAGGAATAGGGAATGCACTCGTTAAAAAATTCTTATCTTTAGATGGAACAGTTTTAGCAACGGGAACAAATTCAGAGAAACTTGACTCCTTAAAAAAAGAATATCCATCTTTAAACGTTCTTAAGTTTGATATATCTGATCATTCAAAAATAGAGGAGTTTATTGAAAACGTTTATTCTCAATTAGTTGGATTAGATGTCTTAATAAATAATGCTGGAATAACTATGGATAATTTGTCACTTAGAATGAAAGATGAGGAGTGGAAAAAAGTAATAGATATAAATTTAACATCTACTTTTTACTTATGTAAGCACGCAATAAAAAAAATGTTAAAAAATAAATATGGAAGAATTGTGAATATAACTTCTATAGTTGGTCATACTGGAAATTTAGGACAATCAAATTACTCGGCATCAAAGGCGGGAATGGTTGCAATGTCAAAAAGTTTAGCAATTGAATATGCAAAAAAAAATATTACAATAAATTGTGTCTCTCCTGGATTTATACAATCAAAAATGACTGATAAAATAGTTGAAAGTATCAAAGCTGTTTTGACATCAAGAATCCCAATGAGCAAACTTGGAACAGGGGAGGATGTATCAAATACTGTAGCTTTTTTATCTTCTGATGCGGCAGCCTATATCACAGGGGAAACAATACATGTTAATGGAGGTATGTATATGGCTTGACAAAAATGATTAATAATCTATTAACAAAAATATAACAAAAAGGATTAATATGTCAGATGATATTTCAAGCAAAGTAAAAAAAATAGTTGCGGATCACCTAGGGATAGACGAGGCAAAAGTAACTGATGAGTCAAGTTTTATAGATGACTTAGGGGCAGACAGTTTAGATACAGTGGAACTGGTTATGGCATTTGAGGAGGAGTTTGGTTCAGAGATCTCTGATAGTGAGGCTGAAAAAATTTTAACTGTAAGTGATGCAATTAAATTTATTGAGAGTAAAAGTAATTAAAAATATTTAAATGTCATCCAGTAAAGATGGTAAAATGATTATTCTATCATCGCCTTCTGGTGCAGGCAAAACTACTCTTGTAAAACTAATAGCCGAAAAAAAAGATTATCAAATATCTATATCACACACCACAAGAAGTCCTAGGCAAAACGAAAAATCTGGAAAAGACTACTATTTTACGAACGAAAAAAATTTCAAAGACTTAATTAATAAGGGTGAATTTTTAGAGCATGCTAAAGTTTTTAATAATTTTTACGGCACAACTCTTAAACCAGTAAAAGAAAAATTAGATGATGGACAAAATGTTATATTTGATATTGATTGGCAAGGAGCTCAACAAATAAAAAATAAAAGACTAAAATATAATTTAATTACTTTTTTTCTATTACCACCATCTAGAGAGGTTTTATTTACAAGGCTTTCAAAAAGACATATGGAAGATAAAATAATAGTTGAGGAAAGAATGAAAGAATTTAACAAAGATGTTCTTCATTGGACCAACTATGATTATGTCGTAATAAATGATCATCTTGAAAAATGTTTAGAAAAAATATGTGAATTAATCGAATCTGAAGACAATGAAAAAAAAATTAAGTACGATATTCAGTTTATTAAAGATCATGTTAATAAACTAATTTCCTAAGTTTTCATATTCTTGTGCTAGCCCATAATAAACCTCAGGAGCAAGATTTTGAGGTCTTAAATTTATATTAAGTTTAAATTTTTCAATTATTTTGTCCGGATTTTTAAATAATTGATTTAAAGGTTTTTTAATTTTTTTCCTCCTTTGGTTAAAAAAAATCCTTGTAATAATTTCAAGATTTTTGGAATTTTTTAAAGTAATCACTTTTTGTTTAGGAGTAAATTTTAATAGTGTACTTTGAACTCTAGGTCTAGGCATAAAACATGAAGAATTTATATCTACAACTTTTTTAACATTAAGTTTCCAATTTGATAGGATAGATATTCTTCCATAATTTTTTGAATTTACCTTTGCTAAAATTCTATCGGCGACTTCTTTTTGAAACATTAAAACAAAACTTATATACCAATTATTTTTATTATTAGTAATCCATTTTGATAGAATTTGGGTAGATATATTATAAGGTAAGTTTCCGTAAACTATCAATTTTTCTGGAGAAATTAAATGTTCAGAAACATCTAAAACATCTTTGTTTATTATTTCTATTTTTTTACCAAATTTTTCCTCTAATTTTTTAACAAGTTTTTCATCCTTTTCTATTATAAATATTTTTTTTGGTTTTTTTTCTAAAATAAACTCAGTTAAATTTCCCGTACCAGCTCCAACCTCTAGAACGCTACTAGTGTTGATTATATTTTCAACATCTACTATTTTTTGAAGAGTATTTTTATCAATTAAAAAATTTTGTCCTAAACTTTTTTTTGCTTTAATTTTCACGTATTTGATTTAAGAGCTTAAATATTTCAACCAAACTTGCAGGATCAGATTTATTTTTTCCTAACATTATATTGTTTGGCCCATGATCAGGTGTAATTCTTAAGAAAGGAAGTCCAAGAGTAATATTTACAGCGCTAAATCCATACAAAGTTTTGATAGGTGTCAAAACTTGATCATGATACATGCCGATTACAATATTGAATTTTCTGATATTTTTTTTTAAAAAAATTGTATCAGCGGGATAAGGGCCTTTTATATTAATTTTTTTCTTTTTTAAACTTCTGATGGCCGGCATTATAATTTTTTCTTCTTCAGAAAATTTTTTATTAGTTTCACAATGAGGATTTAATCCGGTAATCGCAAATTTTGGTTTTATTTTAAGTTTTTTTTTAAAAAAAGCCTCTATTGTTAAAACACTTTTTATTATTTTTGACTGACTAATATTTTTACTAACTTCTTTTAATGGAAGGTGGGTTGTTATAGGGCTAACCGATAATTTTTTATTATAAATAAGCATAATTTCTTTGCCCTTCTTTTTTGATTTTTCTGCAATATATTCAGTCATTCCTAAATATTTTTTTTTTAAAAAATGTTTTTTTGATATAGGTCCATTTATTAAAATTTTTGATTTTTTTTTTTTTAATAAAATAAATCCTTCATTAATACAATTTGTAATATATTTTGAAGACTTATTCGAAATCTTGTCAAAAGTTTTATTAAATTTAAATTTAACATCTAAAATATTTATATGATTTTTTTTTAATTTAATATTTTCAATTTCATTTTTATTAATAACATTAATTTTATTTTTGAATTTAAGTATTTTCATTTGTGAAATTAGTAATTTTTTTGAGCAGATTAATAAAAAAGGTTTTTTAATTTTTTTAAGTTTGATAGATTTAAATAGAATTTCTAAAAAAATACTATATGGCTCTCCCGCAATTATTATATTGTATTCACTCATTTATTATTTTTGTATTAAGTTTAATTTTATTATAATATATCATTGAAAATTGATTTAATTGTCTGTCAGTCTCAAATCTTATTAAATTATCTAGCTCTTTTTTAAAATCCTTTTCAACTTTTTCTATTTTTATTTCATTTAATTTCAAAATTAAATATCCGTTTGGCACTTTTATAGTATCTGTTATTTCACCTATATTAAGAAGATTTAACTTATCAAGAATATTTTTTGAGAGTTGACTTTCCTCAATAAAACCTATTCTTCCACCAAATTTAGAAGTATCAGATTTGCTGTAAATATTTGCTGCAGTTTTAAAACCATTCTCTAAGATTTTTTTTCTTATTTCATTATTTAATTTTTCAAAATCTTTTGTTTTTTCTGTAGAAAATAGTATTTCAGAAAGTAAATATTTTTTAATTTCATTATCTCTTTTTTTATTAATTTTCTTCTCTAATTCCTTTTTATTAATATTAATTTGGTTGGCATATTTGTTATAAATTAAATTGTTCCATAAAATTTCTATTCTAATTTTACTTTCTACTGCTGATAGATTAACATTATAATTATTTAAATAGTTCCTAAATTCATCAATCGTATTAAGTTTAAGTCTTTTATAAAAATTTTCTATAAGTTGTTTAATAACATCTTCATTTACATTAAAGCTTTTAAAATTTTTTTTTAATTCATTTTTTTTAACTTTTTCTCTAATAAGTGAGTCTCTTGCTAAATTTACTAGAGATTTGTTATCAATCTTTTCTAAATCATTATTTAAAGCGATCAAATAATTTACTTCCTTAGCTATATCAATGTTTGTAATTATCTCATTATCTATCTTTGTTACTATGAAAAAATTTGAGGATGCATTTAATATTTTATTAAAAAAAAATATGAAAAATAATATTGTGATAATAAAATTTGTTTGAATTCTAATCATTTTTACTTAAGATTTGGGCTGCTAGCACCTCCAAATGGCATAATTGTAAGAGAGAAGAAAATTTGCTCCTGGGGTTTTAGATCTCTATCCTCGTAATAATCTTTTTTATACTCGATTGCAGCCTTTAAGCAATCATTTCGGTATTCATATATTAAATTATAGTATTCATTAATATCTAAATGTTTATTTTGCCTCATTCCAAGAGTTAATGAGTTATTTTCATTAAAGTTAAATGAAGTTTGATTAGCAAAATAACTTTCTTCTCCGATTATATTGTTTTTTTCTAAAAATTCAAAAGACGTAACAAAATTATTTACACTTAATGTAGCGTCTATAAAATTATAGTTAAGAGTTTGCAAATTATTATCTAATGAAAAATCATATTTTAAATCTATAAAGTTATTTGGATTCAAAAGTATTTCACCAACTATATTAGATGTTTTTCTATTTAGAGTACTTTTTTCTGGAAGATCTAGATTCTCCTCGTCTCTAAATACTGTTGCTAAATTAAATGAAAAAATTTGCTGATCGGATTTATTAAAAGTTTTAAATTCATTACCAATTGTGATTGATTGTCCACCCTCAACTGTCTCGTTTGAACCAATTCTGTTTAGGGAAAAAATATTATTATAATCAATTATTCTATCTTCTGGTCTCAAATTTTTTGATTTATTTGGACTAAATCTAGCTGATAAAATAGGTTTTAAAATTGAATCAAATTTTGCTCCTTCTTTTTTTAATGGATATTCAATATGGTATTTGATTATTGATTGAAAATTTTGCTCTAATTGATTTTTTCTGTTATTCGTATTTTCGCTATCAGAATTAAAATTTTTTAATAGAACTTCATAACTAGTTACAAAACCTCCTTCAAATATTTTTTTATTTGAATTAAAATTTAAATCATTTGTTATGTTTTGATTTTTTACATTTGTATCATAAATTTTGTTATTACCTGAAGATGTAAAAGATAACTCTCCATTTAAATTATTTTCAAAATATTTAGTTAGATTGTAATTTGGAAAAATATATTCATATCTATCCGAATCCTCTTTAGATAAATCTTCAAAAACCTCTGCTGAAATATCAAAATTTAAATCATTATTGACTCCTTCAAATAAGATTTTTGAATTTAACAAAGACTCTGAACCAATAAGAGGAGATTTTAACTTATGAGTTTTAAGGTATGTGTCTTTTGAAACTTGTTGAATAGCAATATCGATTTTTGAATTTTCAAAAAAGTTTAGGTTAGTATTAAAATTTGATTTAGAAAAAAAGTGACTACCTTTTGTTTTATCTCCCTTAAGAATAAATCTAGACTCGTTAAGTATACTAAAATCCACAATATGTTCAGAATTTTTATTGTCTTGCCTGTATTCTGTTTGATAAATTGTTTTCTCTTTATCATAAAATCTTGGAGAAAAAGTTAAATCTTTATTATCAGAGATTACATGAAAGTAGGGTACAGAAATATAATTACCTAAATTTCTTGATGAAGATAAAACTGGCATTAAAAATCCAGACTGTCTTTTAACCGTTGGGTCTGGATGAAAAAATTTAGGAAAATATAAAATTGGCATATCATAAACTTTAAGCCAGGCATTTTTATAATTGATTAATTTTTTAGATTTATCATGATTAATTTCTTCAGCTAAAATTTCCCATGGTGGACACTTATCGTCTCTTTTTTTACAAATAGTAAAAACACCTTTTTTAAATTTTGATTTTTCTTTATCAATTATAACCACATTTGCTTTTAATCTAGGATCGTTATTTTGACTAAAATATTTTCTATTAAATTTAATAGATAAATCTTTTCCAATAATTTCGTCGTTCTTAAGATTTATTTTTGCAATTTCAAAACTATACTCATTTAAATCATAATCAATTAATTTAATATTTTTGGCTTCAATAACTTTGTCATTTATTGTTAACCTAAAGTTACTCGAATTTAAAACATTTTTAAAATTATCTTTAATAATCGTTTTATTTTTTGAGAATATTTCTTTTGAGTTTCTATCGTAAGTAATATCAAACGTGTCAATAAAATATTTATTTTCTACATTAATTAAAGTTTCATTTTTAGAGATAATTTTATTTTTTTTTATTAAATAAATTGCTTCATTTGTAATTAAAATATTATCGCTATTTTTATCAATTATTTTTACATTTTGTTTTGCAACTATAACTGATTTGATTTTATCATATTCTGCTTGATCTGCTTTAATTGTGATGCCGCTAGGATCATTAATTTCAACACCGTTTTTGGCAATTATTTTATTTCCCTTTTCTAAAGATTGAATTTCTGATGCATTAAATTGTAAATCTTGAGCCTTAACCTTATCTTCGATAAATAAAGTCAAAATAAATAATAATACTAAAAAAGAAAAAAAATTATTTTTCATTAATTTTTACCAAACCAATAGACGCAATTAATAATAGAATTATTTGTGGTGCCCAAACTGAAACGTTGATCGGAATTTTTTCACTTTCTGTTAATAACGTAAAAAAGAAATTTACATAATATATAATTACAGAAATAAATATTCCAAAGATCAAATTGAAAACTCTTGATTTATTATATTTTACATTAAACATTAAAATTGAGGACAAACAAACCATGATTGCCAAATAAATAGGATAGGAATATATTTTTAATTGATGAGCTGAAAGTAATATAGTCGAATATCCAAGGGTTTTATAGTCATTTTTAAGCTCTCTAAGATCTATAATATTTAAAGACGATAAATTTGAGAATAAACTTGATATTCTTTCCTCATCAAAATTGGTTAAAAAATTAATACTACTATCTCTATAAGTAGTTTCATTTTCCTTAGTAATTAAAGCGTCATTAATAACCCATAATTTATTTTGTATATTAACTTTTTGGGAACTTATAGATTTTCTAAATTCAAATTTTTTATTAAACTGTGTTATAATTACATTTTTTAAATTATTACCCTCTATTTTTTCGGCATTTATCAAATTAATATTCCCATCTATTTCATCTTTAATCCAAAGCCCATTTGAGGTAATTACTGCTAAGTATTTATCGTCTTTTGCAAACTTATTCTTTATATCCAAATACAAAAATTTAAGGTTTGCAGATAAATTGTAAAATATTAAGACAATAAAAATTCCAGTCACAAAGGACGTGAGAGTAATTGTTTTAATAATGTTAAAATTAGTTAAACCATAATTTTTATAAATAATTAATTCATTTTTATCAATTATTTCAGAAAAAAAATAAAGAGTTGAAATTAAAAATATAAAAGGAAATATATCAAACAATATAGATGGAGAATTTAAAATTGTTAGAAAGACTGGCAATGCAAAATTTACATCTTCCTCATTTTTAAAAAAGCTAAGTTCCTCAAAAATATTCAAAATAATTGTTATAGAAAAAAAAATCATAGTTACTATACCAAGAGACTTAAAAAATGAATAAATTAAATTTTTTTTATAAATTGCAAACATTGTTATTTTTTTTTGTAAATTAATTTATTAATTAAATTCAGATAACTTAAAAAAATTAAAATTAATGGTAATATATAAAATATACCTGTATTATATATATTTTTTCCTGCATAATTTACTGACATTTCTGAAAATATAAGAAATATTATGCCTACAAAAAAAATTAAAGTTTTATTACTTCTATAATTGTGGCTTTCTTTAAATTCAGTAATTAAAAAACAAGAGATAATTGTGACTAAAAATAAATATATAGGCTTTATTAATCTGTCAAAAAGCTCTTGATTTATTTCTTTAACATATTGTTCATTACAAAGTATATTTACATTGTTGTGAGCAAAATACTTGGATTTAATTTTTTTAATATAAAAAGAGTAATTACAATTTAAAAGAAACAAAGTACTTAATTCTTGAACTTTAGGATGGGTAATAGATTTTGTAACATAATTAGACAAATCGAATTCGGTCTTTGAAAAATTAAATACAGTAGTTTTCTTCTCATCATTATTTAAGAACTTTCCATCAAATAAAATTAATTTTCTTTTTCCTCCTACTTCTTTTAAAAAACCTTTTTTTGCGACAATTATCTGTGATTTATTAATATTTAAATCATCTTTAAGAAAAATATTTTCAAATTCTTCTAAAGAATTTTTTTTTTCAATAAAAATTGTAAGATTATCTACGGTATCAATAAATTTTTTCTCCTGCAATAATGATGGAAAAAAATCCATATTAGACTCCTTTAAAAATGTTCTAGCTTGAGATTGCAAGCTAGGGCTTATTACTGAAGTTAAAAAAACCTGAAAAGAAAAAAATAATAAAGTGTATTTAATTAATACATTTAAAAATTTTACTTTATTAATGCCATTAATCCAAAAAATTTTAAGCTCATTTTTTTCCTCATATTTTGAAATTGTATAAAATAGTGATAAGAAAAAAATGAATGGCAATATATTTTTAAAAATTTTAGGAAAATTTAATATTGTAAAATAGAAATATATATCAAAGCTATGCCCATCTTCTGATATGAAATCTAAAAAATTTACTGCTTGAATAATCCATACAATTAGACTTAGACTCATAGCGCATAACAAG
>MDSZ01021216.1_pt1 | contig 14742 bp, 16 predicted proteins | sample 811201 | NCBI WGS metagenome assembly MDSZ01 (sample SAMN05326647, study PRJNA326480) | marine metagenome | isolation source: seawater | place: Indian Ocean: North | collected 2010
AGTTAATTATGTGGAATCGAGAGATTTTGGACATATAGAAGAAGATGAACTTTTTGAGTGAAACTTTAAATAGTTAATCCCCTTAATTTATAATGATGATGATTAGTAGAGGTAGAATTTTAGATTTTATTCTCTTCTTTTCTTTTTTGGTTTTATTATCAATGTTATGGATTGTATGGAATTGGCCTTATACGCCTGAAGATGTCTTAAAAGATGTTGAAAAAATGGGACCTTATGCTATATTAATTGATGTTTTTATCTTTATTGGTATCGCATATTTAGCATTAAGAGATAAATCGAATACCAAGTAAAGTTTTAAGTAGTAGGAGGTCTATTTAAAGACTAAGGAGTGTTAAGAATGGCTAATCAAAATCCCCAACCTGAGATTTACACTACAAGACATGAATTTGCTGCGGGTGCTACTCCAGGAACTTCAGTTACAGAAACGGTTTTTACTAATCAAAGTAGTGCTGAAGAAGTAAGGATTTATAGCATTTCTGTAAATATCATTGATGATACTGCTAATGAGGCTACTACAGGAAGTTCAATAACTAAGAATGATTATACTGCTCAAATTAAGATTGGGAATAATTTTGTCCCTAATTATGCTTTTGATTTAGGAGTCATTACTACTATGAATCAAGTTATGATAACATTCCCCACTCCTATTTTAGTTTTATTTCAACAACCAATTTCAGTAATTGTAGAATATAAGGGTGGTAATTCTTCAAGGCAAGCGGGTGGGAATACTGCGGTGGCTACTGCGGTCAAGGTTTCACTACACGCTGAATTATCGCTTATTCAAGTAGCCTGTGAAGAAGGTAGCATGGATTGGCCTTCAGGTCAAAGGAATGCGAGACAAGATATGATTGATGCAATTAGCGATAAAATAATGGGAGGTGCTTGATGTGGTAAATCAAAACCCCCAACCTGAAGTTTTTGAAACTAATTTTACAATAGATGTAAGTGCAGTAGGTTCTAATACCAATACTATTTATACTCACCAAGGGCATAATGAGCAATTTATGGTTTATGCTATCGGAGTAGATATATTAAATGCGGCTGGAGTAGATGCAAGTGCAACCTATAGTGATTTCGACCTTACAATTATAGCGGGTTCAAACACAGTTCCTTCAAATCCTTTTGATGCAGGTGCGATTGCAAAAAATACTGATGGTATAGTAGCATTAACTTGTCCTGTTGTAGTGCAATTTAAACAGCCTCTACAAGTAAGAATTGATACAATTACTAATTCTGCCGTAGCAGGTCCATATACAGTAACAGTAAGATTAATTGGTGAAACAAGCATTATTAATACATGAGGTGAAAAAAAATGGTAAGTCAGAATCCCCAACCCGAAATTTATACAACGAGGCACTCCTTTTTAGCAGGTGATACTCAAGGCACTACAATTACTCAACAAATTTACACAAGTCAATCTTGGAATGAAGATGTAAGAGTTTATGGAATTATGGTGCATTATGTAGGTGCTAATGGTGATACCTTATCATACACCGACCCCGTAGATACAGCAGGTGCGGTTACTCAATTCGACATCTCAATTCAAGCAGGTCCTAATAGCGTTCCTTCAACGGCATTTAGTGCTTCACAAATTTACAGAAAGGGTGATAAAACTTTGGCTCTTTCATCACCTATTTTGGTTCTTCACAGACAACCACTTCAAGTAACAGTTACTTATGATAATGCTGCTCCTATTAATGCAGGTAAGGATGTTACTTTGGTAGTTACTTTATTGGCTGAAATGTATATTCAAAATACATGAAACCAAACTTTTAAGTAGTAGCAAGCCTAATATAATCTTATGAGTGCCTATAACGATAGGAGAAGAGATGTTAAAAGAGCCTATAGAAAAAAGGCTTTTCAAACTAATATGAGCCTTATAAAGGAAACAGTAGATAACAATCCTCCTCCTGCTCATTCTTATTCTACACAATCTCATGTGCAAACTGCACCTGTGAGAAAGGGTATTGACCCTCACACTTATACACAACCGATTAGGCCAACAGTCGAGACCAAAGATTTTAAGAGATTGATTGATACGGCAAGAGCGCCTTGGCATCTATTCCCTAAAGCAGACTCAGCAAATGTAATTGCAAGAAATAAATATTCTTTTGCGAGTGGAAATGTAGCAGATGGTCAATATTTAGATGTTTTAGTATTAAATGTTGCCGATGTAGCAGGTGCTAATATTGCCACACCTACTGCTTCAACAGGATTAACCGCTGCGGATAGAGGACCTGTTCCTAATGTGGCTACTGAAGGATTAGCAGTAAGCGATGGAATTTCAAATGATTCGGGTCAAAATCCAAATTTCCCAGGCGATGGTGGAACTACAAGAACTGGTGTTACAGGGCAAACTTCCATTGTAGGGCCTGGAGAGATTTATAGAGTCGGCAGTTTTGGACATTCCGAAGTAGTGGCTACTAATTTGAGTGGAGGAACGGCACCTACTGCTACTACTCCTATTGTTTATCAAATTTGGATTGATGGTTCTTTGTTTATTGAGTGGACAAATTTCCAATGGTCTCCAGTAACTCCTTTGAGAGACCAATGGCACTGGAGTCAACCTCTCACAGTAACTGAGCAATTAGTATTTAGAATCATTAATCAATCTGGTCAAACAATTGATGCAGGTGAAATTGAAGCCTCATTTAATGGATGGAGTGAACAACTATCGGGCTACATTGATGTGTCCTATCAACAATTGGCACCGACAACATGAGGTGGTAATTAGTGGTCAATAAATATACAGGTTCCGATGTTGGTAAAGGTGGCTTAGAAGTTACTGAAATAGATGGCGCACCTGATGCAAGAGGTGTTACAAAAATTATTGTATCTAATGGTTCAATAACTGATGTTTCAGGAGGGGCTGTCACCATCACGACTGGTGGTGGAGGTGGTGGAGGTCTTGTTATGAGTGGTTCTACTGCTAATGGTGTTTTAACTTATAGCAATGCTACTACTGCCGTTGTCTCTACTGCGACTACATTTGACGGAACGGATTTTGTTACTAATGGTTTGACCATTTCAGACCCAGGATTGGTTAAAAATCTTGCTGAAGTAGTAGTGGCTGATGGGGCAGGGCTTGATGCCACATTAGGGACTATGTTTTATTGTGAAGGTTCTGCCATAATGGCCACCGCACCTACAGGTTCGGGTCAAATAATTCATACATTTTCAGCAACTTCTATAGATTTTTCAGGAGTCGGTGGGATTCAACCGAGTGGTGCTAATGCTATCCAATTCGCAGGTGTAGGTAATGCAGTATCATTTTATGACTCTCCTTCATTGGCGGGGTGGGTTATCTATAGTTGTGCAAATACATTTACATTAGTATGAGGTGAGGTAGTGGCTAATAAATATACGGGTTCCGATGTTGGGCAAACAGGTATAGTCGTTACTGAAGTAGATGGGACTCCTTTTGTCGCTGGCGTTACAAAATTGATTTTTTCTAATAATACTCTTCAAAATAATGGTAATGGAGTAGTTACAGTAAATACTGGAGGGGGTGGCGCAGGAGGTGTTTCTTGGGGAGGAACGCCTTTTGTGGGTGGCGTTGCTACCTTTGCCAATGTAACTACTGCCAATTCAACAGATTTAGCCTATATTTATGATGTAGATACTCCTCCTTATAATAAAGGAATTACCGTTCCCAATATCAGAAGACCTGCTACCACGATTAATAAGAATATTTCTGAGGATTCACAAAGTGGAGGAGGGAGTGGGGGAGTCCCTCCCTCTCCATTAAATAATCCATTTAGTATTATTAGGATTGATGATGATGGAGATGGTGCAGATGTTGAATTTAATATACCTCCTACTGGTTCGGGAGCAATTATTAATATTATTGGGAGTTCTTCGATTGGTTTTACTGCTGTAGGAGGAATAAGTGGAGTCGGGAACGATTTAGTATTCGATAGCCCCATCGGTTCTGCCTTAACAATTTATGATTCTCCGAGTCAAAGTAGGTGGTTTATTATAGAGGCATCAGGTGGATTTGGTATAGTTTGATTCATAAAGTTTAAATAACTGAAGGGATTATTTATTAATATGTCTAAAAAATTTAAGTTCATTTTGTATGAGCCGAGAAGTAAAGACATAGGCAACATAACAAATCTTCACAATCAGTTATTTAAATCCAATCAATATTCATCTTATTATCAAAATATATTTACTAAACCCTTTCCTTTTTGGATGGCAGTAGATAAAGAGAATTATGATTTATTAGGTTATATTGCTACAAAGGTAAAGTGGGATGAAGGCACTATTTATGTTGCCAGTTTAGGTGTTATCCCTAAGTATAAAAAGGTTTCTCTTGCACTTATTAAAAGAGTGCAAAGAGATGCAATTAAAATGAAAGCAAAATACATCACCACTCATGCAAGAGAATCAAGTATAGGTATTAGAGACTCATTCAAAGAAATGGGATTTACTGAAACCGAAGCAGGGGCTTTCAAAGACGGAGAGCCAAAATTTTTATTGCAATATGAATTTGCAAATGTAGAAGTAAAGGATATTTTAAAACCAAAAGATTTCGCAAGTTGGAGAAAATATGAAAGAAAAAATCAAATGCCTAAAAAACCAATTGTTAAGAATTTATATACTTTAGAAAAGGCTACATCTAAAGATGCTTCTTCAGTATTAGCAATTCACAATGAGTATTTGGCTAAAAAAAGAGAATTAAGTTATTTTAGTAGTAAAGTCAATATGAAGGGAGGCTTATTTATTGTCGCCAAAGATTCTAATGGTGATGTAGCAGGTTATTTAGTTTGCAGACCCGAATCAAGAGTAAAATATCCAGGCCCAAATATGAAATGGAATCTTATCAGTATGGGAGTGGATGAGAAATATAGGGGTTGGGGGATTGCACAGGCAATGATATATCAAATGTTTGATGAGGCTAAAGCCCTTCCGAATATCGAATATATTTATGGTCATGTAAGGGGAACCAATAAATCTGCCATTGGATTATATAAAAAGGTTGGATTTAAATTAAGAAAGCAAGGAACTTACAAAGATGATGGTTCGACAAAATATTTACTATTCAAAAGAATAAGGTGGCCTTCATTGAAACCTTTTTGGAAAAAACACAAGTCTGAAGTAAAATGGATTGGGATAGGTGTATTGGCTCATGAAATAATCCATTTATTTAGAGATTATGAAGATTAGGTGATTAAGTGAAAATAACAGACTCGAAGAGTTTTGCGGATTTTATGATAGGTTTTTGGGATGATAATCCTCCCCCTACTTCATTAAGTGAAGAATTCCTCAGAAGGTGGGAAATCAATAAGGGATTAGAAGAATTTGATAGGGAAACTGCAAGCCAGTTAGCATTAGGAGGTTCATATCCTGCTCTTATAGAATTGGGAAAGCCCTATCTCCTTATTAGAGAAAGTGGTAAAGAAGTTTATCTTTATTGTTTTGCAGAAGATATGGGTGGTGGAGACACTTTTAAAGAATTATATTGCGGATTAGGTAGAAGTATGGGAGTTTGGGAGAAATATAATGAAATCAAAAATAAGGGGTGGGAAGATTGGAGGATAATAGATTTAAAGTCAGGAGCGACTTCGATTGGATGGCCTACTTATGTGCAAATTTTTAGAGACTATGGGGTTTATGAATTTACCACTCAAAACCTCAACATATTTTTAAATTGGAGTAAATCTCCTTGGGGGGGTAAGTAATGGTTGATATAGATGATTTAAGACTTGCTAATTCAGGTCCTATGTTATCGGGGCAGAATTTTGAGGTGGTGCCTGATGATTTGGAATGGGTATATGGAGATAGGATTTTTTTTAAAGCGTTATTGGATGATAGTATTAAAGAAGGAGAGTATGGGAAAGCATATAAATTGGAAGATAGTGAATGGGCTAACGATATATTTATGGTTGGTGAGTATGATTCGAGGAATCCATCGAGAGCCGTTTATTTAATTCAAACAAAGGTTGAATGCTTTGAATATGGACATACTTTTAAATTTATAGAGTGTAGGGTTAAAAAAAATGATGGAAAATACCAATTTACTGAAATTCAAAGGGCTGAGGGAGGTTACTTTGAGAATATTATAGGAAGACCTAAAGAAGGTTATTTTGCGTGGGATTGTGATGGGGAATCCATATGGTTGCTAAAATCGTTGAGTGGAGTAAATGTGGAAAAAATACCATTTCTTAATTGGAGAGAGAATCCATTTGAGCCTAAACAACAAGATTTAGGGTTCGAAGGATTAGGTTCATTATTCAACTAATTATTCACCATAAAGTTTTTTGTGTTTTTCCATTTTCTATTCTAAAGGTATCATTCACCCAATCTCCTACTAATCCATACATTTGTTTAGTATAATCATCGCAACCGTAAGTATCTACTAACTCTCCCATTAAACCATTGTATTTATTGATTGCACCATAAGATACCGTTAGAATAATATTTCCAGGACATACTACATCTACTTTCTCACCTGTAAATGGGTCTTTTTTAGAAGTAATTACTTTTCTACAATTTCCATTGATTGGAGGTCTCCTATAAGATTGTCCACATTTCGTGCATCTTACCTTTTGTTGTCCAAAAGCCCTTAGATTACCCCTCATATCTCTAATCAAATGCCTATCAATTAATTTACTCGATTGTTGGACATTATCTACACTATGTAATGAGTCTCCTAAAGCAAACTGAACTTTGGTTTTTTGCCTCATTGAATCTAAGGTGTTATAGGGGTTGTTTTTAGGCCCCTCAGCGCAGTCTTTTGTGTCGTGGGTATAGCCGAACCCTCTTGACTCATTTTCTGTCCCTACAAGCCCTTCTACGGTGCTAATTCCTGCCTTTAAAATTTCTTTAGCAGGTGGGTTTTTTTGAGAAGCCTCATAAAACTCTACAGGATAGACCCAATTCACATCTAAATTTAAGGCTTCTTTATCAATTTCACTTGGATTAATTTTCGTTGTTAAAATCAATGGTGCATCCATCTGCCCACCCCTATGCATAGACAAAAAGGATTTACTAAAATTCATCAGCCCATCTAATAATAACATAATACAATCAATATCGCCATCGCAATTTCTTCTTTTAGCAGCATGGAAAAACGGGTGTCCATAATGTCCTTTAATTTCTGAAACTCCAATCAACCTGCAAAGAATAGCCCCTGATGTATGCGGTGCAAGACCCATGCAAAGTTTCCCTAACAAATCTTCTATAGATTCGCAATTATAATATCTTTCCATGCCATATAAATTTTCTAACAAATCATCTATATATTTTGTTGTTTTCAAAATTACCTTTGCACACTCTATAGAAACTACTATATCTTGAGGGAATAATTCTACTACATCGTCTATAGATTCTACCTCATAACCTAATTCAATAGCCTTTTCTATAGACAATCCTATTTCTTTAGGTTTAAAATGAGTCATAGTAATATCTACCATATCGAACCTAATAGTTCCATCTCTAAAAACAGAAATATCATTTTGATATCTTAAAATTCCTTTTTCTATAGATTCAGGGCATTTTTGTGAAGAGGTCATTCCTTTGATTCCTTTGATTGGTAATTCAGCATAAATTCCAGTTTTCATTTTAGCCTTATTCCAATCTTGCTGAATATTAATATCTTGATATTCTATAGAAATCAAATTTGTGTTTTGCCCACAACAAACTCCTAATGTTGTTTCAGTTTTACAAACAGGACATTCTCTAACTCCTATATCGCTTTTTAATCCTTGTTTTACAGCATCAGTAATTTTTCTTTGAGAGCCTACATTGTGTCCTACAGGATAAAGCACATGGAAGGGAGGCTTCATCTCTCTTAATTTAGCCCCTTCAGGCTTACCCATTCTTGCACCAATCCTATATGTGGTGCTTGGCTTAATCTCATAATCTGCTACCTCATTTAACCATTCTAAACTATTATCATAAATGCCTAAATTAATTCTCAAAGAATTTTGCATCTTTTGAAGATTGTTAATTAATACACAAGATTTATCTCCTGTAAGTAGATACTTACCATCTTTTAGAATTACATCTATATTTAACTTGTAAGCGGTTTCTAAATTTTTAGGCAAAACCTCGGCATGATTCCCACATACAGAAATTACAATTTTTTTAGCAAAATCATACAATTCGGAAGCAGAAACATCGGTGTAATTCGCTACATACTCAGGTGCCATAGGAACTCCTAATTCTTTAGATTGATTTAAGGCTTCTAAAAAGTTATCAGGATATTCTTCAATTAATTGCTCATGCCATTCATGAACATAGGGTGAGGGCATAATGTTATGGTTGTTTTCTAAGAATTCTCCAACAGGAACTAACAATTCTCCCAAATCCCAAATCTTTTCGATAGGCCAATCCATATCTATAGGCAACCCATCGGGCAATTCTTCAGCGTCTAATATCCTCTTAGCACTACCATCTTTAAACTGAACATAAGGTCCATCTATGGTCGTGCATGGTGTAGTTACAGTAGCCTTTCCTGGTCTTTCATATTTCATTTGCGTTCCTACAATAATGAATCCTGCTAATGCTTTCATAGTAGCAGGGTGAACCGCAGTAGTAGCCAACCCTGCTAATCTACTTCTACCATATCTTAATCTAAATCCTCCCTCGGCCATAGGCATCCCAAAAATAGGTCTCCCTGCTAAAATATCACTAATGAATTTATCATTGGGTTTAATTTCATTATTTGCATTATCTCCCTTTTCTTTAATAAATTCATTTAACCAATCCCACCCATCTAAGTTTAATTCTTTAACATACTTTAGAATCTTGGGTGCTTTTAAAACCAATCCCTCACACATAACTAAGATTGCCCCCTCTCTAACCTGATTGGTTGGAACTCTCGGCAAATCTCTTTGACCTGAAACTTCTTTGCCGACTCCCTCACCATCAATATATATGGGGCATTTTTTAGCAATGATTTCTAATTGCGGGTTAGAAGGTCTGTATTGCAATCCTCTCGCATAAGCAGAAACTTCTTCTTTGTATCTTTCGACTTCACTAACGGACATAACAGGCTTCGCCATTTTGAAGCCTCTTCTAATGATATCTCCGATTAATACTGAAAGTGCTTGTCCAGTTCCTCCTGCTGACCTAATAGGACCTGCAAATGAAATCGCTACACATTCGGTGCCATTTGAATTTTTAAGGACTCTTGCTGATACTACACCTTCAAGAGGGGCTACCAAGATTCCTTCAGTCAAGACCGCTAATCCTGCACACACTCCATGATAAATTGAAATAGCAATCTTTTCATTGTTATCGAAATTCTCAATTACTTCAAACTCTTTCAAAGTGTTTTTCCAATGAGGTAAATCTCCATAAGTAATCTCTACTCCCGCACCTTTGCACGAAATGCATTCTACTTCTTTCCAACCTATTTTGGTGTGTCCTTTGCCTTTGCATTTTTTACAAGATTCCATGACCCCATAAAGATATGTCTCGGCAGCAACAATTTTTCCAATTTCTAACGCTACTAATTCTCTATTGCCGTCAAATAATTCGGTCAATTCTCTAATTTGTTTGGCGGTATTTCTGGGATGTAAGAAATCCAACAGTTTTTGAGTTCTATCTGCTAAATCATGTGCTTGAGGAATCTCTACATAATTTTTAGGGTCGAAACCCTTTTTCCTCGCCTGTCCTGCTATTTCATATACTTCATCGCATTTATCTTGCAATGCGATAGTATATTCTTGATAGTTCATAAATAATATTTAATCAATTACCTATTTATACCTACGGGTTATTGCCTTCCTCTTTCATCTTCAGGTTTATCTTTTATTTCTGATGTTGGTGGAAGGTATATTACAGGTCCATCAGGGTCATTAGTATATGAAACTCTTATCAGGGTGTTTTCACCATCTTCAAACACGAATTTAATTTCAATAGAGCCTTCTACATATCTAACTCTTTCTTCCTCCATTCCATCACCCATTGGTTTTCTACCCATGCTTTCACCGCCATGCGCCCCATCATGTAAGAAATTAATACAGAATGCAGTTAAATCATCTAAATCTTTAATTAAATCATCAATATCATCGTGCTCTTCGTGTTCTTCTCTAAATGTAATATAATCTGTTTCAGCATTATACATCATAATATTATTATCTATTAATTGCTGAGATATGGGAGGTCTCTTATTTGGTTTTCTATAGGGTCTTCTATTAGGTCTCCTTCTCCTTCTAAAATCATCATCGGATGGTTTAGTAGGTCTTAAATTATCTTCTAAAAAAAAATTTTCTTCTGATTCCCAATCTTTAGCAAACCCTTTAGAAAATCTTGGGTCTGTGTCCTCGATACCTTCAATTTCCATTGATTCAATAAATTGAACCGTATCTCCTGCTAAAATTGATGGGACAATCGCAGTTCTCAATAATCCTACTACCATAGGGTATAATTTACTAACCTTCCCTTCAAAAATATAATGTTCTAATGCACCTGTCCCATATGTGTATAATTCAGCACCTGCAATATTCCTTGCAGTTCTCGCAGTTCCTTTAGGATTATCTTTTGATTTCCATCCTAATTGTCCATCATCGCTTTCTTTCAAGTAATGTTGCACTAAAACCCTTGCAATTTTACTAAACTCATAACCTCTTCCACAAACCCTACATTCTTCTTGGAAAAAATCTATTTCATCATCTTCATCATCATCGTCTTTTTCTTTATCATCATCGGGTTGAAAAACTGGCGCTTTAAAACCTAATCTTTTCGATGCTTCTTCAGGAGTGATGTTTTGGTCTTCCCTTAATTTTCTCGGAGTGTGGGGCTTCCCTGATAATGTCCTAACCTTGCCTTTTTTACTGTTTTTAGTAACTACAAAAACTGCACTCAGCCCTGCAAGCGCTGCTAACCATTTATAATTACCATTGGACATAATTAAAATAGTGTCCTTCCGACTATTTAAAGATTAGTCTCTCTCATCGTTTAGATTGTATTCAAACTCTAATTCCATAGGTCCTTCTTGAGGATAAGTTAATGGTTCGTCTTTAACAAAGAAAATTTGGAATAATCCAATTGCACTTCTTTCACCCATCTCTTCTTTGCTAACATATTCAATAGGTCTATGAGGGTGGTTATCATCAATACCATAATTCACATAATCATATAATTTTACATCATACCTACTTAGTAAATTTTCTAATTTGGTAATTTTCATTTTTCCATCAACATCAATCCTATCTTCTTCTGTCGCATTATCGAAAACTTCTTCATTTCCTAAAAATCTATCTGCTAATGTGTCATTTACTACAAGTGGCAATTCTAACTCGTTTCTTAGCCACTCTACAATATCATCTTTCCAAAATTCACCCACTTCATAATCAGGCAGGGTTGATATAAATTCATTAAAATCAATTTGCCACCAAATATCAGGTGCATCGGGCGACTTGATTTCCCCATCTGATTCTTCATGTGCGCCTTGAATATTTCCATCCATTCCTACAATATGTCCATAAAGAACCATACTATGATTGTATAGAGGATAGGCATTAAGAACCCAATTTCTATCTACCTTTTTAATAATAGGATATCCATTTACTCTTTGTTTAGCCATTGTTTTAACTTGAGTATGTGCTTTCTTAGCCGCAGAAGTAGCCGAATCCCCTCTTGCCATGTGATTAATAAATTCATGCATTCTTTGCTCAAGTGTTTTAACGATTCTCATCTTACCTTTAGTAATTTTATACTTAATTCCAATCATTTTCATGTATTTATGAATAGACCTTCTCGATGAACCTGCCAATTCTGCTGCCCTCATAATTCCGAAGCCATCTTTAATCATATAGGCTAAAGCCCTTAATGCTCTTTGTTGAGCATCGGGAGACATAGTAATCGGCATAGTATATTAAAGTTTCTTTACCTATATAATAGTATGGAAATTAAAAGGTATCATCAAAAATTCCCACTTTGCCTAAATTGCTTGAGATAAGCGGGTGTAATTTGAAAGAACCATCTTCCATAACTACTACTCCCTTGCAGAATATTCTAAAGTAGCCTTTATCATAAATATATTCCATCATGGCTTCAACAGGGTCTTCCCCCCTATCCTCCCAATCGCCATGAATAGACTTGAGAACCTCGAACCTTTGGTCCCAAGGAAGGTTGGTTACACCCTCTACAAATCTTGGGTAATAAGCACTTCTTAGATACTGCCAAGTCTCTAATGCATCCTTAGTTTCATTACTCATTGGTTTCACCTCCTTGGATTTTTTCCATCCAATCTTCATTTACCATGTATTTTCCATCATCAAATTTATGAATTGCTTTACTTCTAATTAAAGTATCAAATTGGTCTTGACTTATTTTGACTACATCTCTAAATTCTTTAATTGATTCTGCAATTGGACACTTTTCTAACAATTTCTTATAGATGTTAATTAGTCCATTGTCAATTCCCTCAATCATAGCAGTTAATGGGAATTCTTCAGTCAATGTTTGAAGGCTGATTTCAAAAATATCTCTTGCTTCACTCAAATGATGCCATGTAATTTTATCATCACCATATAATTTAGCAAAAGCCTTTACAAGATTAGCAAATTCTTGATACTTTCTATTATCGGTTGAAGACCTAACACAAAATGCATCAATAAATTGCGGTCTATTTTCAATCTCATCATAGGTGCTATTGATTCTCGGAACATAATCTCTTAATTTAGGGGTCAATTTAGAAACATATCTTAAATACTCTCTAAAAAATGTCCTCCAAACAGTCAATTGGTTGGCTATTTCATTTTTCTTAAAGTCTCCATCCATTGAAGATATAATTGCATTTCTAATTTCCTTAATGGCTGAACTTCCATTCAACGATAATTGGGTGAAAATTAAAGTTAATCTTGAAACTATTTGATATGTGTATTGTCCAAAAGCATCAAGCATGACTCTTTTATTGTGTTGCTCTTCATCATAGTAATGTGGAGGATTTCCTAAAAACATCAAATTAAGATTGGTTTTCCTTTGCACATCTAATGCACCCTTTTGCATCTCTATTTTACCATTAGCCATCATATTCATCAATTCGCCAAAGGTTTCATCACCCCAAGTTTGAAATTCAGACACGGCTACTCTTTCGTGATTCATCTTAGGAAGCAAACCAATTTCAATAGCATTTAAATCATCTCCACTCATAGCACCAAACAATCCTGGAATAGTAGCCATTTTCCCACTACCTGCTAATCTACAAGGCACTAAAGGTTGGATAACATTCTCAATGAGATGGTCTTTTCCTTCTCCGTGTGAGGTGACTATCCCTATGTGAATCATATCTTGCTTTTTTAAAGGATTCATACAATAAAGCATAACTGCTTTTTTCAAGAAATCTTGAGCATACAATTCTGCCCACAAAGTATCATCTCTCATCATTAATTCCAAAGGATTGGTATTGTATTTTTTACATAATTGTTTAAACCCATTGAATTGCTCTTCAGTCATTTGAGACTCTTTTAAACCTTCATCTATTTCAATAGACTCGCAAAGCAATACTCTTTTCCTTCCGTGATTTATAAAATGCCCACTTATCTCTACTCTTTTGCCTTCTTTTTGAGATTTAGTAAGTGTTGTTAAAAATTCAGTTAAAGTTTCTTCATCTGTAGGTCCTTCTAAATAGGCTTCTTCTGCATTGTGAGCAATACAAGGAATTGAATATTCACCATCAGAAACTGTAAAATCGAGTAGAATCCTACCTCCTCCTGCTGCTTCATTAACTATTCCTTTAGTTTCAATCTTAATGCAGAATCCTGAACCTTCTTGAGTAGTATTAAATATTTTAGCATTATAAATCTCTTCCATAGAGGTTTTAACATCCTCATAAGACAATATGCAATCCTCTACATAATCCTGTAATTCAGAAGGTAAAGATTGCACCATACTTCGTTAGTGAAGCAAACACCTATATAATATCACCTGCACGATTTGAGGGTATTCTTTATATAGTCGGGAGGGCTTAATTTTATTATGGGTTCATATCCTAATTATAATATCGTTAAGTCGGCTTGTAAGAAAAGGCTGATGGACTTAGGCATGGATGAAGGAACTGCTCAGGTTTTGGCGAGAGGGAGAAAGTTTTGGCTACCTTATGGAGATAGAAAACCCATTATTGAAACTGATTGGGAGGAATTATATAATATTTTTATACAGGGTGCATTTCCAATGGGTTTTGATGTAGATAAATCTATAAAAGAATCTCATAAAAGAGGCTTTATGGATTTGTTGAGTCAAATGCAAACCCAATTAAGAAGGGTAGCGGAGATGAGGTCGAGGGTAGGCGGAGAGTTTGGAGGCGATGAGGAAGAATATAAATTAAATTGGAAGCATAAATTAAATCAAATTAATAATTGGAATAGTGCTGAAATATTTTATGACTTTTTAAATTGGCAAGAAAATCCTTGGGGGGTGAAATCTTGAATTTAAAAGAATTAAGAGAAAAATTATTAGAATTATTCAATGACAATTCCACAGATGTAAATCAAGAAAACATAAACAACCTTTTGCTATATATTGAAGCAATTAAAAATACAGAACCTAATGAATATCTTGTTGATATATTAGACAATAGATACAAAGAAAAAAATATTTATGTAGATTATTCTGAAGAATTTGGAGGAGTTTATTTTAGTGAATGGTCTAAAGACGAAGAGGGATTCGTGAATTTAAAATTTACTATCCTTCCAATAAACTTACTCAATCACCCAAAACCTTTATTGAGTATGGATGGAGATAATTTTTTAGATGTTGATGATG
>MDSZ01248213.1_pt1 | contig 14742 bp, 16 predicted proteins | sample 811201 | NCBI WGS metagenome assembly MDSZ01 (sample SAMN05326647, study PRJNA326480) | marine metagenome | isolation source: seawater | place: Indian Ocean: North | collected 2010
CATCAGCATAAATATCAATATTAGTTTTAATATGATCTTTAATTTTTTTTTTTATAATTTTATTATTTTTTTTAAAATTTAATAATTTTAAACCAGTTTCGATAATTATATTCTCTATTTGTTTAAGCATTTTTAATTACATTAATATAGTCAATAATACTTCTTTTTAAAGATATATTATTATTTTTAAAATATTTAAAAAAATTATCTGTTTCATATAAAAATTTATTTTTATCAGATACATTGAATGATTTTGCATAATCAACTTCTTTTAATATAAAATTAATAATTTCAACTGGAGTTAGTTGATGCTTATAATTAACATTAATAATATTATTTTTTTTAATTTTAATTTTTATTAATTGATTTAATATTTCTAAAAGATCAAATAAATACATAATAGTCCAATTTTTTGAAGGTACATTATAATTGAATTTTTGTTTATTTTTATTTGCTACTATTAATTTATAAATTAAACCACTTTTTCTATCTCCTCCAAAAATTCCTGGTATTCTTAAAATAAGAAATGGATATTTATAGTTGTTAATAACTAATTTTTCAGAATTATACTTTGATAGAGAATAATTCGATAAAGGGTGATAAATTTTAGTTTTTTCATTAATAAACTTACTCAAGGAATTTTCATAAATAGCCAATGAAGATATATGAATTAAATCGCAATTAAAATTTTTAATAATATTATTTACAATTAATTCATTTATATCACATTTTTTACTAAAATATTCATCATTTTTTTTAGGAACAAAAGAAGCTAAATTAATTACTTTTGAGATATTAAAACTTTGAGTTAGGTTTTTGACTTCAGTGTAATTAGATAGGTCACATTGAATTGTATTTCTATTTGATTTTCTTGATACAATTATAGAATTCTTAAATTTAAATTTTGATAATAAATGTTTTCCTATATAACCTGTTGCACCAGTGATTAATATTTTTTGATTCAATTAATCATATCCAAAGTTATCCATTGATCCTTTTTAATATTAATTTTTGCAGTTTTCCCAATTATACTTTTTTTATTTGAAGGGTGGATACCAAGACCAGGTCTTTTATTTACCAACATATGATTTTTAATTTTTTCATTTTTATTTATGTCTTGTTTTGCATGAATACTTCTTCTTCCTTTAAGATACATCTCATTTTCAAGTATTGAGGGACCGATTTTATTTCCGTCTCCAAGAATTTTTTCTACTTTTCTAATCTCCATTACAAGTTCCTTCATTTCCTTAGGCTCTATAGCGAAAGGGTGGTCTGGTCCTGACATTTTTTTACTTAAAGTGAAATGTTTTTCAATAACTTTTGCTCCAACAGATATAGCAGCAAGACATGATAAATTGTTAGTAGTATGATCTGAATATCCTGTTATTACATTGAAATTAGATTGAATTGATTTAATTGCATTTATATTAGAAAGTTCTATAGGAGCAGGATACAAAGATGTACATTGTAAAACTATAATTTTTGTATTTTTTTGTTTTAAACAACAGTTAATCGCATCTTTGATTTCATTCATTGTTGCCATGCCAGTAGACAATATTATCGGAACTTTGGTTGCTGCAATTTGTTTTATCAAATCTGCATCAATTAAATCAAATGATGCAACTTTATTTGCAACTACTTTGATTTTTTTTAATTGATGAATTGCTTCTAAATCGCAAGGTGAACTAAAAAAATCTAGTTTATGTTTTTCTGAATACTTTTTTAAAACAGGCTGCCATTCTCTGTTTAATTCTAGTGATCTAATTAAATCAAAAGTACTTTTATTATTTAAATAATTAAAACCTGGCGCATATTTAGAATAGTGATTTTTTGCTTTAAAAGTTTGGAATTTGACAGCATTTACTCCACATTTTGCAGCTTCTCTAATTAGTTTTTTTGCAATTTTAAGATCGTTATTATGATTGGAACCAATTTCTGCAATAATATATGAAGGATGTTTATTGCTTATAATGGTATTTCCAATTTTAAACTTTTTTGAAGGCTTCATTTTTATTATTTATTTACTATATAAGTTTCATGATATCTATTAAGATTAAGTTTTTTTAAATTTTTATTTTCAAATTTTAAATTATACTTACTAAAAAATATTTTAATAGGATTAATTCCATTTTTTAATGTAAGAATATGTGTTGTTGATATTCTTGGATTGATTTCAATTATATAAACTCCATTTTTATTCATAATAAGTTGAATATTATAAATATTATTTGGCCTGTATATATTATGGAATTTTTTACATAATTTGATAATTTTATTATTATTGCTAACTAATGCTTTAATTGTAATACCTTTTTTTTCTATTATTTTTACAGGAATTATTGAAATGAGATCTCCATTTTTGTTAGCAATCATTTGAACAGAATATTCTATACCATTTACAAATTTTTGAGTTATATAATTTTTATCATCAAAATATTTTATTTTTTTTAAATAAAAGTATTCGTTATAATTATTAATTTTAATTATTCCTGAAGATCCTCTTCCAAATATAGGTTTAGCAATTAAAGGGAATATTTTTTTATTTTTAATTGATTTTTTATTAACAAAAGTAGGTTGAAGAATTTTATTTTCTAAAAGACTTTTAAAGGTAAGAAATTTATTATTAAATATTTTTACAAATTCATATTGAGGTACGAGAGAATTAGAAGCAAATTTTTTAGAGAAAAAAATAAGTTCCTCGTCAACGGTAGGAATTATTAAATCTATTCTATATTTTTTTATTATTATAAATATTTTTTTCTCAAAAGCTTTTTTATCTTTAGCTAAAGGTACGTGAAAACATTTTTTTCTAGGAATTTTAGGGTGAATATTTTCAAGATTATTATCAGAAAAGTAAAAATCATATCTATTTTTTAATTCATTATAAATAGATAATGTACCCACACCACCAGCACCTGTGATTAAAATTTTTTTTCTAGTCATATTTTTCTAGTTTAATTTTAAATTTTTTACCTTTAAATGAGAAGAAAACTGGATATTTTTTGTTATCAGATATTCTAAGTAGATTAAAAATTTCTGAAATTTTACTATTAAATTTAACCTTGCTATCAATTGGATGCCTTCTTCTATAATAAGTAAATCTACCCTTTTGTTGTTTAGAAGATTTGAGAATTTTAGGATATTTTTTTACAAATTCTAAACATAATTTTTCTGTTTGTTTTAACTGAATTTTTTTTATATCATCATATAATTCTAAACCTGAAAGGATTATGCTTGTTTGTAATATTATATTGCCTTGGTCAATTTTATTAGATGCATGTATTAAACTAAAGTATATTTTTTTTTTATTCTTTATTATTTCCCAAGCAATTGGTGACCAACCCCTACCCTTAGGTAGTTTACTTTCATGAACCACTACGCTATTGTTAACATTTCGCAAATAATGTTTAGGAATGAATTTGTGATAACCCAAAATAAACAAGATATCAGATTTTGATATATCTTTATGATTGTGGATTTTGGTAACAATATGGTTTTTATTTTTAAAAACTTTAATAATATTATTTAATTTCAAAAAAATCCAATTGTCTTTACTTGATAGAAATATTATTTTCATTGTAAAATACTTTTATAAATAATGTTTGTTTTTGTACCAATTTTAGAATTTAAACAATTTTTTTTTAATGTTTTTAATATCGAATTTTTTCCTTTTATTTTATATAATAGGTGATTTAATTCTTTATTATTGTTCCATACACAAATTAATTTATTTTTTTTCATATTATATATTATATTTGATTGATTTTTGGCTGCTTGATATACTAGTGAAGGTATACCAATTTTGCATCTTTCTAAAGCAGAAACACCACCAGTACCTATGCAGAAACTAGTCTTTTGATAAATAGGCATAATATTATAAATATCAGATAATATTGTAATTTTTTTTCTTAATAACAATGAATTATATTTTTTTTTTAAAATAGGTATTTGGATTGAAGATTTATTGAGTAATATTATTACCGGATCATTCTTAAAAACTTCAAGTACAAGTTTAATTATTTTACTTGTTATTTTCTTAGGATCAGTACCGCCCATTGAAATAAGAATATTTCTTTGATTTTTTCTGTGAAATAAATTACCATTAAATTGATTACGTAAAAGTGCATATTGATGACCTGCAAAAATCAATGTTTTTTTAATAATATAATTTTTATACTCTGATGATTTTCTATTAAAGGTTTGATCTATCAGGATATCACAATAAATTTTACTTTGAATTACATCATTAAATAGAATAAGCTTTTTAGAAAAGTTACTAATATATTTACTCCAATATTTATTAATTTTATAGGAATCAACAATCACAATTGGATTATTAATTTGTTTTAAAACTTTTGAAGTAAATATTAAATCTTTCCTTAAATTTTGATGATAATTATTTGAGTCATATTTTAATTTATAAATCTTATGATGTTTTATAATTTTTAAAAATTCATTATTAAAATCTGAAGATAAAATTATAAAAAAGAAATTAACTTTATTTGTTTTTAGGTTTTCTAAAATAGTTATACATCTTGTTAAATGGCCGTAACCATATTTGCCTGAAAAATCTAATCTAAATACAACATTATGCTTCAAATTTTTTTCCCAAAATAGGTATAATGATATCCACTTTCTTTAAAATTATAACAACAATCATAATATCCAATTTCAAGTGGTTTAAAATATTTAATTTTTGTTTTAAGGTCATTTTGATTTTTAGTAAAGTTTATATAGTGGGTTAAATTTTTTTTAGATTTGTCATTATTAAGACGCTCATCCTTTAATATATATTTAGTTAATCCATTCTTATTTTTAATTTTATTGGTATGTTTAAAGTATGATGATTTAGTTCCCATCATAGTAAAAAAAACATGCCCATTATCATTGAGCATATTGCTGAAAGATTTTAGTCTTTTCTTCATATCTTTATCGGATAAATAATACAGACTCTGAATAGCAATAATAAGATCAAACTTTATATTAAAAAAATCATCTTTTTCTGAAACATTAGTACTTATTAATTTTAATTTTTTTTTATTTTTTATTTTATGTTTTGCTTGTTTAATCATAGCTGGAGCGACATCAACCCCATAAACATTAAATTTATGAAAATCTTCAAAATATTTTAAATTAGATCCTTGTCCACATCCAAAATCAAGAATATTAAATTTTTTTTCTTGTTTAAAATTACAATATTTATTTAATAATCGATTTTTAAGCCTAAATACCACACTTTCTACATTTGGTGAAAAATAGTTATAATCCCAGTAATCTCTATTTATCTCTTTATAGTTCATTTTGTTAAATTTCCTTTCTTAAGAACCCATTGATTTTTATTATTTCTATAAAATAAATTTTTATTAACAAAAGAGTCTATAATATTGTTAAATTCTCTCTCAGAAATATTTATTAATTTACAAAATTTCTTCAAATTTGATTTACTAAATTTTCCATCTGTTTTTTCTAATATTTTTATAGCTTTTTTTCTATCAATTAATTTATGTCTTAATGCAATACTCAACTGATCATTGGCGCGACCATATCCAAATTTTAGATATTTAATGTATTCTCTTATATCTATAAATTCCATATCACAGTTTTCATATTTCAACCAAGAACCACGAGGAGCTCTCTTTAATTCTTTCCAACCAAATTTTTTTATTATCTTTAGTTGTTTTTGGACATCCCATTTTATAAATTGTCCTAAAAAAATTCCTAAAATATTATTTTTTTTTAATTCTTGCTCATTTGGAAATTCAAGTATTTGAAGATCTTTACTACTTAAATTTTCATCAATCATATCTTCCTCTCTAAGGCCTCTCATACCTCCAAACTCTTGCCTCCATCGTTTATCCATTATATAATTTTTTTTTGAAAAGTTTGGTCCACCATATTCATACTGAGGATTTTCACCGTATACGACCAGAGGTATTTTAAATTGGTTTGCAATTCTAAATGGAATTGTGAACATTCCAACGTGATTAACCCAATAAGGATCTCCAACTGTTTCTAAACCTTTTCTAATAAGTTTTTTTAAAACTATAGGATTTAGAGTAAAATGGATATGATCTGTACCTATATTTTGCATTGATTTAATATTTGAAAGTCCAGTCTCAGTCTGATCAAATTGATCAAATGTCACGCAAAGTGGTTTTAAATTGAATATATTTTTGACAACATAAAGTTGATATGTGCTATCTTTACCTCCACTTACTGGTACTACACAATCATAAACAGATTTTTTATTTTTATGTTTTTTAAAAATTTCTTTTAGAAAAATTTCTCTTTCTTTATAATAATCTTCACTTAGATTTATCTTTTCATTAACAGATAGGCATGCATCACATATACCAAATTTATTAAAAGTTAAATCTGGTTTAGTATTTGGAAAAAGACATGTTTTACAATATTTCATATTTTTAATTTAAGAATTTTAATACAATTCGAAATTATTTAAATTTTTCTAACATTTATTTTTCTTTTATAAAGAAATTCTTTAATAGATATAATACTTTCTCCAACCCATAAAAAAATACTTGATGCAGCGAAAGCTGTAATGTTTGTATTTGATAAAGCAAGGAAATCAGCTTTTGATCCACAACCACCGACGGCTATAGTATTAATATTAACAGAATTTGATAGAGTCTTTATATACTTAATATTATATCCATTCATCATACCATCATTATCAACATCATTGAATAAAATTTCTCCAACTCCCAATTTTTCAGCCTGTTTTGCTACCCTTACAGGATCTAAATTCAAAATTTTATTATCTGCAAAACACGAGTATGAATTTGTTTTTTTATTAAATAAATAATCTAAAGAAAAAACTACTGCCTGAGATCCAAAAATATTAATTATTTTTTCAAGAAGTTTTTTATTTTTATAAAAAATTGTATTAATTACAATTTTATCTGCACCATTTTCAAAAAAAAAGTGTGCATCTGAAATTTTTCTGACACCTCCACCAAAAGATAATGGCATAAAGCAGTGTTTTGAAATTTCCTTAATTAATAATTTTGAAATTTTATTTTTATATTTTTTTCCTATGTCTAATATTATTAATTCATCAGCCTTTCTTTTATCAAATATTTTAACAGCAGATATAATATCACCAACAACTCTAGGATTTTTAAAATTTACTGTTTTTACTAACGAATTGCTATTAATTAATAAAATAGGAATAATTCTTCTTTTCAGCATTATAATTTGCAAAAATTATTTAAAATAGTTAATCCATTAGTCTGACTTTTTTCTGGATGGAATTGGACTCCAAATATTTTATTTTTATTTATTATTGATGGAAATATATTTTTTCCATGAGTTGTTGCGCAAAAATATACTTTTTCATTTAGATCAACATAATAACTGTGTATGAAATAAAAATTAGATTTATTTTTAATATTTTTTAATAAATCATTTTTTTTATTTGAAATATTTATTTCATTCCAACCAATATGAGGAATTCTATCTTTAGAATTTTTTTTTAGCTTTTTTACTTCTCCTTTTATTAAATCAAGACCATTGCTTTCTCCATTTTCAAAACCTTTAGATAATAATAATTGCATACCTAAACAAATACCAAGCAAATATTTATTATTTTCAATGTGTTCATAAATTAACTTATCAAATTTATTTGTTTTAATACGCTGCATTCCTTCTTTGAAAGTACCTACACCAGGAAGAATTAATTTCTCACATTTTGATAATTTTGTAATTTCATTTGTAGAAATAAAATCATAATTTAAGTAACTAAGAGTATTTTTTAACGAAGTGATATTACAAATTCCAGTATCAATAATACCAATCATATACTAATTATCTTTTATAAAATTCAATATATCTTCAGCAGGTATAGAATTTTTATCATATGAATTCATTATTTTAACAATTTTAACATTTTTAAGTATAGATGTATTTTTATCTATCCATGGTACTCCTTGATCAAGTAGTATAATTTTCTTATCTGTCTTAATTGCGAAACCAAAACAAGTAGTTGTTGGATAAGTAAATAAAATAAAATCATATTTATGATATTCATCTTCAAATTTATTTTTTATAATTTCATCACAATAATCGTCAAATATATTTCCTAATTCTTCAATCCTGTCAGGGTGAGCTTTATATGTAATAAATATATTATTTTTCTTAAATAATTTTAACAAATTATACTCTAATATTATTTGTGAATGGAACCATAAATAACTTTCATATATTTCTCTTTTCATATTCATTGGGTAACCTACTAATAATATTTTTTTATTTTTAATATTTTTATTTGTTTTAAAATTATTTTGAAAGTTATCTTTTTTATAAGATTTTAAAGAGTCTTTTTGGGTAAAATTTATAAAATTAGTACTTTGAAGCTTATATAAGTTTTCTTTAAAATAGGTATTATAATTTTTAGCCATTATCTCATCATTTACTATAACTTTACTATTATTTCCATAATTGAGAATATAACCAATCTTATTGTCATTAAGACAATAATCGTTTCCATGATGAATTATACTTACATCATTTTTTAAATCGAAAGCAAATGAGATTATTTTATGATGTATATTTGTAGGCTCGTTGACAATAAATTTTTTATTTGTGATATTTAATTTTATTAAATAATTATAGAAATCAATTATTGAAGCTAATTTTTCTTTAAAAATAAACTTTATTTTTTCTAAGTCTTCTGTTGCAGTGTATAGTTTTTCAATACTTTGAATCTTATCTATTAAGGGATTGATATATATTTTATTAGCATTATTAATTTTTTCAGAATTATTTTTGATAGAAGTATAATAATTATTAAGATAAAATTCAGAATAATGAAATTTAGCTAATTTTTTTTCATTTTTGATAATTGATGCACTTAAATTACTATAGCTTCCTAGATGGACATACTTTTCTTTAAAAATATACACAAAAGAATAAATACCATGTATTTTAAAGTTATAATAAAAAAATTTTATAATAGATTTAATTTTAAGATTTAAAATATATAAAAAATTGTTTCTCGAAAAATTAGATTCTAAAAATTGAAAATCTATTTTTTGGTTTTTTGCATTTGCAATATATTCAATATTATTTTTTTTTGCATAATTTACTGCATACCTAATTTGTATGTGAAACAAAAAATACAATACATATCTAACAAAAACGATACCATAGTTTTGCATTTCTTTATTCTGGGAATAAATTATATTGAAGAAAAACTCAAAAAATTCTGTTCCAAATTTATTGAAATCATTTTTAGATAATGGCCATAAGTTATTTTCAATCAAATATTGAATTTTTTTTTTCTTAAAAATCTCTAAATCACCAATAATTATTTTATTTTTCATTATTTTTTATACAAATACTTAAAAATATTTTCTGCATTTTTCCAATCATCTATAGTATCAATATCTTGAACTCTATAAGAAGGTAGTAAATATACTGTAGAATTTTTATCAAAAAATTTTTTATTTTTTAGCCAAGAATCTATTTTACCCCAATAAAATTGACCTGCATCATGATAATTTGATCTAAATAACTGTGTTTTTTTTGAATAATTATTTGGAAAATTCATTTTTATGGATTTATTATTAGTAATTTTAAATGATCTTTCTATAGGATAACTATATTTAGTAGCTGATGAAACAAAATTCCATTTATTAGATTTTAAGATTTTATATGCATTGATTATATCATTATGCATTATCAATGGTGAGCACGCGTATATACAACAAATGTATTTAGGAATTGAAAAATTATTGATAATCCATTTAATAGAATGGTTTACTGCTATATTTGTTGATGCATTATCGTTTGAAAGTTTTTTAGGACGTTTAAAAAAAATGTACTCATTAATTTTTTTACTTTTAATTTTTGCTTTATCTTTGTCTGTTGAAAAAATAATCTTATCAAATAAATTTGTTTTTTCCAACGCATCTATTGACCATTCTACAATACTTTTGCCATGAAATTTTTTAAAATTTTTATTTTTTATTCTTTTGCTGCCTTCTCTGCCAATTATAATTGCTAAGTTTTTCATAAAGAATTCAGATTTTTAACTATAAAGAGTATATCTTTTTTTGTTAGTAACGTATGTAATGGCAAAGTAATTATATTTTTAGAAAACTTTTCAGCATTTTTAAAATCACCTTTTTTAAACCCTATTTTTTTATAGTAAGGTTGCAAATGAATTGGGGAATAGTGAATTTGAGTTCCGATATTTTTCTTATTCAAAAAGTTTATCAATTTATATCTTGAAATGTTTTTTATATTAATTTTAACAACAAAAATATGCATACCAGAATAATTATTGTTATCTATTTTAATTGGCTCAAACTTATTAAAATTTAAATTTCTTCTATAAATTTCTGACAACATATTTCTTTTTTTAACAAAATATTTTAATTTATTTAATTGACTTAAACCTAAAGCAGCATGAATATCTGACATTCTATAATTATAACCTAATAAAATTTGCTGGTAGTACCAGCCATTTTTAATTTTATTTCTAAATTTTTTGTCACTAGTAAATTTTAATATTCCATGTGTTCTTAATAATTTTAGTTCATTATTTATTCTTTTATTATTTGTACATATCATTCCACCTTCGGCTGATGTTATATTTTTCACAGGGTGAAAACTAAATGTAGTAATATGACTATACTTGCAAGAACCAATAAAAGAATTATTTATTTTACCACCTAATGAATGGCAACCATCTTCAATTATTTTAAAATTATATAATTTTGAAAGCTTAAAAATCTCTTTCATATCCGGTGAGTTACCTGCAAAATGGACAACAATAATTAACTTAGGAAGTTTTTTATTTTTTTTTGCTAATTTTAATTTTTTTTTTAATTCTTCTATTGAGATATTTCCTGTATCTAAATTTATATCAACAAAATCTACTTTTGCACCCGTCATTAAACCACAATTTGCTGACGCAACAAATGAAATTGGAGTAGTCCAAAATATATCTTTCTTATTAAGGTTTAATGCCAAACAAGCCAAATGAAGAGCTGATGTTCCACTATTAACTGCAATAGAGTAATTACAATTAACAGTTTTAGAAAATTTATTTTCAAAATTTTTAACATAAGGTCCTTGTGTTAAAAAGTTAGATTTTAAAACTTTATTTACTATTGCAATATCTTCTTTAAATAAATTATGACTGCCATAAGTATTAGTTTTCATTATTTTTTTTCTAATAAAAACCAGTTTAAATCATCTTGTGGAAATTTATCTCTATGATAAGCAAATCCATAATCAACTAAATTTAATTCTCTAAATTTATCTAAAATTTCACCAGCAAAATCTCTTTTGAATAATTTATTTTTAAATCCTCTATAAGAGAGTTTTATTGGAGAAGGGTTATAGTATTCAGCAATATAAATATACTTATTTGAATAATTATATAGCTTATCATATAAATTATCTAATTCTTTTGGATTAATATGTATTAGAACTCCTTTTATAAAAGTCATATCATATTTATCTTTTGGTTCAAAACTTAATATAGATTCATTAAATACATTTATAAATTTATTTTTTTTTAAAATATCTATAGCCTGTTTATTTATATCAACACCATTTAAGTCTAATTTACTGTTGATATTTTTTAAAGCTATTAAGTTTAAACCAATATTACAACCAAATTCTAAAACAGAATTAGATTTCATAATTTGTTTTTTAATTTTTAAAAAAAGTTTTTTATTTGATTCTATCAGTTTTTTATTGTTATTTCTAAAAATATAAGAATTTCCAAATTTACCCTTCCAAAACTTTTCTTGCTCATTCATAACCTTTTTATTCATCATAGTTTTTTTTTATTAGTTTTTTTATTTCATTAATACCAAGAAATTTTTTATTATTTTGAGAAGTATAACTAAATCCATTGGGTACAAATTTTCCTTTTTGACCTAATTTGTTAGTTGTGTACATTTTTTTGGAAATATCAAAAGTAATTGAAGGTATAATCACATAATGATCAGAAAATTCTAAAGTTAGATGAGCATCATCTTCTGGGCACATTGTTTCGTGTATTTTTTCACCTGGTCTAATTTTTGTAAATTTAATAGTAGTATCTTTGGAAATGGCTTTTGCAAGATCTATTATTTTTAGTGATGGTATTTTGGGAATAAAGATTTCTCCTCCTCTCATACGATAAAAAGAATTTAATACAAAATTTACTCCTTCCTCCAATGAAATTATAAATCTTGTCATTTTAGGGTCAGTAATAGGAAAAAATTTAGAATTATTTTTTTTTAATTCAAGAAAATATGGTAAAACTGATCCTCTTGAACCAAATACATTTCCGTATCTAACTACAGAAAATTTATTTTTTTGTGATCCAGAAATATTGTTTGCCGCTATAAATAATTTATCAGAAACAAGTTTTGTTGCACCATATAAGTTTATTGGACTTGCCGCCTTATCTGTTGAAAGTGCTATCGTATTTTTAACATTATTTTCAATTGCAGCATCAATTATATTTTCTGCTCCACCAATATTTGTTTTAATACATTCAAGTGGATTATATTCTGCAGTTGGAACTTGTTTTAGAGCTGCTGCATGAACAATTATATCAACATCCTTAGTTGCTTTAATTAATCTTTCTTTATCTCTTACATCTCCGATAAAATACCTCATAAAATCCTTATCGAATTTTTTTTTCATTTCATATTGCTTGAGTTCATCTCTTGAATATACAATTATTTTTTTTGGATTAAATTTTGATGCTATAGTTTCGATAAATTTTTTTCCAAAAGAACCTGTTGCTCCTGAGATAAATATTTTCTTATTTTTAAACATTTATTATTTCTTATAAAATTTTTTTAAATTAATGGATATAATGCCTGTTGGTGTTTCATCCAACAAAAAAATATGTTTATTGACAAACTTAACATATGAATAGATCCAATTTCTCTTCAAATTATTTTTTAAATATATTGCATTATGATGTCTTCCATCAATTACAATTATAGTTTGAGTATTAAGCAAATATTCAATTTTAAGAATATCTGAAGACATTGGTGGTGTATCTGGTTGGTTAAAAACAATATTATTAATTGATCCTTCTATTTTTTTTGAGGGTCCATCTAAATATATAAAATCTGGAATACATCGGGGTAATTTATTAAAACTGTGAGTAATATTACCTTCATATAGTTCTGATGAGCATTTAGAAAACAAATAATTAACTTTTGGTTTTATTTTAAGATACTTAAATATTCTATTATTTCTATTTTTTGTAATTGTTAAATATTTTTTTTCGTTATCTAGAGTAAATAACTCAAACATATTAGATTTTTTAATATGAGTAGTTTTATCTTTTAGATTTAAATAATTGTCTAACAGAGCTATCGATATAAATAAAGTGCTATAACCTGATCCGAATTCCAAAGCAGTTAATCTTTTATTAAGTTTGATTAAATTATATAAAAAATAAAGTTCTTGTAATCTTGGTTTAATAAGTAGAGATTTATTTTTATTAGAATCAATTTTTGATACATTTATAGAATCTTCAAAAATCTCGTATAGTTTTTTTTCTTTAAAAAAATTTCTCAAAAAAGTAATTGATTTTTTGTTATTGAATTTAACGATTTTTCTTTCCATTTATGTAAAATTAAGAGAAATTTATTTTTATTGTATATTTAAATTTTAAATTTATAAAGGAATAATTGTAATGTTTTTTAAAATCATAATTTATATAATCTTTTCTTTATTGTTTCTTTTTACAGGTATTTTTGCTTCTAATTTAATAATTGATAAAGATCCTATGTCAAAACGTTTTTTTGGGAGTGCTAAAGTAATTTATAACATTGATTATGATTTTTATAAGTTAGATGAGTTGGAATTTAAAGTAATTCAACTTTTTAATATCAGTTCAAGTTATTATAGTCATGATACTAAATTACTGACATTTAGTTCATTAATAAAAGATGAGGTAGATGAAAAATTTGAATTATTCAGAAAACAAATAATTGAATTAGATATTTCATTAAAAAAAATACTTGAACAAAAATACCATCACAACAAAAAATTAATAGATTATTATATTAATGAAAACTTTAAATTATCTGATTCAATCCAAAAAAAACTACAAATTATGGATGAAATTATTGATGAGATGGAAAATAAAGATTTATTAGATTCATTAGAAAAAAATGAATTATTAAAAGAAAAAATTACAATTGTTGGTAAGGGAATTGATACTCAAGCACAGTTTGGAAGTGCTCAATTAGATCTTTTCTTTAAGCAATCATTGCTTAATCAGGATCTTGATATTTATATGGAAAATTTAAAGAATAAAAATTTTGAACATAAATTTGTAACTCTTAGTAATGTTGAATATTTTGATGAACACTTGAATATTAATTATAATTCAAGAGTTATAATTACATTATTGTTTACTTTACTTGGAATTTTTGTTGCTTGGTGTATTTTAGAAATTAGATCTTTTTTTTCTCGCCGTAACTCTCTTTGATACTATTAAGAGATAATATTATACCAACTGGTAAATAATATATAACATTTAACCAATTATTAAAAAAATTTCCGTTTTGATTTATAGGCCATAATGTTATGAACAAAGTGACATATAAATAGAATTCTAGATTAATTATATTTTTATTAAAATAATTTTTCTTAAAACTATATGTTTTAATCATTTTATAAATAATAAAAAAAAATAAAGAAAATAATATCATAGTAGGAACAATACCTACTTCCGCTAGCAATTGTAGATAG
>MDSZ01128600.1_pt1 | contig 14741 bp, 17 predicted proteins | sample 811201 | NCBI WGS metagenome assembly MDSZ01 (sample SAMN05326647, study PRJNA326480) | marine metagenome | isolation source: seawater | place: Indian Ocean: North | collected 2010
TAAAATGCTGAGCAAAGAAAAGCTAATTTCTAGAGCAAAATTGATAAGAAATAGCAAGCAATTTGCAGAAAAAATAAACCAAATTTTACAAGAAGAAGTGGATGAAAAGGAGCAAACAAAATCTCAAGAAGATATTTACGAAGAAGAAAGTATTTATACTAAATTTATTGGCTCAGAAGATAATAAAATTTTACCCGAATTTCATAAAGCAGATTGGAAAGATAAGCTAAATATACTGAATAAATTTAAAGATGAGAGACTTCATTATTTTGGAAAAAAACTGATTTACGAAGAAAAGCCAAATTTATTAACGAAAAGTGATTATAATAAAATTCATAAAAGCATCGCTCAAAGACTTCTAAGCACGAACGATGAAAAGTGGAATACTATTCCAAGAACATATTCCGAAATTGACACTTTGAGAGAAAAATTTGAAAGGGAGGGTCGACCAGATCGTTTAATAATTTTAGATGAAATTAACGCATACGTTGAAGAACTAGAAAAATTTTACAATTCTGCATAGTTGACATTAATTAAAAAATACTTACTTTTAATTTAATAATGCCTACAAAAAAAATCACAGACGAAAATTTTGAAACTGAAGTTAAAAATAATAAAAATCTTATAATAGATTTTTGGGCTGAGTGGTGCGGTCCATGCAAACAAATCGGGCCAGTTTTGGAGGAAATATCGGATGAAATGAAAGATAATTGTGTAATAGGAAAACACAATATTGACGACTCACCTAACACACCAGTAAAATTTGGTATCAAAGGAATTCCTACAATGCTTTTATTTAAAGACGGTCAGCTGAAGGCTACTAAAGTTGGCGCTACAACAAAATCAAATATTGTTTCATGGATTAAAGAAAATATTTAATTTTTTCCTAAAGCGTTTCCAACAAAATACAAACTTCCAAAAATAACTATTATTTTTTTTTCAGAGCTAGAGCATTTTTTAATTGCACCAATAATATCTGATGCTGTTTCTGTTTTATTTTTATTTTGCAAGCTTATTTTTTTAAGTTCATAAGCTTTTAAAGCATTAGGTTCATTTGGAATGGTAACTGTGACTATTTTTTTAAAAGTATTTTTAAATTTTTTAATAAATTTTTCCGGTTTCTTATTTTTTTGCATTCCCCAGATTCCGTATACTGGTATTTTTAAAGTTTTAAGATAGTCGTTAAGATTTTTCGCACTAGCTTCTGAATGACAACCATCGACTAATAATTTTTCATTCTTTTTAACAAATTTTGTAAGCTTACCTTTTTCTAAATACTGAATTCTTCCTTCAAATTTGATTTTAGGTATTGTTTTTTCTATTATTTTTTTTTTAATCCCTAAATCGATTGCAAAACGAATAGCTAATCCTAAATTTTCTATCAAACCTTTACTAAATATGAATTTACTTTTAATTGGTATTCTATGAGTTTTATCTTTGTAAAAATAGCTTTTACCTTTTTTTTTAATTCTCCATTCCGACGGGTAAATAACTTTACTTGGGTTAGTTTTTAAAATTTTTTTTATGATTTTCAAAGTTTTTTTATTTTGTTTGCCAATGTAAATGACTGTATCTTTACTTAAAAATCCTACTTTTTGCTTACATATCTCAGCTAGAGTTTTAGGTTTAATCCATTCAGAATGTTGAAAATTTATATTTGTTACTATTTGAGCTTTAGGATACTCCCATAATCTTGTGCTATCTCCAAAAAACAATAATCCCGCCTCAATTAATGATAATGCAATATTTTTTTGCTCTTTAGCAGCCAGAATATAAATACAAGTTAATGCTTCAAATAAAGTTAATTTTAATTTTGTTTTTTTTATTTTTTTGTTTAATTCTTCAATTTTTCTTAATGATATGTGTTTGTTTCCCATCCAAAATCTATGCCGTAAATCATACAAATGGGGGCTAGTAAAAGTTGTAGCTTTTTTTCCGCTAGCCTCTAGAAAATATTTTATCGAGGTTAATACACTCGCTTTTCCATCTGAACCTAAAATGTTTACTGGGTTTGGAAGATAGAGATGAGGATATTCTAGTTTTGCTAAAACTTTTTTAATTCTATTTAAATCTAAGTTAATTTTGCGACTATACTGCTTTTGTAGTTTTTTGTAGAGATTTGTCGATTGTAACAACATCATCCGTATTGTTAATCTCTTTTTCTTTAATCTTCAATAAAATTGATAAAATATTATATATCTCAGATCTTAATTCTTTTCGTGGAATAATTTTATCCAATCCTCCATGTTCAAGCACCCACTGAGATGTCTGAACTTCATTTCCTAATTTTTCTCTTAAGTTTTGTTCTATTATTCTTTTTCCACTAAAGCCCCAAAGAAAATCTTTTGACTCACTAATTATTATGTCTGCAAGACTAGCCATAGAAGCAGTTGTCCCACCGAGACAAGGGCCTCCAGCAACTACAATGAAAGGTATTTTATTTTTTTTAAGTTCACTACAAGCCAAGGTCATTCGTGTCATTTGCATTAGGCTTAATGCACCTGTATGCATTCGCATACCACCTGAGGTGACAAATAGAATCATCGGTTGCTTATTTTTAATGCTGTGAGAAACCCCTGAAAGAAAACATTCCCCAACACTCGGGCTAACACTCGCACCGAAAAAGGAAAAATCCATAGATCCTACATTTACTTGAATTCCATTGAGTTGGCCAGTTGCAAATAACATTGCTTCTTTTTCACCAACTTTTTTTCTGGACTCTTTTAATCGATCAGAATACTTCCCTTTTGGGTCTGAAAAATTTATCGGATCTTCTAAAGGAATTCCATATTTAAGAATTGTATATTCAGAGTTGTCAAAAAATATTTTAAATCTTTGTTTGCAGGAGATTAGATGAGTCTTAAAACATGAGGGACACTCAAAAAGGTTTTTTTCAAACTCATCCCTCAACGTAAGTTTTCCGCAAGAACAATTTGTCCAAAGACTTTTTTCTCCTTTTGCCATTCTTTTTTTAAGAGGCGAGAGTAGAGATTTAATTCCTGGTGCAATTCTTTTGATCCAATTCAAGCGATTCTCCTTTTTAAATTACTTACCATTTTATTCAATTTTATGACAGGATTTTGTCGATTTTTAATACATTTTGTAATTTCTTTACATAATTGACTACCAACTACAAGCCCATCTGTTTTTTTTAGGGAGGAAATAGTCTTTGTAGTAATACCAAACCCTATTACAAGATTTTTCTTTGAGTTAATTCTCTTAATGTACTTATATTGATTTAATATTCTTTTAGGTGAAACTTTAAGTTTTGCTCCTGTCGTAGAAAGCATGCTTATATAGTAAATCATATCATGAGAATTTTTTATGATTTCTCTCATCCTTTTTGTTGAAGTAGTTGGAGATAAAAGTTGAATAAAATTTATTGAATGTTTTTTGCATTGTTGAGCAAATTTTCGATTTTCAGGAAAAGGGAAATCTACAATTATTAGACCATCAACTCCACTTTTTTTACAGTCTTTTAAAAATCTAGATTTCCCATATTGAATAACTAAATTCAAATAACCCATTAATATTAAAGGTCTTGAATATTTACTTTTTTTAAAAGTTTTTACCATTTTAAATATATCTTGAAGGTTAATTCCTTTTTTCAGAGCTCGATAAGAACTTTCTTGTATTTGCGGACCATCTGCAATTGGTGTGTTATGAGGAAAACCAAGTTCTATTATATCTGCATGTTCTGCAATAGATTTAATAATCTCTAATGATTTTTGTTTTGAAAAATCACCAGCAACTGTAAAAGTTAAAAGCGCTGGTCTTTTTTCTTTTTTACATTTTTTAAAAGCCAAATCAATTTTTGAGCTCATCTTATATAAGATCCTAATTTTTTTTTAATAATTTCCTTATCTTTTAAACTGTCACCACAACTATTTACAATTACGATTGTATCTTTACTAAGTTTCGGAGCTAATTTTATGGCTTCAGCAAATGCATGCGATGGTTCTAAAGAAGGAGAAATCGACTCTAATTTTGAAACCAGTTGAAAAGCTGAAAGAGCCTCTTCATCAGTCGCATAAGTATATCTTGATCTTTTAGCATCCTTTAGAAAACAGTGAAGCGGCGAGATCCCTGGATAGTCTAATCCTGCTGAAATAGAATCGGTCTTACTTATTTGACCATGTTTGTTCTGAATTACATATTGTTTTGCTCCATGCAAAATTCCTATTTTTGCATTTTTGGATAAAGGTGCAGCATGGAGGACACTATTTTTAGGGCCACCAGCTTCAACACCAATAAATTCAACTTGTTTAGGATTGTAGTCCATAAATTCGTTCCAAAAACCCATTGCAGAACTACCTCCACCAACGCAGTTAATTAATTTAATTTTTTTTGGCATTTTGCCAAAGACGTTTTTAATTTGAATTTTTAATTCTCTTGAAATTTGTGCAGTGCTCCAAGCACAAATTTTTACAAATATATTTGGCCCTACTGTTGATCCGACACACATCGCTGTTGTGTCGCAATTAGAAACCCAATAACGCATACATTCACTGACTGCCTCAACTAATGTTTGACTGCCTGTATAAACAGGTACAATTATTGCACCATTTTTTTTCATAGCACTCACGTTTGGTCTCTGTCGTTTTATATCTTTAGCTCCCATAAAAATTTTACATTTAAGACCAAATTTTTTTGCTGCCATACTGAGCATTTTTCCTGCGTACCCAGCTCCTGTATCACCAACTATATATTTTTTTCCAGATTTTTTTGCTATCAAACAATGAACCGTAGCGTTATAAATTTTGTGTGCGCCACCATTAGCCTCAGAAACAACTTTTGCCCAAATTTGTGCGCCACCTAAATGTTTTGACAAATTATGTAATTTTATAAATGGAGTTGGAGCACCTATATAGTTATTAAAATAATAGTCCCTTTCTTTTATAAATTGTTTATCGTAACGCAATCTTTGAAAAAGATTGGTAAGATCTTCGATAGGTTTTTTTAATGTTTCAGGAATATAATTACCACCAAATTTATTAGCATATAAAAACTCTTGGTTATGCTGGTCAATTAAGGGTATTCCTTTTTTAATTTTGATCATTAATTTTTTTTATTTTTTTTAAAAATTCTGTAATTTTCTTAGTATCTTTTACTTTATTTGTTTCTAAAGCTCCAGAAACATCAACAATATCGGTTATTTTTTTCAAGTTTTCAAGTATGTCAATATTTAAATTACCAGCTAACATTTTATTAACTGATGATGGAACATTTTTAATCCAATTATAATCCCAGCCTAAAGATTTTTCTAATCCTGAGCTATCAAAAAGAATAATATCAGCTACATTTTCATAATACTTGTATTTTTCTACATCCTTTTTTTCTTTTACTTGAATAGCCATAATTATTTTTTTTTTATATTTATTTTTGATCTCTTTGATTTTTTTGGCACTAATATCACCATAAATTTGAAAATAATCTAAATTAATTTTAGAAAAAATTTTCATTTCCTCGTCAGTTGGATCAACTAAAACGCCGACATAAAAAGAATTTTTTTTATTTATATTTGTGAGTTCAGTTGCTTTATGAAAATCTATATATCGATGACTTTTTTTATAATTTAATATAAAACCACAAAAATTTGCATTATTCTCGATACAAGTTTCGACATGTTCTTTTTTCGTTAAACCACATATTTTTACTTGCATTATTTTGCTGAGTGAATAATTTTTTTTATGTTTTCCAAAGGGTTTCCCTCGTATATAGGTCTACCAATTACTGCAAAACATTTGTCATCAGCTATTTCGATGAATTCTTTATAACTGAGAGTTCTTTTTTGATCTTGCTTGTTACCTTCACCTCTTATACCCGGACAAAATATTTTCATTTCTTTTGATACCTCCCTTGCTATTTTGATGTCTTGACCTGAAGCAATTACACCAGAAAGTCCAGCCTCTCTAGCCAGTGTTATAAGAATTTTGACTTGATCTTTTATACTATTTTTAATGCCTATTTTTTCTAAATCTTTTTCATTCCAGGAGGTTAAAATACTTACTGCTAAAAATTCTAAATTAGACCCAGACGCAGCATTTTTTGCAGCTTTCAACATTTCAAGTGATCCTAAAGAATGAATCGTTAAATATTTTATTGCTGTATTTTTTTTTATAACATTAATAGTTTTTGTTATTTGATTTGAAATATCAAAAATTTTAGTATCTAAAAAAATTGGTAATTTAAATTTTTCAAAATTTTTGAGACCATCTAAACCAATAACATTATAAAGTTCTAAACCAATTTTTATACCCGCTAAATAATCTTTAGTTTTTTCTGTTACCTCTATTGCTCTGTCTATAGAGTTAAAATCAAGAGCTAAAAATATATTTTTTTTCATTTTTATTTGTTAATTTCTTCTTTTAAATTTTTTGACATTTTAAAGTATACTTTTTTCTTTCCAGGCACATATATTACCTCACCAGTTCTTGGGTTTCTTGCATTATGTTTATCTTTGATAAATTTGACTGAAAATCTACCAAAACTTCTTAGTTCAATAGGTTTATTGTTAACAAGATTTTCTGAAATTCTATTAAATACAATATCCACGATTTTCTTAATTTGATATCGTTTCAACGACGGGTATTTAAGATGAAGTTGTTTGATAATTTCTGACTTAACCAATAATTAATCTTCTTTTTTTTTCTTTTTAGTAGTTGTTTTTTTTCCTAATGCTTTCTCAAATATTCCTTTTAAAGTTGCTCCAGATTTAGCAGCTCCCTCTCCAAACTTAGCAACCAAACTTTTCTCCTCTTGTATTTGAGCAGCTTTAACGCTCAAAGTTACCTCTCTTTTCTTTAAGTCTAATTCAGTTATCATAGCATCCAAAGCATTTCCTGGAACAAAAATTTCTGGTCTTGCATCGGCCGATTCTTTTGCAAGTTGATTTTTCTTTATCATAACAATAATTTTTTTATCGTTATCTACAGAAACCTTTACACCAGTTCTTAAAACTTCATGCACCCGTGTAGTAATTATTGACCCTTCTTTTTTCTTATTGTCCTTGAACCAATCAAAAGGATCTTTTTCCAACGCCCTAATTGAGAATCTTATTTTGTCATCTTTAATTTCGATTATCTTAACTTTAATTTTTTGACCTTTACTAAATTTTTTAAGGTTTTGTTCTGCTTCGTCAAAAGAAATTTCTCTGTAATGTAACATTCCAGTTAGACCATTATCTAAATCAGCAAAAATAGCTTTTTCAGTAATGTTGTTAATTTTTACATCCACTATTGAACCAACTTTTTCAGTCATTTTCTTCCATGGGTTATCTAGAGTTTCTCTATAAGATAGTGAAATTCTTTTTGCCTCAGTATCAATTGACACGATTTTAATCTTAATTTCTTGTGATACCGATAAGATTTTTGACGGTTGAATATTTTTGTTTGTCCAAGACAACTCACTATTATGAATAAGACCTTCAATTCCATCTTCAAGACGAACGAAGGCACCATACTCCATAAGTTTTGTGACAGTACCAGTATATATTGAGCCCTCTTTATATTTCTTTTCTAAATTAGAATACGGATCTTCTGTTAAAGCTTTTACAGATGCTGATATACGGTTAGTAGCAGTATCAATTTTAGTAATTTTTACTTTCATGGTTTGTCCGATCGTAACCATGTCAGAAGGTTTTTTTACTCGACCATGTGATAAATCGCTCACATGTAGAAGAGCATCTACACCATTTATATCTAAAAAGATTCCCCACTCTACAGTTGCTTTAACTTTAGCATTATCGATTATATCACCTTCTTTTAAATTTTTTAAAACTTCTTTTGTTTCTGCGTCTTTACTTTTTTCAAGAACCGCTCTTCGACTTGTGCAAACATTTCCTCTAATTTTATCTATTCGCGTAGCTATTACTTTAAGTGGAACATTCATTAAATGATCGAACTTTTTAAGAGGTCGCACATCTATCTGGCTTGCAGGCATGAACGTGGGAAGTCCGTCGCAAGTAGCTATAAACCCGCCCTTTACACGCCCAGTAATATAAGCTGTTATCTCTTCTCCTGTCTCAAAAACTTTTTCCATTCGATTCCAGGCTTTCATACGTCTCGCTTTTTCTCTGGAAATTATAATTTCACCTTTAAAGCTCTCTATTCTTTCAAGGTAAACTTCTATTTTAGATCCAACTTTTAATTTTGATAACTCATCATCATTTTTAAATTCTTCTACCGGTATCATTCCTTCCATTTTAGCTTTACAATCAACAACTATAAAATTTTTAGTTATTTCTGTTACTGTAGCTTTGATGATTTGATTTTCTTTAAGTTTTCTATCTTTAAAATCGTCATTTAAAAGGCTCTCAAACTCTTTGTGAGATTTTGATTTTTCCTGGTTGCCTGTTTCAACTGCCATATTTTTCTTTAATTTTTTCTTCTATTATCTCAGACATTTTGTTTACCATGCCTTTGATATTTTTTAATTTATCAGTTCGCACAATTACAGCATTTTTGGCCTGAATCAAAGGGGAATTTTTTCTATTTCTATCTAAATTATCACGTATACGCATAGCTTTTTTAACATCAACAAATTTTATTTTTCTATTTGTTTTTTTTAACTCGCTAAATCTTCTTTTTGAGGCAACTTGAAGACTACATTTAAAAAAAAATTTTATATCTGCCTTTGGAAGAATTACCGTGCCAATATCTCTTCCTTCTATACAAACTTTATTATATTTTTTTGCAAATTTTATTTGATAACCCTTTAGGATTGTTCTTATTTTTTTTTCTTTAGCTATTATTGAAGCGTATTTTGAAATTTCTTGAGTTTGTAAGTTTTTATTATTTAGTTTTTTTATGTTTAATTTTTTAAAAGACTTTTTTAAGAATAAAATTCTGTTCTTAGGTTTGCTTCTAATAAGTAAATAACTTGCATATCTGTATAAAAGACCAGAAGATAAAAATTTCAAACCATATTTTTTTGAAATTTTTCTGGCACCAGTAGTTTTTCCACTAGCAGCTGAACCGTCTGCAGCGATTATTAACTTATGATTTTTTTTTAATTTCAAATTGTCCACCAAGTGATTTAATAATATCTAAAAACGAAGGAGATGATGTTTTTACTGTTTCAAAATTCTTAATTTTCGCATTGATACCTGTTATCAAAGATAAAATTGTTGCGCTCATACAAATTCTGTGATCTCCTAAATTTGGAACATTAATTATTTTATTATTTAGAGAAATATTTTTCTTTCCGTAAATTTTCATCTCGTACTTATTTGATTTACACTTAACACCAATTTGTCTCAATACATTTTTCATCTCTTGAATTCTATTACTCTCTTTATTGGCCAGGTCTTCAATTCCTTTAAAAGTAGATATGCCTGGTGTTAAAGCAGCAATTACAAAGAGAATTGGATATTCGTCGGTTGATGAAACATAATAAGAGGAATCAGCTTTGATTGGTCTGAGTTGACTATTATAAATCAAAATATCACCGACTGTTTCTTGATTATTTTTTTTAATATTTTTAAATTTAATTTTTGCTCCATGTTTCTTTAGAAGATTATAAAAACCAATTCGTCTTGAATTTAAACCAACATTTTTAATTTTTAAACTTGATCCATAATTCAAGATTGTAAGAGCAGTAAAAAAAGCAGCAGAACTTGGATCACCACTTATTTTTATTTTAATTGGATCCAAGTATCCTTTTCCAAATATTTTTATATGTTTTCGATTTTTTTTAATTTTTTTCATTATCAAAACATTTGAGTTTTTGGAAAGCATATTCTCAGTATGATTTCTGCTTTTTTCTTCTTCTATAATATTGGTAACTCCATAAGCGTTTAATCCAGCAAGCATGACAGCACTTTTTAATTGAGCAGAAACACCTGCCTTATAGTCAATACCAATCGGCATTTCTGAAGAGACCAAAGTTAATGGAAATCTCTCTTTTTTTTCAGGATAAAAAGTTGCTCCAAATTCTTTCATGAGCTTTATAAGCTTTGACATATTTCTTTTTTTTAAAGAGTGATCACCAGTAATTTTAACTTTTATTCCCGGGTTAGTAGACAACAGTCCAGTTATTAATCTTGCTGTTGTTCCAGAATTACCACAATCGAGGGTTTTATTTTTATTAATGTTAAATGATCCCAATCCTTTTCCATAAACTTTGTAATATTTTGGTTTTACTTTAACAATTTTTACTCCTAATTTTTTTAAACAATTAATACAAGACAAAACATCATCTGACTCAAGTGCATTATGAATTTCAGAAATATTGTGACCGATCGACGATAATATAAAAGAACGAATAGATATTGACTTATCAGAGTCTACCGTAATCACTTTGTGAAAAGGCTTAAGTTTATTTTTTGTATTTAGAGTAAAACTTTTTTTATACATTAAAGTTAAGCTCTGTAAGAGGAACCAAAATATAGCTCTATTGCCTTTGAGGATTTTAAGATTTCTCTTGGAGTTCCTTGAGCAATAATAGATTGATCTGCTAGAACGTATGCACGATCAACTATAGCAAAGAGATTGTTAACCTGGTGATCAGTTACTAAGACAGCACAACCAAAATTTTGTAATTTTAAAATATACTTCTGAATGTCTTGTACTACTATTGGATCGAGTGCTGCCATGGGTTCGTCTAGCAAAACAATACTTGGTTTATTTATAAGTAGTCGAGCTATCATTAATCTTCTCACTTCCCCTCCAGACAAGTTGGACGCATGAATATTTCTTAAGTGCTGAAGGTTAAATTCGTCTAATAATTTTTCAACCATCTTAACCTGGTTTTGTGAGCCTTTTATTGACAATTGGCAAATTCCTAAAAGATTATCATACACCGACATTGCAAACACACTTCTTTGCTGACTTAAATATCCAATTCCTGCTTTTGCTCTTAAATGTATAGGTCTATCTTGTATTTCAGATCCATTAATTAAAATTTTTCCAGAGTCAGGATATGTTTCACCAATAATTGTACTATACAAAGTTGATTTACCGGCACCATTAGGTCCAAGCAAGCCAACACACTCACCAGGATATAAACTCATACTTATTTTTTTAAGTATTGGACGTCCGTCATATGATTTACTTACGTCCTTAATTTGAAAAACTGGCTTACTCTTTTTAAATTTAATTATTCTAAAACCTTTTTTCATTTTTCTCGTATTTTAACATTTACTTGTTTTTCATCTAACATTGAAAGGTCTAATATTTTTTCATTTAGATTGTATTCAACATTATCAGCGTATACATCTCCTTGTATACTTTCTCCTCTAACATTTCCAGAGATAGTTAGCTTTCCATCACTATTTGAGTAAGTGAGTTTATCTGAAAGTAAATAATTCGTCAGATAATCTGCCCTTACATTATCTCTAAATTCCATATCATTAGTTTTGTTATTATAATAGCCGTTGTCACCAACAACTTTTAAAACTGTATTGTCTTTAAAATAAAAAAGACCAACCATTCCGTCCATATTAATTAATTCAGGAAACTTTGCTTTAAAATCAGCTCTTTTAGCTCTGATGGAATATCTATTACCGTTCAAATCTAGTCCAGTGTACTCAACATCTTCAAAACTATTTGTATCAGGGTCTGAATTTGACTCTATTTTTATTACCTCCTGATCTTCACTGACTTTATTATCTTTACTAGTGTATGTGTTGTACAGCATCGTTGTTGCGAAGAGAAAAATTGCAATTTGGATAACTAGTATTTTTTTTTTACGTTTGGTCACTTAATTCCATACTGTAACAGAGAGTGTATATGAACTACGCCCTTTAGTTTTTTTGTTTTTTTTCTATGTTTAATATCATTTTCTGAAGCCACTAAAAGACTAGTGATCTTTTTTTCATTCATTAAAGATAGTGCTTTAGAGGCTGAAGAATTTTCAGAGATAAACAAGGGATTTGAAGTAATAAATTTTTTAAGTCGATCATTTTTTTTATAATATTTTATTCCACGTCTTGCATCACCATCAGTTAAAATTCCAGCAATTTTATTTTTTTCATTTACTACGACTAATCCAAGTTTTTTTTTGTCAATTATTTTAATCGCATCGTAGATTGTTTTTTTAATGTTTATTATTGGTAATTTCTTCCCTGTAATCATTATATCTTTTACAAGCAATAAATTCTGTCCAATATTTCCACCAGGATGAAAAATTTTAAATCTCTCTTTAGAAAATCTGATTTTATTCATTAAAGCTACAGCCAAACTATCACCAAGTAACAGAGTAATACTTGTGCTCGAAGTTGGTACCATACCAGTAGGGTCAGACTCTCGGACTTTTGGAATGATTAGAGGCACATCACTTGCTTTAATTAAAATACTATCTTTTTTTGAAGAAATACCTAAAATTTTTATATTAAATCTGTTCGCATAACGAAGCATATTAGAAATTTCAGAAGTATTACCTGAATAGGAGAAAACTAATAAGACATCCCTTTTATCAATTTGTCCAAGATCACCATGATTAGCTTCACTAGGATTTAAAAAGAAAGAGGATATGCCTATCGAGGATAGCGTTGCAGATATTTTTCTAGCTATTAATCCGCTTTTACCGACCCCTGCACAAATAACCTTACCTTTACAGTTTGCAAGTATATCTACTGCTTTTACAAAAGATTTATTAAAAACCTTATTGATTTTTTTTAATTCAGTAATTTGAATTCCTGCAGATTTTTTTGCTATTTTTATATAATTTTCTTTAACCATTAATGTTCAAATACATCAAATTTAAAACCAGACTGATCCAATTTAATTCTTGTATCGAGAAATTCGACACAACTTTTATAAAGATCAAAACGATTCTCTCGTTTGAGCATTTTTTCTAACTCATTTTTAATTTTATGAAGAAAAATTACATCGTTAGAAGCATACTCTAATTGTTTATCGGTCAATTCATTTATATCCTTATTCCAGTCACTACTACTCACTCTTTTATCTAAATTTTTATTACAAAACTCAAAGACTAAATTTTTTAAACCATGTTGATCGGTATATGTTCTCACAACTTTACTTGCAATTTTAGTATCAAAAATATTCTTAATTTTACATTTTAAGAAATATTCCAAAGCGTTTTTGTCAAACCTGAGAAAGTGTCCAATTTTTAATATTTTCTCATTTTCTAAAACAGAAACAAGGTTTGGAGCTTTGTAGTTTTTACGATCTGGCTGAATAATATAAACCACCCCTTCTTGGTCACAAATTTGTATTAAACTAAGCTTATCTCTCTCAGGGATCTGTAACCCAGTAGCCTCAGTGTCAATAGCTATCGAATCTTTAAGTGAATCGGCTATCTCTTTCGTTATGTCTCCTTGAAATTTATGTATTTTTGCCATACCTATTCTTCAATACCATGAATAATAATCCGATTGTAGTTATATTTGGTGGCGGAGGGTTCATCGGACGATACTTAATTAAAGCTTTATCTGAAAAAAGTTTTCGCTGCATTGTTCCTACCAGAAATCCCTTTCAAAAAGGTTATTTAAAAACTCAAACTACCCCTGGGAGCATTGAATTAATACAGTTCAATACTGGCAATTTTTCGGCGGTTCAGAATGCTATAAAAGGCTCTCACTACGTAATAAATTTATGCGGAATATTAAATGAAAATAGAAAAAATAAGTTTAAATCCATCCATGAGAATTTACCAGAAACAATAGCTAAACTATGCAGTCAAGGAAGTATTACAAAGTTTGTTCATGTTTCGGCAATAGGAGCGTCAAAGGATTCTCGCTCAAAATATCAAAGATCAAAATTTAATGGAGAACAGAAAGTTTTAGAAAATTTTAAAAATACGGTAATTATTAGACCAAGTGTTGTGTGTGGAACGGAAGATAATTTCACAAATTTATTTTCAAAATTAAGTTTTTCACCCATAATACCTTTGGTAAATTCAAAATATAAATTTCAACCAATTTTGGTTACAGATGTAGCAAAAGCTATTGTTAGAGCAATAGAGACAAAAGGAAATGAAGGAAAAATTTATGAAATTGGTGGACCAAAAATTATTAGTTTTAATGATATGGTTAGATCAATTATGAAAACTATTGGAAAGAAAAGATTAATTTTTGATATACCCATGCCTTTTGCGAAAATTCAAAGCTCTATATTAGATTTATTACCGATCCCACCAATTTTAACCAGAGATCAATGCGAAATTTTATCTGAGGGGGATAATGTAGTTTCTGACTCTTATTTAACTTTGAAAGATTTAAATATTGATCCAAAAGATACAGAAAGCGCAATGAAAAGTTGGTTATGGAGATACAGAGAGGGCGGGGAATTTGCTAAGGAGTCTTAAATGAAAAATCTAAGTTTATTTTCAGGCTATATCTTTTTAATTGCGGCTATAGTTACCGGCATAGCAGCCAATGGTTATTTAAAAATGACCGAAGGATTTACAAAGTTATCTCCAACAATTTTTTGTGTAACAAGTATAATTGCCTGTTTATTTTGTTTATCTAAAGCTATGTCTGTTATTCCTGTAGGATTTACTTACGCAACCTACGGGGCGCTAACTATCACTGCAGTTACTTTATTCGGAATTTTTAAATACCAACAAACTCCAAATATTTATGGAATACTAGGAATAGGATTTATTGTTGTTGGAGTTATTCTTTTAAATACTTTAGGAGAACTTAAATAATGATGACACTATTATTTTTATCTTTAGCTGTAATTATTGCAATTGTTGTTATTCTAGTTTCTGCAAAATTTATCAAAGCCGGATTTGATGCTAGAAGTGAAGTTAAAGATCAAATTAGGAATGAA
>MDSZ01224073.1_pt1 | contig 14738 bp, 10 predicted proteins | sample 811201 | NCBI WGS metagenome assembly MDSZ01 (sample SAMN05326647, study PRJNA326480) | marine metagenome | isolation source: seawater | place: Indian Ocean: North | collected 2010
TAAAAAAGAAAAAATTTGAATTAAAGCTGGGGCCCATATCCCACCAGCGCCTCGTAAAGCGTTGATCATAACTACTTGTCCACCATCTACAATAATTACAAAGCCACAAAAGATGATCAGGGGTGTAGACTCAAAAATGACCGCACTATCGTTAGTATATACACTTGCGAACATATTGGGAAACAGCCCAAAACCAACACCAATTAGTCCCATAAAGATGGTATTTACTCCCAAACCTACCCAACCCGCTAATTTCATGTCATCCATGTCACCACTACCCTTCGCAATGCCAACGCGAACAACAGTAGCTGATGCAACACCCAAAGAAACCATGAAAGCCATAGCTATCAAATTATGAGCGATGGTGTAAGCAGCTAGGGTGATCTCTCCAAGCCAACCCGCAAATAGACCAATACATGCAAAACCGATGGTTTCTCCACCAATACTGAATGCAGAAGAATATCCTACCCTACGTTGTTCTGCCCACTTCCGCCAACCGTCAACTGGTATTACACTAATTCCAAATTTCTTACGACAAGACATTTTCAGAATATATGTGACAATTACTATGGCAAGCAAACAACGAGTTGTTGTAGTCGCTATAGCTGATCCCTCAGCCCCCATAGCAGAAACGCCCATGTTGCCGTATACAAAAACCCAATTCAAACCAATATTTATTAAATTGGCAATAATAATAAAAACCATGGCTGGTTTAGGTTTTTTAATGCCCTCAAGAAACAGCGATGAGGTTATTGTAACTAAATAGGCAGGCAACCCAAGGCCAAGAATAAACATAACTTGACCCCCATGACTTGCCATTTCTACACTTTGGCCACCCATTTGAAGTAATTTTTCGCCAAAGCAGGAAATAAGGCAACCAAACATCCCCAAAACAATTGCGTAGGGTATTGAACGACTCCAAACTGCGCCGCACTCCTTAAAATCACCCCTGCCATAAGCTGCAGCACTCATTACTACAGTACCCATTACCAAACCAAGCATAATTAAATATACTGGAACGAAGGGCACCAAGCCTATTGAAAGAAAGGCTAACTCCGTAGTTGAAAATCGCCCGACCATGACTGTGTCCACCAAAGCCATGGCCATCACACTTGAGCGTGCTACAATCACAGGCCAAGACAGGCGCAGTACTTCTGAGACGTGCCTTCTTATACGTTTTTTCAACCCTTTTTGTTGATAGATTAACAATTAATTTTAGCTCGAGAATGATTGTGTTAATGATAGGAAGAAATTTAACTCCAAGGCTATACTTCTCTATATTTAAAATAAACTACCATTTAGGTAGCAACTAAGGTGATGACTTATATTTTCTAATGATCGCAATTGTTTATATCATATCTGCATGTCTTAGAATCTGATATTTAATAGGTTGATTGATTTTTCTCAGATTGCATTAGAACCTTTTCAAGTCCTGAAGCCTTCATCATCTGTTGGCTATCATTTGAGACTAAAGCAAATTTCTCTCATAGAAATTTATATCAAATTAAGTTGAACAACAGTTCTCTCTAGTCACTCTATATTTTCGATTTTTTAATAATGGAACTTGTGATGTGTTTCTGACAAATAAGAAAATTAATTGTTAATTAAATTTTAGGCAAAAAAAAATAGATTAATTTTAAAAATTAAATTCTAATTTTCTTAAATTTGTCGATTAAGCAAGTGTAATTGAAATGTCATGTTATTAAACAAACTTAAAAAATTTCCATTTCAATCATTGAGTTTCTATTAAGGTTGTGTTCTTAGATGTTGGATAAAAAAATATGAGACGATCTGAAGCAGATGTAACAAATGCATCATTCGTAGAACCAACAGAGAGTAATCTCTATGAAAATCTAGTTAGAGAACTTGAGGAGCAGATTGATAGTGGAAATTTCGAAGAAATTGATAAAATATGCTCTAAGCTGACTGAAAATTGGCCTGATGATCCTTTAGGTTGGAAGATGCTTGGAATATTTTCTGGAATAGAAAATAACTTCAATCAGGCCAAATTTGCATTCCAAAAGTACATCTCTCTAATGATTTCGCTAGGTAAGACTAAAGAAGCTGAGAAAGCTCTTATCAATTTTTATCATACTAGGCGATCAGATGATTTTACATTAAAGGCAATAATCAGACAGGCAATTGGCCAACTTTTTACCTTTAATAAATGGATGGAAGGTGGAGAAACTGAATTACATAAACAAGGGATACTATGGGTGCGTTTGGAACATGACTCAAAACAATTATCCTATTTGTTAAAGAAAGGAAATATTACTTCAGATCTTGCTGACCCTCAGAAAGAATTGCATAAACTTTACAACCATAGCCACAAACTAATTAATCACGAAAACCCCCTTCAATGGGTTATGACCGATCTTTCTAAGAATGAGGATATATGTGCCAGTTTCAACCAGATACTGCATTATTACAGTTGCACATCTCTAACTGATAGCGCTTTAAACTCAAAACACAACTGGCAAAAAATCCAAGATGATTTTCTTAGTAAGGATGTTCCTATAGTTTGTATTGATGAATTCCTATCAGATGATGCCCTCGAGCAAATGTATGAATTCTGCTTATCATCAACTGTTTGGAAAAGACAGTTTCCAGACGCATATTTGGGGGCTACTATTGATGGTGGTTTTGTTAGTGAACTCCATTTGAAAATCATTCATGAGCTTAATGAGGCCATGCCTCTCATTTTTAAGCCACTTCAGCTAGTAAACTCTGTTGCATTTAAATATCACCCTAACTTTGACACGGGTCAAACTTTGCATGCCGATGATGCTTGTGTTGGGATCAATCTTTGGACGACACCCGATAGTGCAAATTTGGATCCAAAAAGTGGTGGGATAGTAATTTATGATGTCTTAAAGCCAAATGACTGGAATATAAATAACTCGTCAGAAATAGCCCAAACCTACCTTGAAGGCGTCAACGGTACTCCCACTCGTATACCATATATGCGCAACAGGGCTATTTTATTCAACCCATCTTTTTTCCATAAATCAGAAAAAATCAAATTTGATGACGAATATAAAAATTGGCGAACTAACATCACTTTTTTTTATGATAAAGCAATTAAACAACAATAACTGCACAATAAATTTATTGTTTCAACTACGCTGTATTTGAAAGAAATATATTTGAAAAATGTTAGTTTGAGTGGAAAAAATAATTGTAAAATCAGAACGACATTAAATTACTTTTCAATGCCGTTCTTACACAAATTTACCGATAAAAAAACTATTTTTCTATTTTGAACATCTTCTAATTTAACACAAAAGATGGTGGGCACGACTGGGATTGAACCAGTGACCCCTGCAATGTCAATGCAGTGCTCTCCCGCTGAGCTACGCACCCAACTTTTTTGTCAATAATATTGCATAATTTGGGTTTTTAATCTGATCTGAGACCTTTGGCAAGAATTACTATATTTGCTCACATAAATTTCCATTTAACAGGTTTTCCGTGTAACAATTACTGCCAGCTGATCGGAGCACTTTTAAAACAAATGACCAATACCCCCAAAAATAATCAAAGTAGTTCTTTTGAGATTCTTCGACCTGATAAATGGTCCTCACCTGTTATTTTTGCTTCTCCTCATAGCGGGCATGATTATCCAGAGGCCTTCATAAAAGAATCGCGCCTAACTCCTCTGAGTTTACGCCGTTCAGAGGACGCATTCGTTGATGAGATATTTATCTCAGCACCAATTTTCGGTGCACCTTTGCTCCGTGCTCTTTTCCCACGAGTTTATGTTGATGCCAACCGGGAGCCATTTGAACTTGATCCTGAGATGTTTGACACCCCTTTGCCCCACTACGTTAATACCACATCACCCCGAGTAACTGCTGGCTTGGGCACAATGGCCCGGGTCGTCACGAGTGGTGATGAAGTCTATTCAAAAAAGCTAAACTTTGAAGATGCACGAAAAATAATTCACAAAACTTATTTTCCTTATCACTGTGCCCTTAAAGGTTTACTTGATGAGGCTAAGGAGCGCTTTGGCTGTTATCTTTTAGTCGATTGTCACTCTATGCCATCAATTGGTGGTCCTATGGATCGTGACCCCGGATTCAACCGTGTTGACTTTATATTAGGTGATAGACACGGCACTTCATGTTCAGAGACAATCACAAACAAGGTCGAGCAATGCCTCAAAGGCCTTAAATATGTAGTGACTCGCAACAATCCCTACGCAGGTGGATATACTACTGCTCATTATGGTCAACCAAATGAAAATCATCATGCGTTACAAATAGAAATTAACAGATCTTTATACATGAACGAATTACTAATCGACTACTCAGCAGGGTTCTTACCATTAAAAAAGAACATGGAAAAACTTATTCAATTTATTACGAGAATTAGCCCCGAAAGCCTCAAGTTAAAATGAGTCCCATTATTATTCGTGATGCTTGTGAAGACGATTGTACAGCAATTCAAGCTATTTACAGCAAACACGTCCTGCACGGCCTTGCCAGTTGGGAGGAAGTTCCACCTGAAGTTGTTGAAATTAGCAACCGAATGAAAAACCTTATGCAAGCAGGATATCCATATAGAGTTGTTGAACTAAACGGAGAAGTAAAAGGCTTTGCATATGCCGGCAGTTATAGGCCTAGACGAGCCTATCGCCATACAGTTGAGAACAGCATTTATATTGCGAGCTCTTGCACCGGAATGGGACTTGGTAGCTCATTATTGGAAGATTTAATCAAGCAATGCACAAACCGAGGCTACAGGCAAATGGTTGCAGTCATCGGTGATAGCGAAAATATTGCATCAATCAAGCTTCATACTGCTCATGGTTTTAAGCATTGTGGCACACTTCGGTCTTTAGGCTTTAAGCATGGCAAATGGTTAAATCAAATACTCATGCAAAAATCACTTGGGAAGGGTGATACGTCTCCACCATAAATGGTACGGCATTTGCCACTCAAAGGCTAATAAAATGGATTACTACTTCAACCAATTTTTAAATTGAAAACACATTAAGCTGAAGCAATTAAGTCAATAAAGGTTATAGTTAGAAGTGTTTAAAAGCCTAATTATTTTTGAATAGCAATGACCAACTCAGATACCTTTTTTTTTCTTTTTGTGACACTTACAATTATAATCAATTATTCAATCCCTGTTCAGGCGTTGGAAAAAGGACGCTGCCCAACACCTGATGCAGTAGTTTCTGTAAGTATAAAAAACATACCTTCTAAGGTGATATATAAGAACGGTCACAGTCGAAGTGATATTGAACGCCAACAACTTAAACGTGGACGACATGTAAGTAAGGGGAAATGGAAAATTCTTGGCTTGACCCAAACAGAGTTCAAATACACCCTTAAGACCTCAGCTAAAATCAAGAAAATTACAGGTGGAAGCTATTGCGCATATCCTGCATCGTATGATCTAGAAATAGGTTATACAGACTTTGTAGTTTATATTGATAGAAAATATCGTCCGGGCACTTGTGAATATCAAGCCATCTTAAAGCACGAAAATTCCCATATCGCAATCTACAAGAATTACCTCAAACGCTATCTACCATACATAAAAAGACGAGTACGCACTGCAGCCCTGAGTGTGCAGCCAGTCGTTGTCTCAACACCAGATCAAGGGACCAAATTTATTCAGGAACAAGTACAACGACAAATCCGTCCCTTGATTGAAAGACTGAACCGTGAAGCAGACTATTCTAATGCCCGGATTGATACTCCAGAAAGCTACCGCAAAATACAATTGCTGTGCGAGAACTGGTAACATTAAACTACATGAACCATAGCGTCTCATTTATTTGTAATACACCGGCTTATAAATTGCCATCGGTAAAATTTTACAAAGATCGTAGCGACATTAAACAATATTTTTAGTGATCAGAGCCGCGCTTAAAGTTAAAAACAGCACCATCCTTAATTCCCGAGGGCCAGCGCGTGGTGACAGTCTTGAGACGTGTGTAAAACCGCACTCCCTCCATACCGTGAATATGGTGGTCTCCAAACAAAGACCGCTTCCAGCCCCCAAAACTGTGGTAGGCTACAGGTGCCGGAATTGGAACATTGACACCCAACATGCCTATTTTTGCACGACTAGCAAAATCTCGTGCTGCATCACCGTCACGGGTAAAAATAGCAGCACCATTTCCAAATTCATTGTCATTAACCAGCTCTATTGCCTCCTCATAATCTTTAGCTCTAACAATACTTAAAACTGGACCAAATATTTCATCCTTATAAATTGACATGTCTGTAGTGACATTGTCGAACAAACAGCCACCAATGAAATAACCGTGTTCAAGACCTTTTACAGCAATATCTCGTCCATCAACAATTAGATCAGCACCAGCTTGAACTCCAGACTCCACATAGTTCTTAATCCGATCAAGTGCTTCTCTAGAAATAACTGGGCCCATTTCTGTATTTAGATCAAAATATGGGCCGACTTTCAAATTACCAATTTTAGGCTTCAACCTTTTAATAAGTTCATCAGCTGCAGCAGCTCCAACGACAACGGCAACAGAAATTGCCATGCAACGTTCCCCTGCCGAACCAAATCCTGCACCTAACAAAGCATCGGCTGTTTGAGCCATATCGGCATCAGGCAAAACAACTAAGTGGTTCTTAGCGCCACAAAGCGCCTGAACACGTTTACCGTTAGCGCAACCAGTTCTGTATACATACTCGCCAATTTTGGTAGAACCAACAAAACTTATCGCAGAGACATTTTTATCAGTTATTAGTGTATCAACAGCAACCTTATTTCCGTTAACTACATTCAGAACCCCGTCTGGCAAGCCTGCTTCACTAGCCAATTCTGCAATACGCATAGCTACTGAAGGATTGCGTTCAGATGGTTTCAAAACAAAAGTATTACCACAAGCGATCGCTACTGGGTACATCCATAGGGGTACCATTGCAGGAAAATTGAATGGTGTAATACCAGCCACAACACCAACTGGCTGACGAATTGTGTAGCTATCAACATTCATTCCCACATTTTCAGAGTATTCCCCTTTAAGGGCTTGGGAAATTCCACATGCAAATTCAACAACTTCTATGCCCCGCCCCAACTCACCTTTGGCATCCTGAAGAGTCTTTCCGTGTTCCGCACATAATATATCAGCTAAATCATCTAAATTCTTTATCAGTTGCTCACGAAGCTTAAATAAGAACTGTGTGCGCTTAGCAGGTGGCGTTGCCGCCCAGTCAGGGAATGCAGAAGCTGATGAGGCAATTGCAGCTTGAACTTCATTGACACTCGCCAGATGGACTTGTGCTGAAACTTCACCATTAGCTGGGTTAAACACAGCTTCTGTTTGGCCAGATTTAGACTTGGTCAAACTTCCATCAATGAAATGCCCCAAAACCTCTACCATTTTAATGATTTCTTTCTAGTTCCATTATTTATTGATCTTTAATTATTAAGCACTTCACGCAGAATGCTGACTATGTTGTCAATATCTTTTCTTTTTGCAATCAAAGGAGGAGCTATCAAGGCAGTATCACCAGTAAATTTTATATGTAGTCCAGCAGCAAAAAGTGCCTTCAACGCTTTAGTACCAGCAATACCTGGAGCACCTTCAACAATAAGATCAACTGCGGCAAAAAGACCGTAACCACGAATGTCAGTAATGGCATCTATGCCTTCTAGATCAAAAATTCTATCAAGGAAATACTCCGATAAATCAGCGCCTCGTTGAAAAAGATTTTCTTTCTCATAGATGTCAAGGGTAGCAAGACTTGCTGCGCAAGAGGCAGGATTGCCAGAATAGGTATACCCATGAAAAAAATCAATTACACCGTCAGGCGCCACCTCATTAATAGTATTGTAAATTTCATCTTTTACCACTACTGCGCCCATGGGCAATACACCGTTTGTTAAGCCCTTAGCTATTGTCATCATATCGGGTGTGACACCAAAAGTTTGTGAAGCGAAGGGTTTACCAGTCCGGCCAAATCCGGTTATAACTTCATCAAACACCAACAAGATTCCATGAGCGTCACAAATTTCACGCAACCTTTCCAAATACCCAATCGGTGGAACAAGGCACCCAGTTGATCCAGCGATAGGTTCAACAAAACACGCTGCTATATTACTTCCGCCTAAGAGCTCACAAAAGCGTTGCAAGTCCTCCGCTAATTCTGAGCCCAGCGGCGGCTGACCACGGACAAAACGAACTTCTGGCAACCATGTGTGACGCATATGTACAACGCCAGGCATAAGTGAACCAAAAGTTTGACGATTTTTCATCAGACCGGAAAGAGACGTACCCCCGATGTTGGAGCCATGGTAAGCACGTTCACGAGAAACAAAGCGAGTGCGACTACCTTCACCACGAGCATGGTGATAGGCCATGGTAATTTTTAGTGCTGAGTCGATACTTCCTGATCCTGAATTAGTAAAAAAGACGTTATTCATATTATCAGGTGTTAATGCAGAAAGACGACTTGCCAACTCGAAGGATGGAGGAGATCCAATCTGAAAATGCGGACTATAATCCAACTCCAACAACTGCTCCGCAACTGCAGCAGCTATTTCTTTGCGACCATGACCTGCGGCACAGCAAAACAAACCTGAAGATCCATCAATGATATTATCTCCATTATGATTGGTGTAGTTGATACCCTCTCCCTTGACGACCAATCTTGGGTCAGATTTAAAATCTCTATTTGCCGTAAACGGCATCCATTGGTTGTCCAGAGTATTTGCAGTATATTGCATTAAGTCTACTCCTCAGTATATCAAACGGTTGGCTTAGTTTACCTTTCGCAAAGTTCTACTTGAATAGAACAAAACATCATTACAAGATTTTTTTCAGTATTTATTTAAAGATAAACATCAAAAATCGAATTAAGTTAGTGTGGGGGGTGAAGAATTACTGGATTGTGGAAAATTTTAAATTCAATTTATCCTCTTATCTTTTCATCATTTTTTATTGAATGTCTATTCATAATCTCAATGTTTTGCCATTGTTAAATTAATTGAGCACTTAAATCTTAAACCATTGTCTCTTGGTGTACCAAAGCTACTTCGTTTTACTCAGTACGAATCAGTTGCTCATCGCACATTTCATCATTTCTATATTCACTATAACCACAATTTCCTCTAGCTTACCTAAGATGCCAATGACCTTGACAATTGAGATTTTAAAACAACAATCTTTTTCAATTAATTTCCAATCACACCAACGTCAAGATATATGATTTTGATGCACAATAATATCGTCTTTAACAAGCGAATTTCTAACTTATACTTGCCTTTGCATCAACCAACAGGCACATAAGGGAAATGTGTATAATTTACTCGAAAATTTCGAGGCATTTATAGCCGGATTGTTTCTAGGAGAACCCAAAAGTCGTGTCTAAAACGCCAGACAACGCTAATGACAATTTATCTGATATTCGCACCCCAAGGTTAAGGGTAGTCGAATACGCCCTTCTGCTTAAGCCACGAGTTATGTCATTAGTTGTCTTCACAGCTTGGACAGGTATGATGTTAGCACCAGGCAATATAGATCCATTAACTGCTCTTATAGCTATCCTTTGTATTGCACTCGCTGCCGGAGCGTCAGGAGCGATTAACATGTGGTATGATCGGGATATAGACAATATCATGAGTAGGACACAAAATCGGCCTCTGCCTGCAGGTACCCTCAAACCGTTAGAAGCACTTGGATTTGGTGTTTCTTTATCTGTTGTTTCAGTATCAGTAATGGCTATTTTTGTGAATATAAGCGCTGCTGCTTGGCTTATCACTACAATTATTTATTATGTTTTAATATATACTATTTGGCTTAAACGCCGCACTCCACAGAATATTGTAATTGGTGGGGCCGCAGGGGCATTTCCACCATTGATAGGGTGGATTGCAGTAACTGGTACAGCAGAACCGAACGCTTGGGTGCTGTTCATGATAATTTTCCTGTGGACGCCACCGCATACATGGGCTCTGGCCTTGTATAGAAGCAGTGACTACGAAGCCGCAAATATTCCTATGATGCCCGTTGTTGTAGGCCACAGGAAAACAGCCATGCAAATGTTAATCTATACTGCCGTTTTAGTGCCAGTGACGCTACTTCCAACTCTTCTTGACATTTCTGGCCGAGTGTACATGACAGCAGCAATAATATTGGGTATCGGTTTTCTACGCCATGCGATTGTTGTTTTCAACGATGATGATGTTCAAAAGGCCCGTAACATGTTTTTCTTCTCTATCTTCTACTTGTTTATGATTTTTGTCTTTTTGCTTGTGGATAAAACTCTAATCACCTTTTTTCCGGGTACCTTTTTATGAAAGAGAGTGCATATTTAAAATTAGAAAGACTTTTCCATCGCATTGGAATTGTGCGTGACATCAACGAGGTGTTGCATTGGGACAATGCCACACAAATACCAATTGGCGGTGGCCCTGGACGTAGCAATCAATTAGCAGAGCTGAGCGCCATAAATCATTCCCTGCTTTGCCAAAGCAAAACAAGTGACCTCTTAGACGAAGCCGAAAAAGATTTCACTCTAGGGACTTGGCAATTAGCTAACCTTAACGCCATGCGTCGTAAATGGAGACATGCAAATGCATTAAGTGAAGATTTGGTTGTGGCTCTGTCAAAAGCATCTTCAAAATGCGAAACAGTATGGCGTTCTGCCCGCGCCGAGGACAACTTCGCCTCAGTTTTACCTTTTATGGAAAAACTGCTTTCACTAATTCGCGAGTGCGCCCAAGCAAAATCCGAGAAGTTGTGCGTTAGCACATATGACGCCTTGCTCGACCAGTTCGAGCCAGGTGGGAAAAGTGCTGACATTGACTTACGCTTTGCAGAACTAGAGGCATTTATACCAGAATTTCTTGGGCAAGTTTTAGAAAAACAGAAACTAAACCCAATACATAATAAGCCAAAAGGACCATTTGATAAAGAAGCACAAAAAGCATTGTGCAAAGAACTAATGACTGCCATAGGTTTTGATTTTGATCATGGAAGATTGGATGTGAGTCTGCACCCTTTTTGTGGTGGCACACCAGACGATGTACGAATAACGACTCGTTTTGACAAAGATGATTTCACCAGTGGACTTATGGGGGCACTTCATGAGACTGGTCATGGACTATACGAACGGGGCTTACCTAAAGAATGGCGGTATCAACCAGTTGGTGAGGCTTTGGGCATGGCAATTCATGAAAGCCAGTCCTTGCTTATCGAAATGCAAGTGAGCCGCTCTTTACCTTTTTTACAATTTGCGGCACCGTTGATTCGTAAAGCTTTTGGAGGAAACGGTCCAATTTGGGATGCGCAATCACTATACCAGAATTTAATTAAGGTTGAACCCGATTTCATACGTGTCGACGCTGATGAGGTGACATATCCCATGCACGTCATTTTAAGATATCGCTTAGAAAAACAAATGCTCACAGGTAATCTAGCTCTATCCGATTTACCAGCTGCGTGGAATGACGGACTAGAAAACTTGCTGGGCATTCGACCTTCCAACGATAGAGTTGGATGCCTGCAAGATATCCACTGGTACGATGGTGCCTGGGGGTACTTTCCTACATACACGCTAGGTGCATTAACCGCAGCTCAGTTATTTACGGCAGCAAAGCATTCAGACCCCACAATAAACTCGGGTATTGCTGAAGGAGATTTTACCAATTTGATCTCATGGCTTAGAAAGAACGTCCACTGCTTGGGAGGATTAATGAGTTCCGAGCAAGTAATTAAACAAGCTAGTGGTCGTCCGTTAGACTCAAAAGCCTTTATTTCTCATTTAAAAGCCCGGTACCTCCATTAACAAACCGTTTCTAATTACTTGCAACATAGAAAAATCAAAGTGAAGAAGAATATGTGTAAATATATTATTAAAAATTAGAAAATGGCCTAATCTGAACGATGCTCACTTCACTGATAAATATATTGGCTTTGGATCAAGCTTACTTCAATGATTTGACTTTAAAGATGAACAAAAATCACCATTTTTTTCTTAAAGCATGCCAATGTGACTTGAGAGGAGACTATCCGTCTTGAATCAAATCGCGTCCGGGTATAGGTTGATTTTTCTATTATGGAGTTTCCTTTTTGAAATATATTAGCACCCGGGGTCAGGCCCCTACCCTCAATTTTGACGACGCTCTACTAAGCGGTCTTGCTCGTGATGGCGGGTTATATGTTCCCATAGAATGGCCAGTATTTAGTGCCAGGGACATAAGTAATTTGAAAGGGCTTAGCTACAGCGAAACTGCTTTTCAGATTATTCGCCCCTTTACCGGAAACATGATACCCGAGCATGACCTCGCTAAACTTATCAACAAATCATATGCACACTTTAATAACCCAGATGTTGCACCCCTGAAACAACTTGGAGATAGTGAGTGGTTAATGGAACTTTTCCATGGACCTACGTTAGCTTTCAAAGATTACGCAATGCAGTTCTTGGGACGAATTTTTGATTATGTTCTTACTAAACGTGGTGAGAGAGTAACAATTATTGGGGCAACCTCAGGGGATACTGGCTCAGCAGCTATTGAGTCTTGTAGGGGTCGTGACACCATAGAAATATTTATATTGCATCCCGAAGGCAGGGTTTCTGAAGTGCAACGCCGCCAAATGACAACCGTGAGAGAAGCAAATATTCACAATATTGCTATCAAGGGCACTTTTGACGATTGCCAGAACTTGGTCAAAGCGATGTTCAACGATATACAGTTTCGCGATAGTTGCAATTTATCAGCTGTAAACTCAATCAATTGGGTACGTGTCATGGCTCAGGTTGTTTATTATTTTTACGGAGCCTTAAAATTGTGCTCGCCAGAAGACCCCATATCCTTCTCAGTGCCAACAGGGAATTTTGGTAACGTCTTCGCTGGTTACGGAGCGAAACGAATGGGCTTAAACATTGAAAAATTGATAATTGGTTCAAATAGAAACGATATATTATACCGTTTTTTTAATGATGGTAGAATGTTGTCAGCCACCGTTGAGCCAACAATTAGCCCTAGCATGGATATCCAAATTTCCAGTAATTTCGAACGCCTTTTGTTTGAATTGTATGGCCGTGACGGCAAGATTACTCAGACAATGATGAAATCATTCAGTAAAAACGGCTCCTATGAGGTAGGAAGAAAACAACTTGAAGAAGCACTGAATCTATTCGCTGCACAACGTTTCACGGATGATGAAACACTTGCAATCATGACTCAAATTTTAAATGAGAATAAAGAAATTCTGGACCCTCACTCCGCTATTGGCGTTGCAGCTGGACGTGCTAAGCGTATGAATCATGAGACACCACATATTTCTCTTGCGACAGCGCATCCGGCTAAATTTCCAGACGCCGTCAAGCAGGCTTGTGGGGAACACCCCAGTTTACCTCATTACCTCTCCAACCTTTACGAACTACCCGAAAACTTTACTGTACTAGACAATGATCGAACTCAGGTTCAGGACTACATCAATAATCACAGAATGGATGGCGTTCATTAAATGAACATTAGATCAACGACATTGAAAAATGGCCTACGAGTCGTTAGCGACCCTATGACAACTGTTGAGACTGTATCTCTTGGCGTTTGGGTTGAAGTTGGAGCACGTTATGAAAATTCCAAAATTAATGGCATCTCACACCTACTCGAACACATGGCCTTCAAAGGTACAAAGCGAAGGTCAGCTCTTGCTATAGCAGAGGAAATTGAAGCAGTTGGCGGATATATAAACGCATATACTACCCGAGAAAGCACGGCATATTATGTTCGAATGCTGAAAGAGGATGTGGCATTGGGGGTAGAGCTGATCGCAGATATCCTTCAGAACTCAACCATGGAGATTGATGAGCTGGAGCGTGAGCGCACGGTAATTCTCCAAGAAATCTTCCAAGCTAATGACAACCCTGATGATGTCATTTTTGACAATTTTCAAGAAACAGCTTACCCAGAGCAGGCCATGGGTCTGCAGGTGCTAGGCAACGCTAAGACAGTAGGTTCCTTGAAGCGAGAAATCATCATGGACTTTATGAAAAAACACTATAACTCAAATACAATGGTTCTTTCTGCGGCTGGAAGGGTAAATCACGATGAGCTTGTAAAGCTTGCACAGAATAACTTTAGTAACTTGCCTACAGGAGGGAAGACTCCAGAACAGCCAGCTAACTATACTGGCGGTCAAAGTATAGTAGGACGTAAACTAGAGCAGGCACACATTATCCTTGGTTTTGAAGGCGTCAGTTATAAAGATCCAGATTTTCATACTGTAGCTGTTCTTTCCACTCTTCTTGGTGGCGGCATGTCGTCACGCTTATTTCAAGAAATACGAGAAAAGCATGGTCTTGCATACTCCATTTATTCTTTTGTACCGAGCTATTCGGACAGTGGGCTTTTTGGTATTTACTCAGGAACCGGCGAAGAAGAAATAAACAAATTGATTCCACTTATATGCGATGAAATAAAAAAAATTTGCGATAATGTTAAAGCTGATGAGCTAATTCGGGCAAAGGCCCAAATCAAAGCTTCAGTTTTAATGGCACTTGAGAGCTCATCAACACGTTGCGAGCAATTGGCACGACAGATGATGATTTTTGGAAGACCCGTTCCAATAGAGGAGTTTGTTGCTAATATTCAAGCAGTAAACCACAACACAATTCTTAATACAGCACAGCGAGTGTTCTCAAGTGCTCCAACGATTGCTGCTTTAGGGCCTATTTCAAAAATGGAGGCTCTTGAAAATATAGTTCAACGCCTAAATTAGATACTCAAATGAAAAA
>MDSZ01084414.1_pt1 | contig 14736 bp, 19 predicted proteins | sample 811201 | NCBI WGS metagenome assembly MDSZ01 (sample SAMN05326647, study PRJNA326480) | marine metagenome | isolation source: seawater | place: Indian Ocean: North | collected 2010
ACCTTCGTCAACAGTTCTGTTGCGATTTAATTGTTCATCTACACACAATCTATAATAAAATTTATTATGTATTCTCGTGTTATCAAATTCAACTATTCCCACAGTTAATACTACTGCACTAGGTCTTGTGCAGAGTGTTTCTATATCTATCATTACGTTCATACTAACTCCATGTTTCTAATAACTGACGCCTTAGACTATCAATTAAATAATTACCAAAATTATTAAAATAATATTCAGTATTATATTCAGTAATTTCGCTTGTATTCGCTATTATTTGTTGTAATATTGATTTATTCATTAATCCTTCAAATATATTTCTATTACTGTGCAACATTTCATCTAATCTCTGCACATCATCTTGACTGTCATAGTTTTCATCTACTATTCCTTCAAATGTTTTAAATCCTAACTGCTTTATTTCACTGAGTATTCCGCGATGTCCTAGCACAAAAAATGGCATTCCTGCAATAATGGCATGCATAGTTTTTTCAGTAATTACGCCATGTGTGACACTGTATTGACTTTCAGCAACTGTTACAAAACCCGCAGTTAAATAATTCTTTTTATTACTGAATAAATTCGCTAAATTATCATAACAGTGTTCATATTGTTCGAATGTTAAATTATCATACTGTAATTCATAGCCACTGCTCTGTAGACTACAGTTATTGTATCTAGGATTTAATCTATTATACAGTAATTCACGATGTGGTCGATTGTGTCGCATGGGGCACACGGTGTAATACTCGAGACTACGGTGAGCGTCAGCGAACTCGCTCCTGAGCCGGTGTTCTGAGGGTTTATTCCTACACCAATCTTCATATAAAAAGGAACTCCAACTGATAACACGAAATCTATCTTGAGGCCAGTCTGTGATAGGACATTCCACAATTGCTATGACGTCGTCAAAGTCTACAGTATCAAAAGTATTTAGATATATCCATAATTTTTCTAATTCAACAGGAAACTTGAACTCTGGCGAATATGTTAGATGATCCTGCATATTAATAATTAATTTATTTTCTGTAATACTGTCAGGATGTACTGTTTCAACGTTCCAACCACTGTCAGTACGTGGATAAACCAGTGCCGCATCTAATAATCTACAGTCAGGATATACTTCTCTTACTATGTGTCGCCAGTCTTTCATTAGCAACGAGACACACCAGTATCACAGTATGCATAGCCAGGCAAGTGTTGAAATGGATGATATTCATCTACGAACATATAATTAAACCATTGTGAGAATGTAAAAACATCTGTTGCTACGCCATACATATGTATACAGAATATAATAAAAATTAATCCTAGTATACAAGTAAACACAAAACGTACTGCATCTAATAATAACTGTATCATTGTTCTCTCCTTGTTATATTATTATAATAACACCGTTATACACTGTGTCAACTATATTAATATTCCTGAATTACCAGTAATTGTATACATCTTAGTTAACACTGCTTCTACATCATCCTGGGTTAGTCCTGCACGGACATCATCTGTACTGTCTATTATACCCGGGAGACGTACAAAACTATTATTATTCTGTGCATCCATTACTGCAATTTCATATAATACACTGGGTTTTTTATTAATTATGGATAATATATATTGACCATAATGTACCCTTGCACCATAATATCCTGAGGTTTCTGAATATTCTAGTTCTAATTCTGAAAATTTCATTGCGTTCTCCCTGTGTGCAACAATTGTAAAAAACCCTTAGAATTTTTCTAAAAGTGGGGCTCGACTGTCACCAGATTTTTTTTGCACCGTAGACGCCGTTATACCCTAACTACCACTTTTTGTGGTGTTTTACCGTATATATTAGCGACTCTAGTGTTATATTCAGTTTCATTACGTGCTAAACCATGTAAATGACGCTGATATACTTCTCGCATTTCTGGTGAAATATCCGGATCTAATACTAGTCTGCTCAATGCTTTTGCACGTTTTAACTGTAGTTCTTCACTATAAGGTTTCATATTTACTCCTAATATCTGCAATTGTTCTTAATACTTCACTGCTAATTTGTCGTAATTCATCACTTATTGCAGTGCCTTGATGCCGAGTTTCGCTAAATTCACTGAGTGTATTCTCTACAATACGTTCGGCGTCCTGATTTATTCGAATGGCCCAACGACTTAATTCTGTTAATTGGTCGTCTTGATTAATACTCATTAGTTTCATTATATCATCTCATCCTGTGAATACTTATAACCAGTGTCCTTTTCTTTAATCATTCCCAGATCTCTTAGTTTTTTAGCCATATCATCGCCAACTAATTGTTCTAGTGTTTCTACTTCCTTTGTGGATTTTTCAGTAATATCCACTGCATTAGTAATATCTACGACATAAGGTTTATTCCATTTACCAATATTAATATCACAATAATATGCTACATGAAAATAATCACTTTGATAATCTGATTTATCAAACCATTTAGTACCTTTCATAGCAGTCAGTAACTCTGTTAAAAAGTCTTTTGCACGACCAGTATATTGACTGTCGATATGAAAAACATTAACCTGGGTATAGTTGTCACCGTGGGTATGTTCAAATTTAATTGGACCGCTCTGTATATTAACCACCAAACTCATATGATGCTTAATAGCAATCGAACCCTTCATGCCATATTTTTTAAGCACTGCTTTAATACCCGGTGCTAATTCTTTTTTATCCTTTTGACTAATATACGCCATATTGCTTCTCTCCTTGTTTTCTAACTATAATTTATAATAACACGGCACGGCGATATGTCAACCTTTTTTGGTGATTTTTATTTCTTCGGGGCGACCTCTGGCACGACTTCTCAGTATGTCTGCATCATCCACAACGATGGCGAAGATAATTAACATGCTAACTATCCTGCTGAAACCTTTTTTAATATAGTATAACATCTTTTCTGAATATTGTCAACCGACCACTCCGCCCCATCGTTCGATGTCCGATTCTGTTAGGTCCGATCCCTTCCATACTTCCACAATGTGTGCAGGTTTACTGGTATTGTTAACACCTTGGTGCCATACTCCCGCGGGTATATCAATTGGGTTCTGTGGTGCTAGGTCATATTTTGCACAACCTTCTGGCACAGTGCGATTACTCATTAATACATGTGCAGTGCCGCTTACTAGGTTCCAGGTTTCACTGCGGTGTTGGTGCCGTTGCATACTAAGACTGCTGTACGGGTCTATTACTAGTTCCTTAACCATAAAGCCATCTCCGCGATACAGTGTACGATAGTGGCCCCAATTACGTCGCGTCTTGGGTGCTGACCAGTCTTTGAGTATCCAACTACTGCTGTTGGCTTTGGTATTACCTCCTATACCATACGCAAAAGTTAAGCGGCGGTCATGTCCCCATTCACGCTGTTCTGGTGTATTGTCATGCAGTCTATCTCCGCCATTAGCAAATACTAGACTGCGATACTGTTTACTAGTAACACATGTGAATATAGCACCATTGGCAGTATCGTCACTGTCGTCGAAACTTATTACTTCGTCGACATACTCTAGAGCGGCTACTAGTTGTACTCGTTCAGTGTAGGGCATAAAAGGTCTACCCTTCTTACGCACTAGCCACGCATCACTGTTGACGCCTACTAAGAGTCTATCACCTAGACTACGTGCATGTTTAAGATAGCGTAGATGTCCGCTGTGCAAAGGGTCAAATCCACCTGTACATAAAACTAGTTTTTGCATTTTGACAAAAATCCTTTTTCGAAAAACTTCTTCGAAAACCACCACCAGGATGTAGAGAAATGGTGGTCCTGAAGAAATCGGTGTCTGCAAAATTTTTGCTAGGCAATTTTTTTGCAACCTCCCGTAGAGTCCTGGCTAAATATAATATACATACATAACTACTTATCAGGAGAATCAATGAACACTATATATGTTGGCTGGGACAGCCGTGAAGATATCGCCTATCAAGTATGTGAACATTCAATATACCGTCGTACATATCCACAGTTTGTTACTGTAAAACCGCTCAAACAATCAGACCTTAGAGACCGTAAACTATACTGGAGAGAAGTGGATAAACTAGCAAGTACAGAGTTTACGTTTACACGTTTTCTAGTACCCTACTTAAACAACTATCAAGGATGGGCAGTGTTCTGCGACTGTGATATGGTATGGTTAGTAGATGCTATGCAGTTATTTGACCTACATGATGAGTCACGTGCAGTATACGTAGTAAAGCATGATTACAATCCTCCAGAAGGTACAAAAATGGATGGACAAGCACAATTACAGTATCCACGTAAAAACTGGAGTAGTATGATACTGTGGAACTGTGGTCATCCAAAAAATCGCCAACTAGACTTGGACACTGTTAATTCACAGTCAGGTGCATTCCTGCATCGCTTTCAATGGTTAGAAGATGAGGACATAGGTGAACTAGGCTGTGAATGGAATTGGCTAGTAGGACACTACAGTGAAACTGTAGATGGTTCTCCAAAAGTACTGCACTACACAGAGGGTGGTCCTTGGTTTGAGAACATGCGTAACTGCGAATATGACCACGTATGGAAACGTGAAGTAATTAACTTATACAGTTCATGAACGTAAGGCACTATATCACAGATGGCATTGCTGTATTCAATCGTTTACAGATACTGAACTTCAGCACTAGTCGTAAGATAGAAATGTTTGTGCTAGAAGACAACACTGTAGTCAGTGCCCATCTAGGCAAGAATGCTAATCGTGTGTTTCAAGATGTTACTGTACCCTCACTGCCCACTGTACAACAGGTTCGGTCAGGCAACTACTTTTATTGGTACACGTTTCCATTAATGAACTACTATCACACTATAAATGATGGACTAGGTCCAATAGCACGTTACTTTGAACTGCGAGAACGTATACCAGACCTACAGTTTATACTTAATCCAGATGCACGTAAGATTGGTCGTCATCCACCCTTTGTACAAGAACTGTTAGAACTGTTTGATATACCATGGCAGTACTCAGATGAACACAGTCGTTACGAGTGTGTTTACTTCAGTGATACTATGGTGCAGACACCAGATGGCAAACGCTGTAGACCTCAGCCTGGTGTGTATAGTATGATTGAACGATTAGTAGCCGTTGCTCAACAGAGATATCCAGACGTACCCACAGCAGACAGCGTATATCTCAGCCGTAGAATACATGCTAACCCTAGATACCGTAAGGACATACTTGGCGAGGACAATACAGTTAAACGTGCTATAGTAAACGAAGACAGTGTAGTTGATGCACTACAACAGTTAGGATACACAGAAGTGTTTGGTGAAAACTATACACTGGGTGAAAAGATCAGCATGTTCAGTCGTATGCAACGCTACATCAGTACTGCTGGTGCAGGTGTTACTAACTTACTGTGGCGTATTAATCAACCACTCAGTGTGGGTGGTGTACACAGTCCAGGCTTTCCATTTCCCGGTCAGAATCATAATAGGCATATAGTGTGTGGTTCTCCTTGGATGGATCAGTGTCGTATACTGTTGTATGATGGTACTGTAAGTTTTGTAGATCCTACTAGAGGTGCCGTAACTTATAATGCACCGTGGCAGATAGATAACATTAGTCAGTTTACTGAATGGGCGAAACAAATATAGGCGTCTACCGCGAAGTGGCTTCGCCACTGTCTTCGACCCGGTTGTGTAGGGATCAGCGCCACCCACCAGAGATAATTAATAATATGCGAACTGATGATTTAAAATACACTTGGCGTAGTAAAATTCGAGCACCTGTAACTCAGAGAAACTATCGCTGTGGGCATCCTCATTCAATTGCTAGTATTGACAGTTCGGGTAGAGTATTTGTGTGCATGGACTGTTGGGTACCATGGCCAGTCGCTGAACTGCGTAAACTGGATTCAATTGACAGTATATGGCAACAGCCTAACAGTAAGCGAATACAACGTAGCACTAACAGAGGCAACTTTAAGTTCTGCGACATAGCCAGTTGTGGTATACACAAAGATGTTCCTGTTAAGCCTAGGGAACTGCACATAGGTATAGATGACAGTTGTAACCTACGTTGTCCTAGTTGTAGAGAACATTTAATCTTTCATAGCACAGGCACTCAGTATGAACATAAACTAAAATTAGTATATCAATTGTCCAGCCTATTAGAACGACACAATCAACAGTTACGTTTGATAATAGGCAGTAATGGTGATGCATTTGCTAGTAGCATTTATCAACAGTTTTATCGCGTATACAACTGTAATCCTCTGCATGAGTTTGAACTAAGAACCAATGGCTTAATGGTTCGTAGCATAGACAACATAGATATATTTCAACAAGTAAAACAACTACACGTAAGCATTGACGCTGGCACTGAAAAAACCTATGAACTTGTTAGACTGGGAGGACGTTGGAATAAACTAATAGACAGTTTAAATTATATACAACAACTAGATGTACCAACTAGATTACTGCTAACAGTTCAACGCAGTAACTTATATGATTTACCACAGTTTGCGGATCTCTGTGAACAATATGGTTTCGAAGGTTGGGTTAACATACTACAGGACTGGGGAACTTGGCCCAACTACGAGCATCATAGAGTACATACAGTACAGGATAAACTGTACAATGACTATAGCGAGTTACGTGAAAATTTAAAGAATCGTATTAATTTTGAGGACTTAAAATTAGTTACTGCATAGATAATAAGGTCGTTCTTCAGTCTGTCCATCAAAACGTTCAACACTGAAAAATAATTGTTTAGCACTGTCAACAAACAGTTGTTCACTGTAGTTTGTGTCCATAGTCCATTTGTAACCTTTAGTATCACGTTCAGTAGGAAATTCAAACAGTACAGTGTTGGCCTTACTAGCGAAATCACTGACTAGTTTATGCATGTCCATGTACTGCTCTGTTCTATTGTAAAGATGGTGTATAACGTTAAAAACAGTCATAAAATCATAATAGTCGGCTTGTTTACACCAAGTCTGTAGGTCTAAATTTTTAAACTGTGCTTTATCTATACTGTGTCTACTTGCAATTGTGTTACACAAGTTTGTATATTCACTGTTATAATCAACTCCAACTGCATCTACGTTATATTTTTGTACACTGTGAAATACATAAAATCCTAAGTTACTACCAAAGTCAGCATAACTGTTTGGATTTACTTTATCCCAAAACTTATCAAAGTCAAATGCTTTAACTTTATTATCTGTCCATGGACGTAGTTTTGTTGGATTATTTAATGCAAGTATATTATTATCAGATATATTATAGTTTTGATAACCTCTGACTTCAGTGGTTGGACTTTGATATCCACCAAAGTTAACGCTTTCTATATCTGCTTTTTCTAATACTTTAGCCAAATTTAGTATTCCGTATATTATTTTTTATGCTACGCCACGTTGTGTGATCGCACCAATTACTTTTTTTGTACTGTTCGAATATTGTTCTAGTAAAGTTAGTATGCAACAGTTTAGGTAATATGTCAACCATTAATGGTATAATACTTCTTTTAACCTGTAACATACTACTGATTGTATCTACTGGAGTACTTCTTTTATCCTTACAGGCATGCCATTCATAGTTGAGTAAAAACTGTAGCATTACAAAATTACTGTCCGCTATGCATAAACTTTGTCTGCCGTTTACTTCTAATTGACTTAATACTGGTCCACCTTGTTTTTCCATAGGTTGATATATTTTATCAAAGTTAGGACATCTTAGTAAACCAGCACCTCCATAGTCTACCCATTTTAGTCTACGTTTTTCATCTAACATAAAATTACGACCATTTGCATAGCCAAGATCCCAAAACAGAAATCCTGTGTGTTCAATCATCCATTCATTCATATTACAAACCTGTGCAATATATTCATGTAACATTGTACTATTTTGTGCTATGTGTACAAAAGGTTTTTTAGCATAGTAAAAGGAATATTGATTTTTAATTGATTGATCTATTAGCATACTGTTTCTTACTGTGCCTTGAGCACTCAAAGTCTTTAACATAAAGTTAAAAATCTCAGAATGATTTTGGAAGTTTTTAGCATATACACTAGTAAATTTTACTACGTGTTCTTTTTTGTCAAGATACTTGTGTCCCCAAAAGGTTATGCCATCTTTTCCTCTTCCTAAAATTTCTAAAACTTTCCAGCCATAAGCCGCAACTATATCATCATTTTCATCACTAACTACTTTACTAAGAACTCCTGTTTCTATAACTTGTTGGCAAAGATTAGGTCGACTAACGTTTTCAATCAAAAAGTCTATCATTACAGGATCTTTAATTTTTTCAAATCCAGGTAGTTTTAAGTCATGCAACTTTTTAAGGTCAGCATCTCTTGTACTAAGAACTTTTAGTTTATCAGTTTTAAGCACCATTGTAGTTTTCCTTTAACATTTGCCAAGCAGTACCATCTTCTATTTCTCTGTGTTTCCATTGATTGTTAGATAACCAATATAGTAAGGCACTTCTATTAGGTGGTTCAATACAAAACGGTTCAACATAACCACGTGGCCTTTGCCTAAAATCTTCTATATTAAAACTTATTGGTTTACAAGGACTTATATCTCCAGTAATTACTGGAATACCTAACAGTGTCGCCTGTAACGCCACGTTACTGTTATATGCTATAACACATCTTGCTTCTTTTAAATCTTCTTCCAAAGGCACTTTATCATAGTTAGGTTCTAATCTTATTAAGTTACCTAGTTTATCTACAATAGGTTCATTTGGCTTGGGTCTTATTTTTATCCATTGATGTTCTTCTTCCGGAAGAATTTCCTTTAATCTATGCATAATTGTATTACCCCAATTATGATTTATATCTTTATACCAACTTACTGCATGGGTAGGTGGACAAATCAATATCTTTTTACCACACTCTTCTTGGTGTTTCCAAGGCAAACAATTATTATTGGATTTAAAAAACTTTTTCCACCTTTCATTAGTGACTGTTTTTATATTAGTAACACTATGACCATTTTTTACAATCCTCATCCAGCCTTTACCTTTATAGCCGCTGTTAAAATATGCATGGTCTATATAGTAATAGTCTATACCACGTTCAACTGCTTCTTTTAAAAGTAGACCTGTGCCTCTCAAAATACCTAGTGTTGCAATTGCATCACCCTTAATTAAATCACCTGGAAAGCCTTCCTTTAAGTATTCCGAGATGTTTTCATGTCTGACATCCCATTGCGAATCAGTTCTTAGAACTCCTTTAGCAAAAGCAAGTGTTCTTTGTGTTGTTATTTTTCTTGAAGTATCATAAACTTTTAACTTAGGCATTTTTTATTATCTCGTATGCAAATCCACTTTCTATTTCTTTATGTGTAAATTGACTATATGCTAAATTGTAAAACCATTGACTAGTATCTACTTGTTTTGGATTTTCTATTTCTTCTAGTACTGTACTACTTATATCCGATGCAAAACTTCTAGTATCACTTATGGTTGGTATTCCCATTAATTGTGCTTCGACGGCACAAATGCTTATACAAGTAACAATGCAGTGACAATCTTCTGCCTGTTTCCAAAAAGGTATTTCAGCAACATCAGGCCCACTGCGTCCTTCTCCACGTGGTTTATGTCTTATTTCAATAGGTCTGTCTGTATATTGTTTTAATTCATTTACAGTATCATTAATCCATTGATCATACATTTTACCAGTAATCCAACGAGTCATTGTAGGACTACTAGGACATATTAATATCTTTGATCCTTTGTTCCCGATTTTAGGTTCAACGTTCCATTTTTTAAATCTATCATCTGGGTAGTCTTTCGTCTTACTATAGTGGACACTATTTTTACTTACTCTCCAATAAAAGTCTCTGTTTGGCTCAATGGCTTCTGTAAATGCACTCCATCTTCCGTAGTAAGGCATATCCCAAAAATACCAATCTATTTTATCTAATATACGATGTCCTATTTGGTATTCGTTGTTTTCTATAAATCCCCAAAAATGACCTGCCAATGGTTCCACTAAACTTCTATCAGCAGTTTCAGTATTAGGCCAGCCTTTATATAAACTATCCATAACCCAATTGCATTTACTGTCTTTATTATTTGTATTACGAAATAAAAGATGCATTATTAAATTATAGCATTAAATTAAATATTTTGCAATATTATAGTATAAGTGTGCCGTCATTGTTTCTCTGGTAATCAGTAAAAGTTCCGTCTTTGTTAAACAATCTTATATTGTCCTTTGGATACTGTTTTGCTAATTGATGTAGTGCCTCATGAACAGTGCTTACATGGACAGTCGAATCAACAAATTTTAGTGCTTGTAAAACTGATTGCATATTAGATTGTGAACAACTTATTATAAGTTTGTCTGAGTACTGTCTTGCCTTTGCTATTAGTTCTACGTGTTCTGCCTGCAAAGGATAAAACTCTCCGTGTATTACACCTATGCTTTTTGGTCTAACATATCCAGAAAGAATATTTTCCAATCTATCTATAGGCATTTTAGGTATATGGGGTTGAAGTTCCTGATAATATTTTGATTTGTAACCTCTACTTAAATTTACAAGTTCAACCCCCTTTACTGCCATTGATTCACTAAGTTTACACATTGCTTGATTAATACCTTTACGCTGTCCTTGTTGTACTTTAGGGCCACTTACTTTATAATCCCATGCATTCGCTTCAAAGAAATAAGGATTAGTAGTGTAGTCTAAATCCATACCCAATAAATATATTTTTTTATATCCCATAAAGTAACATAGATACGCCATATCTAGTGTAACACTGCCAGTTTTTCCTATCCCTTCTTCTAAGTAATCTGGAATAAATCCACTTTTTCCACCTTTTTCATTGTTGCCTTGTAGTTTACGTTTAGAATAAACGTAGACCTTGTCCTTGGTTGGTGCATAATTTTTATATTCATTACTGTCCCAGATTAGGTCACTATAAAATTTAGGTATGTAATCTAATCCATACTTCTTCATTTCGTCTATATGTTCGATCCAACTTGCAAGTCCTGTATAACAGATACCATTTGCTTTATATAGTAGTTGCATTTCTAATGCCTTCCAGGCTTTGTTACATAAAAACACTACATGACCTGATAGTAAATCAAGTGGTTCATCTAGCAAACTAGGACTACTGCCAACAATAAATGCTGGCATTTTTTGCTCTCTATCTAATAGTGTATTCCAGTTGAGTCGTTCAGGCATATTCGCTTCTTGATTTACTTTATAAAGTAATTTACAGTAATTCTTTTCTCAGGTTCCCAGTGTCCATAATCGTGCCAGGTTACCCCCGGTATGCCTGAAAATATAAATGCACGATTTGGTTTCCATGCAACCTGTTTAACTAGTTCCTTGTTTTCATTGTAAAGGAATGTTCCACTGCCATACTGTGGTGCAATGTAAACAACTGTACTTACTTTCTTTTTTGCATGTTCATCGTGTATTCCAAACATGTACCCCCGTTCTGGGTCTGGCACACATCTTGCTATTTCGCAGTAACTACTTCCGTTAGGCTCATTTTTATTATATGTTAGATGTTGTTTAATGAAATCTATTCCAGTATTTTCTTCAAAATAGTTTATAATTTCCTTATCATAAATTCTATTAAGACGTTTTTCATTACTGGACAATCCAAGTATTTTTTGTATTAGATAATCTGTAAAAAAATTATCTATTACAAGATGTTCAAATGGATATGTGTATTTTTGTATTTGCATTATCTATACTCGTTTAAACTAAACTTTGTTCCATTCATGTGCATTTCTGATCTTCCACTATTAGTATACGCTAAAGTTTCAGGGTCGTCAATAAGGAAGTCACAGTTTTTGCAATAATCAGGATAGTCACCAGTTCTGTGTTGGTTACGTAATTGTTCATATAATTCTCCTGTCATTATTTCTTCTACAGACATTTCACTAAAATGTCCAAGCACTGCTTCATCATCTCTTCCTAACACTTGACAACACGGATGTACTGCTCCAGTCTTTCCATCTACTCCTCCAGCACGTATTACTATGTCTGGACTAAATGGTCTACCACAAGTTTTTATTTTTCCTTTTCTATTATATTTAGGATCATACACGCCACTCCAATTATGCATTTTCCATATCTCTGTATTTACACCAGCACTATCTACTATTTTTCGGTATTGTTCTATTTCATAATCTATATTATTGTTGTCTAAAATTAAATGATAAGTTGCTACTTCAGTATTTGCGCCTGTGTTTAGAACATATTGTTGCATACGATGTAGATTATCCACAACCTTATCGAAGTTTGTACTGTTCATCCATTTTAAATATAAATCAGCATTGTATCCTATTATGCTAAATCTGTAAAAGTCAAGTCCAGCATCAACACAATCCTCCATAAACTTGCCGTGCATTTTAAATCCGTTAGAAAATATGTATGCTTTTGCATTATACTTTTTAACTATTTCGATGTAAAGTGGCAAGTCTGGATTAAGTGTTGCTTCTCCACTACCTTCAAGATTAACAACATTTAATCCACCAGCAATAGCACACTGCTTTACGGCTTCTTCAAAAAGATCTAGCGGCATTTTTTTCAACCAGTTTTTGCCTCTAGCACCAGTTTTACCTTCTGGTGTAGTTTGTGGACACATTGCACATGTGTAGTTGCAACCTCCATTTATTTCAATAACTGCTCTATCTATTTCAAACATTAGTATTCCCTTATATATTTATTGAAGGGTATCTATGTCTCTTTCAAGTTTACATACACTGTCATTATTAATAAACTTTTCATCCAAGTGTTTGTGTAAACTAACCCACCATGCAACATGTCCGCTACTTGGCAATAAAGTTTGATATGGATTTCGCATGCGGTATCTTTTATGCATTATAATATGATCTGCGGCAAATCTATCTGTCACTCCAACACTTGGACCTTGCCCACTTCCATATCCCATAACTAAATCATTATTATATGCTCTACTTATGTCATTACAATAATCATGCTCGTACAAAACAACATCAGGTCTTACCCTTATAATCATATCATAGTTATTAGGCACTAATTGTAAACAATGCCAATGATTGTAAACTTGATAAATGCGAGAATGAAAAAGTTTTCCACTGTCTAATTTTTTTGTAAACCAAATACGACTTGGATTATCTATAGGTAAACTACCTATCCAAGTTTGAAATGCTTTTAAAAACGTATCCATACTAGGAAGTTCAGGAATAGGTGTATCTTCCCAAGTATGTGTAAATTGAGTATATGGTAAGTAATGTTGTATACTCTCCATACAAAGTTCTTTATGCCCTCTGAACTCTCCACTTATACAGACTGCAACATCCATTCGCAAAACTCTTCAATCCATTTATTGTAATATTTGTGATTAGGGTGAGTATCATCTCGTGCTATTTGATATTTTGTATCTTGTAAAATTTCGTCATGCATACCTATGTTTGGTTTAAAATAATTATCAAGTATAATTTTTTGTTTTAATTTTTGTATTTCAGATTTTGTACTATCTAATTGCATATGTCCATGCACACTGTTGTACAACCAATGTCGCTTGTCTTTTAGGAAATTTTGTATTAGTAATATGTAGAAAAAACTATGATAGGCAGTAGTTTCTATAACATCCATTTTTTTAATATCTATATCAATATCCCAACGCAATGTTTTGAACCAGTCATCAGGAATCTTTGGACCTTGATTAAAAGCATGATTTCTATATTCGCTAGGTCCTTTACCACTTGGATCACTTTGTCTTATTTTATTTTGATTTCTAGGTGATATGCTCACATATTGTAATCTAACATTAGGAGGTAGACCTACTAAGAATACATCTTCATTATTAAATTCAAATGTATATAATCTACGTAATACACCATCCAAACTTAGACCTGGACTAGCAATATTATATTCTTCGCAATTTAAATGTTTAGAGAGTAAAGTGCCTGGTGAAATATGTTCATTAGCAAATTTTTCATATTCACTAATTTGATTACCGTAACTAAAACTGCAACCTAGATTAATAAGCCGCACTTTTATGATCCTTTTGCCTTACATCAACGTTACTTTCAGAGTATTCAGTTTTTAATTCCTCTACCACATCATTAACGTATCTGCCTTGCATAGGTATTACAAAAGGCGCATCTTCTGTTTTTGTGTAAGCCGCGACTATACTAACATTATGAGCAGTTGCATCTCTTTGATGTAATGTGTCATATGCTTCTTCTATTTTACTAATAGGTCTTCTTGGTTTCTTTTGTTCAAAGTATGTCCAACTATCCATATTAGTAGGACAGTCTATATATTTTCCTGTATTTTGTGCTAACCACATAAACTGCCATTTATATTTGTTAGCCGCTACTATATCTCTAAACAAGTCTGGGTGATAACTATAAAAGCAATGATTGAACCATGGAGCAAAAGGTAAAACACAAATTATTGTACCTCCTACTTTGCATAAATTATGCATGTTTTCAAACACAGTACGTTGATCGAATATATGTTCTCCAGTGCCATTATTTGTTACGTAGTCAAATTGTGTTGTGTAATTGTATTTGTCTTTTAAAATAAAATTTAAATCCATTGCAATGGCACGTAGTTCAGTATTGATATCTATAGCAAGGTAATCTTTAAAACCTAAGTCTTCAAAGTATTCCCATACATACTGGACTGGCTTTCTTATTTCTTTTCCAGATATTTCAGAACACTTCGTAGTCCATTCTTGATTATAACGAAATCTTTGATTGCCCCATTCTACAACTGTAGGATTAGATTTAAAAACATTACTACCAACCAATGTAGCAGTAGCA
>MDSZ01195170.1_pt1 | contig 14735 bp, 16 predicted proteins | sample 811201 | NCBI WGS metagenome assembly MDSZ01 (sample SAMN05326647, study PRJNA326480) | marine metagenome | isolation source: seawater | place: Indian Ocean: North | collected 2010
CAGCGAGGCGCACAGAACACGTAGCAGAAGCAGAAGACCAAGAGGAGGAGGAAGAAGAAGAAGAGTCGAAGAAGAAGAAGAAGAAGAAGAAGACCACCACCACCACCGGGGGGGACTTCTTCTTGCACCGCGCATCGTGCTTCCTTTGTATAGCGTTTCCAACGGAGTTCTTTTTTTTATTTTTATTTTTTTGTCTCCTAAACCCTAAAAACCCTAAATGAATACTTTCTAGAGGGGGGTTGAAAGCACCCTTTTGTAGTACGTGTCACTTTCTCTCTTGTATGACTTGCTTTGCGATGATATCGTCTTCGCGCTGAGACTTTTTGGTACACGGAGTACCATCCCACCATCGTCTTCTTCTTCTTCTCCTTCTTCTTCTTTTGGACGATGACGACGACGCGCAAGAAAGGCGACGACGCAAAAGCGCATCAAAACCTCGGGTGGCTCGCCTCTGGCGGGCAGTTGCCGAGAAAACGGAAACCGATCGAAAACGTCTCGCGCGGGTCTCTGGTGTACCTGGAAGCGGAAAAAGCGAAAGCGAGGTCGGAAAAAGCGGCGGTGAAAGAAGGAGGAGGACAACCCGGGGCGGCGGCGGCGTGGGCGGAAAAGAAAAGCCGACGCTTGAGCGAGATTCGGAAGAGAAAAAAGGAGAAGAAAGAAGGAATGGGAAGGGAGAACGCGGGCGTCGAAGATCGGAACGCGAGAGACGAAGACACGAACGCGGCGGAAAAGAGACGACGAAAAACGATGTTAGAAAAGAAAGCGAAATTGTACGACAAACTGCGACGAGGAGACAAAGAAGAAGAAGAAGACGATGACGAGGATGGATTCTCCGCGATGATGAAAGCGCCGAAAGACGGTTTCGACGTGGATTTTAGACGGAAGCGACGAGAGGAAGGAGACGAAGAGGAGGTGGAGTATAAGTACGATTTTCAGGAACGGTATCGGCGAGGGTACGTTCGAGAGGGAGAGGAGAAGTATCATCGGTTCGACGACGACGACGACGACGACGACGCGTACCGGAACGAGGAGGAGCGAAGACGATACGACGACGGCGGAGAAGAAGAAGAGGAAGAGCGAAAGCGAGACGAAGAGCGAAGACTCGTTGAAGACGTCGCGAGAGAGACGGTGGCGGCGAGAAGAGAGGCGGAAGAGGCAAAGATGGATATCATCGAAGCGAGAGAGGCTTTGAAAAGAAAGTATATCGAAGAGAAAATCGCAAAGGTAAAGGAGAAGAAGAGAATGGAGAAAGAGGAGAAGAAGAAGGAAGGAAAGGAGAAAAAATAGGATTAGAGAGCTAACTAATGTGTATGTGTAATTAAGATGTAGATATCGCACGCGCCACTGCAACGAGAATTATTCGTCGTCCTCGCTCGAACTCACCGCGGTAAATGCTTTCGGCGACGCGCTCTTCTTCTTCTTCTTCCTACTCGCCGGGGTATCGGCGCTCCTTTTCTTCTTCTTCTTCTTCTTCTTCCTTTCCGAGTCGCTCTCAATCTCCACGTCGTCGCTCTCCTCTTCCTCCTCTTCTTCGCTCTCCGACACGTCCAAACCTTTATAACTCACCTGAGTCCTATTTCTACTACGTCTTCCGCCTTCTATTATATTCGACGCGTCTATATCTTCCAAGTCCTTCTCTCGTTCGATGTTCTCCTTGACTCGAGCCAAGTCCTTCGCGCTCGAACGAATATCTAGACCGCGCTCTCCTAAAAGCTCTTCCAACGCCTTCTGTCTCTCGTCGTTCGTTTTATGTTTCATGAAAACGTGCGTCGCTTTCGTGATGCCAGCAGCTTTGCACATCCGTCCCAGTTTCGCGACCGTTTCGTCCTTCGGCCCTTCTCGACTTTTCGTTTTCGTTGTTGTCTTCTTCTTCTTCTTCCAACCTTTTTCTTCTTCTTCTTCTTCTTCTTCTTCCTCGATGGTACGCGCGGCATTTTGGTCCGAAACATCCTCTTCCTCCTCGTCGTCGTCAAAGTCTTCTTCTTCTTCTTCTTCTTCTTCTTCTTCTTCTTCTTCTTCCTCGTCCACGTTCCCGGTCTCGACCACTCGCAGGAGGAGCTTCCCGATGACATCTTTCACGTCGTCCAACGCGCGCTTTTCCAATTTCAAATCCTTCTCGAGTATTCGCCGGAACCCTTTTTCGCCCAGTTCCGTTTTCTTCTCCTGGATGAACGAGACGCGGTTCCGGATGGCGGCGAGAACCATGCCTTCTTTTCGTCGTCGTCTCTTCGAGGTCTCGTCGTCGTTCTCGTCGGCGTCAAAGTCCATATCGTTCATGGGTTCGGTCGTTTCCCATCTAATCCGAAGTGTTAAAAAAAAGGCTCCTTTTTCTTTCAAGGTGTTTAGGGTAACATATAAAACCCTAAACAATGGATCCAAAAAGCCTCCTCCCTTTTTTTGAGCATCTTTTGGAGGCTTTTCTCCTTTCCCCGCAAAGCAACAAGGTACACGCGTCGTTTACGTCGTCGTCGTCGTCGTCGTCGTCGCCAAAGCTTTCTTTCGAGAGGAGGAGGAGGGCGCGGGGGGCTGTTTTTTTTGTGCCGCGCGTTTGTTTTTTGACACAACAAAACTTGTTTTAAGAGCATTGTGTGATAAGTACAAACGCATCCAACACACGCGCTCTTGTCTCTCGAATTGGTGTTGGGGAAATCATCATCATCATCATCATCAATGCCGGAAGGTGGGGTGAGGGCAGGCCTCTTCTCGCGGAAACGACCTCCTCGCAAAAGTGGCGACGACGACAACGACGACGACGACGACGACGACGACGACGGGGCGAACAACAAGAGGCGCCGCGTCGTCGAAAAAGCGTCGTCGTCGTCGGTGGTGTCCTTCGCCGAGTTTACGGCGCAATTTGACGTCGTGGAACGCACCGAGACGGGCGTGTGGTGCGCGCGGCGTCTAGACGACACCACGAATGCGACGACGACGTCGTCTCTCGAGCGTATTGACTTCTCCAACGCGGTCGCCACGCCGAGCGATCTGTACGGGGCGTATTTGGGTTTGATGCGATCGGGTTTGTGGCTCGAATGTCGTCCGCGCGTCGAGTTGGGCGTTCGCGGCGACGCACCTCTGTTGTGCTTGCGATGCGAGCCGAACCCGAAACCGGAGGCGAAGAGGAACGGAACGACGCGGGTGGCGAGACAGAAAACGAAAGCGTACGCGTTCGCGGTGAACAGAGGGTTAATCGACGATGAATTTTTGAACGTGGTGGCGAATAGAGACGGGTTAGATCGATTGGCGGACCCTTCGAAAGCGGCGGCGGCGGCGAGCGAAGGAGGAGGCGTCGAAGCGAAACCGAGAGCGCCGAGACCAAAAAGTGAAAAAGGAAACGAACAAAACGAAGACAAAGAAGAAGACAAAGAAGAAGAAACATACGGCTCCACAATTGTCGTCACCATCGACTCGGACGGCACCACCACCGCGATGCGCGTCTCTCGCGGCTTCGTCGAGCCCGACGAACTGTGCCGCAAAGACGAGGACGCGAACGACGCGCTCGGGGACCGAGAAGAAGAGACGGATATCTTCTTCGGCGACGACGAGGCGAACAAGCAAGGACACGGTGGTGGTGGTGGTGCAAAAATGCCCGCGGGGGCTTTAGATTTTAGCAGTAGCGACGACGACATACACGACCTCGACGACGACGACGAAGAGGTCGGTTGAGTTTTTTTTTCTGTTGTCAAAGACATCATCATTTGTAAAGTACGAGTAAAGGAAAAAAGCCCCATAAAAAATCGCCCTCGCAGCGCGTTTTACGACAGATCTACTCAACGCATAAAAATGGGTGCCGACGACGTTGTCACGAGAGAATACACCATTAACTTGGGCAAAGCGACCCACGGAGTGACGTTTAAGAAGAGAGCTCCGCGCGCGGTGAAAGCGGTACGTGCACTTCGGACAAAATTCCGAGCGCGATTTCGTTCGCGCTCTTCGTGGCGCTCTTCGTGTCGGTCGAAAATCTCCCCCTCTTTCGGGGAAGAGAAAAGATTCATTTTTTATGGGGTCGCGAACGGGAAGTGGCGCGTTGGACGCGCGAAACGCGCGCGACGTGCATTTCTGCGAACGATGCGCGCGGTTTTCGATGGCGTCGTCGCGATCGTGCCGCGCTTTTCCGCTGGTCGGAGCGATGTGAGAATCGATGATGTCTTCGGGAAAGACCCCAATTTTTAGCACCTTTTTTTTGTACTCCAAAACTCACCCAAATGTGTTCTTCTCTTTCTTTGACGACGACAACGACAGATCAAAACCTTCGCTCAAAAGATGATGAAAACGTCCGACGTCCGCGTGGACGTGAAATTAAACAAAGCCGTGTGGTCTAAAGGCATTCGCAACGTCCCGAAGCGCATCAGAGTGCAAATCTCTCGACGAAGAAACGACAACGAAGACGCCGACGAGGAGATGTACTCGTACGTCACGGTCGTCGACGACGTGCTCAAGGGTGACTTTAAAGGGTTGGGGACGAAAGTGATCACTGAATAAGAGTAAGAGTAGATAGATGTGAATTACCTTTTAGCTTAGCAGAAATGTTGCAACACCAACTGATAATACGACCTCGTAGTAGCGAAACGACTTTTTTTTTTCTTTTCTTCTTTCTTCTAAAAGGTGTGTGTCCACACACTATTATTTAACATAAGAGAGAGAAATAATCCAAACCGAATTTGAGTGCACTTTGACGGCGACCTGACGACGCGTTTCGGTCGGTCGTCATGGCGGTCACGCCAAAGGCAAACCTCAAGTCGGCGTCGTTTTTCTCCACGGGTGGTCCCTCTCGCCCTCAACATCGGGGAAAATGCATAAAGCACGTTTTGATTCTTTCGTTTGCATCCATCGTCGTCCTTCTTTGCGTTGCTCTGATGAAAGCGACCGGGAACGCGAAGATATTGAAAGTACGCATTCGAGTGGGTTCACCTACCGCGACGAAGAAGATAAAGGAAACGTCGCTGCTTAAAGAGAAAGCGCACGGAGTTCTGGACGAAGTGAAGCATTCGTTCGATCACGTGTTCCACACGACGTTTGGGGAAGACGAGGAAGAAGAAGGGACCGGTGAAGAGAGCGGCGAACGCACGGCGGAGACGGTGATTGCACACGATTTGCCACAGTCGACGATGGAAGCGCATTTAGAGATGGAGGAGGAGAGGAGGAGGAGTGATGATAAAAGTAGTAGTAATGGTGCGGAGTCAAATGCGCTACAACATCAATCTTCCGATCCGGCGGTGGCAACGTCGACGACGGCAACGGCAAAACCACATCTCGCTCGAGGATGGCTGGTTTCGAAACTTCCGTTCGATGTGGACCAACCCGGGAGCGAGAGGACGGCATTGGAGGCGAATTTTAACGGGTCGGTTCCTATGTTAACGCACAGAGGGCTATTTAAGTACGATCCGACACCACGAGCAGACGGGATGAATTACTATAGAAGAGTGTACGCGGTGACGCAAGTTGGGATGGCGGAGGACTTACCGAATTGGAAGAGCATTGGAGAGGTAGATATGGAGGCGACAGCAAATAGTAGAAAACGAAGGAGATTGTTGAGACATAGGAATAGCGGGGGGAGAGAAGGTGCGGCGAATGCGGATGGGGAAGCGTTGGAAGCTGAAGCCGAGACGGTGATTGATGAAAGCGACGACGTCGGGTTAGGCGTGGGGTCGTCCGGGGTTGGCAGTGATAGTAGTACTAGCGATGACGTACAACAACAACAACAAAAACAACAACAACAACAACAACAACAAGTGAAGATTGAAATTGAAACCGCGTTGCGTTCAAAACCGCCCGGAACGCGTGGTTTAACCTTTCGCATCACTAAACATCTCTACGACGCGTTGCCACCTCGCGATCCGTCCTGGCGGTATAAAACGTGTGCAGTTGTCGGTAACGGCGGGTCTTTGCTCACCACTAGACATGGTAAAGATATAGATGCGCACGATGCGGTTCTACGTATGAACAACGCCCCAGTCGGCGGTCGATTCACTGATTTCGTCGGCTCGAAGACGACGTTTAACATGATCAATTTCCATTGGGCGCGAGAAATTACGCAAAAAGTGCCGGTTGTAGAAACCGACGCGTTCTTAGTCATGTACGAATCCGTGTTACACACGTTGAGAAATCAATTGTATCCGAAGCTCCTTCGCATGCAAGCACAAGGACAACTCCCAGTCATCCCGGTGTTGACTTCACCAGATTTCACTGTCAAGGGCTACGGCATTTGGTTGCAACTGAAAGACGTCCTCGAACAACGTCGCGCAGCCGAACGCCGTGAAAAGAACGCAAAGTTAATCAAAGAAGGTAAAGCCGTCGAACAGCTTAAACACCCAGGCGCATATAAGCGCAAACCGATGTCTGGTTTCTTTGCCATGTTGTTCATGCTCAACCTGTGCGACTCGGTGGACATGTACGGGTTCTCGAATTGGTGTCCGAGTCGAAGTAAGATTCCGTATCACTACTTCGATAAAGTCAAAGGGACAACGGCCGTGCACTCGTTCGATTTATCCATGGAAGTGTTCATGGAAATCGCCAAAGCGCACGACGTGAATATGATTGATTCTGAAGGGAAGAGTACGAAATTGAAATAATAATAGCGCTTCATTTGTTAGTAATATTACACACATAGAATTACATAGTAGACGATTAAGACCACAAGGAAAACAACAACGCGATCATCTTAAAGAAACGTGTACTTGCAAATCTTCACGACCATTTCGCCTTCGTCCCTTTGAAACGGATTGCGAACTGCTAACAGCGTGTCCTCTTTCTCAACGTCGCTCACGCCGATTTTCTCTTGCATTATATTGAGAAACTTCTCGTGGTTTTGCGGGAATCGAGACGGTGGGTCAGCGAGAAGAAAGGTAAACGGTGACGACAAAGAGGTATTGTTCACACCTTTTCCCTCCTGTCGTTGTCTTCTCGAAAAGGCTTCGAACACGATCGACGCCACAGCTTCGACGGCTTCCTCGCAATACAAACAATCGCACGCGATGACGACGTCGTAGGCAAAGTCATCTTCTTCTTTCAGATACTCGTCCAACTTGAACCAATTCATAATTCTAGCCTCGACGCAATCACACTCACTACTTCTATTGCTATAGACTATATCATCTAACAAACTGGCGTCCATCTGCGTCAACCCGTCTACGACTCTCGCATCCTCGTCCAGAGCTCTCGCTACCGAAGCAAAACCATTCGCAATCGCACTCGCTATCGCGCAATAACACGCGAATGGCTCTCTGTCCGTCATCGTCACTTTCTTCGCTCCTTCCATGGCGCATAAAACGCCCGTTAAACCAACTCCGCAACCCAATTCCAAAACCCGCTTCCCTCGCACCAAGGAGCCGCCGACGCCGCCGCCGTCAGTCGATGATGAAACCAAGTATTCATTCAAAGCAATCCCACCGTGCCAGACATCCGCCCAGTGTGGGTCCTCGTCCGGTTTTCCCAACATGGAGAATATATTCGCGACAGTTTCTTCCGACTCTGGGAGGATGATTGACAATTCAATTCGGTCTTCACCTTTGTCTTTATCCAATAAATCTGTCGCTTCATCTTCGGCAGTTTCGCGTTCTGTTCTTCTTTTTCTTCCCTCGTTACCGAACGAAATCGACGCTCGATACAAATCCAAGGGATAATGGTCCGAGCATGGATGTTTCAACGTTAAATTGGTTGGTTCGTATTCGCCTGGAGTGGACCGATGGCGAAGATACGGTTGTCCTGAATTGGAAATGGAAACACATTTGAGCTCCAAAAACAATTTGGTTTTGATGCGACGATAAAGAGATGGACGAGGATGAAAGCGTGGAGTGGAGTGGAGCATCTCTCTTTCGCGCGCGTGCTACGTTTAGCGATGCATGGATTCGTAACTATGCGTCAAAGTAATGGCATAAAGAAATAAGTCAGTACTCCTTCTCTCGGTAGAGAGCATTCTCTTGATTTTTTAGCTCGATTTTTTATCACGTTTTCACTTTCTCCCCAAAGACCTCTCTCTGCGTGTGCGCTCGCTACGGCGGGTGATCGTGATGCGGGACATGATGCGGGTGATGATGCGTCACCTCTCGTTCCGGGGCTTCCGTGGGGCACCCGTTTTCGACGGCGTACTCGTAAATATCGCGGTGTCCGTGTTCCATAGCCATCTTGCACGTCCGGTAATCCCAGTTTACGCCTTCGCTTCGTAAAAATAGCAGGCACTGTAGCCTCCCAAACTCTGCCGCTTCACTCATAGTCGACTCGTTCGCCATGCATCCGTTCGCCATCGCCCACTTTAACATTTCTAAGTGTCCACTTTGACACGCGCCTCTTGTCGTTCCGGCGTCCCACGGACACCCTCCCTGCCTGCACCATTTCAACATCTCAAAATTACCTTCCCTTGCAGCCGCGCTCGTCGTGTGGGAATCCCAGCGCACGTTATTTTCTCTTAAAAACTTCAAAATCTCCCAGTGTCCATTCTCCGCCGCTTCCGCGCAGGTCTGTTCGTCCATCGGACATTTTTCATCGAACAAGTATTGCAACGTCTTCATGTTCCCTTTACTCGCGGCTTCCCAGGATGTCGATGAATCCCATCGGCACTGTTTTATCTCTCTTACCCATTTTAACAACTCTAAATCGTTCGTCTCGCACACCAAGGAACAAAACTCCTCCTCATCTCGCGTCCATCGATTCCACGCCCACTCGAGCGTTTCTTTCGATGAAAACTCTCCCACTGCGTCGCGCGTAAAAAGAAGGTATCAAAGGTCAGTCAGGTCAATTATCATCGATCAAGAGCGCTCGAATGTCTTCTTCGTAACTACGTCTTCGTCCGGGATCGAAGACACGAACTTCCTCCGCGCGGTAGACTAAAGTACGTTCCGAATTGAATGCAGAATCGAGTGCGATGACGCGCGACGCACGCGCGCCTGCGCAGAAAAAACAAGAAGAACAAGAAGAACAAGAACAAGAAGCACCCCCACTGCTTTTTCATTCGTTCGTACCATCAAACTTCACGGGAACCGTTACGACGTTCTTACTCCTTCTCAGCGCGAGCCTGCTCTCCGAGTTCGCCTGCCCTAAAAACTTCAGATCCGACCCGTTCAGTTTCTCGACTATGTGCATTTGAAAAATGTCGTCGTGGTCCGTGATCAGTTGCCACAAGATGTTCTGTTCGTTCAAGCAGACGCAACAAAAACCTCTCCGTTCCAATTCCGGCGGCGAGAGGTGATGCAGCGTGTTTTTTATGTGATTGAATGCATCGCGAGGGAGCTGCTGCCGACCGCAAAACCGGCACGCGTTCGACGGGTCCTCCTCCTCCTCCTTCGACGACGACGACGACATGGCGCTCTGTTCCGTTGTACTCTTCTCCACAAAGCGCGTTTTGTTTCGGTCGTGTCGTTGTAGAGAGCGTTGAATGTAATGAAGATAAATAACGCTTTTGAGAGAGGTTTTTTCCCCTCGTTGTTTCCAATTATCCAATTCAATGGATTGCCGCACACCTTTATCAAGCGGCGGGACAGAAATGAAGAAGAAGAAGACATGTGCGGTCGCGTGAACGCTCGCGTCTCCCCCTCCGACGTGCGCGCCGCGTTCGATTTGGCGCTTCCACCGGAGTGGGACGACGCGGATCGTCACTCGGGGGGAGGCCTCATAAACTGCGGCCCATCGAGCACGCTTCCGACGCTGTTCTCATCGATTCCCGAAGGAGACAACAACGAACGCTGTCGAGTGAAGACGACCCGTTTTGGTTTGGTGCCGAGTTTTGCAAAACACTACGATCCAAGACGAGACCACTACGCGGCGTTCAACTGTCGCGCGGAAACGATGCTCGAAAGACGCGCGTTCAATCGATGCGCGGGAAGGTCGGTGCAATGCCCAATTAATGGGAACAACTTTGGCGAGAGAGGACACGCGGTGGCGCTGATCCGAGGCTTTTACGAGTGGAAGAAAGAATTCGGCGATGGAAGGAAAGCACACCAAGGACAAAAACGAAAGCAACCGTATTACGTGTCGAGAAAAGACGGGAAGCTGCTCTGCGTGGCGGCGCTCGTGGACACGTATAAAGACGAACATCGAGGAGACGTGCGAACGACGAGTTTGTTGACGAAAACGAGCGCCGGGACGAGGTTGAGTTGGCTGCACGACAGAATGCCGGTGATGCTCTCGCGGGAAGGAGTGAAACTGTGGATGGAGGCGAAAACGAAAGCGCGGTGGATGATTGATGAAGAACATTCGGATGCGAAAGGGATGATCGAGACGGGTGAAAATTTGCAGTGGCACCCGGTGACGCCGGAGATGGGGAAAGTGGAATTTCAAGGCGAAGAGTGTGTGAAGGAAGTCGTCGCGATGGCGAAGAAAAATACGCAGGATATTAAGAGCATGTTCGCGAAGGCTGTCGCGAAGCAAAGCGCGGAGAAGTTGAGTCGAGTCAAAATCGTCGCGGACGATAAAAGAGAGGATGACGGAGAGGAGGAACCGCCGCTGAAAAAAAAGAAGCTGAAGATGTAAGTAGCTGAAGATAGCGTAGGGATACTCGTTCCGTGTTGTAAAACAAAAGCCGCGATGTAATAGCACTAAAAACCTAAATCAGACGACGAAGCGACGCTCTCTTGGAGGTACTTCCCCATCCAAGGCTTTCAACCTTTCGATTTCCTCGTTATCCAACGCGAACGAGTCTAACCTCAACAAACTATCTTCCATGTGTTTTCTATCTCGACTCCTCGGTATGATTGTTTGACGCAACACGTTCTTGGCGTAATTCAGGACGACCATGGCTGGTGAGACGTCGTGTCTCGCGGCGATCGATTTCACGATATCATTATTCAACACCGGATTGGTTCTGTATTGCCACCATTGGCCTCCTAAAGAGGAATACGCCTCGAACCGCCAACCGTATTTCGCGCACACATCCATCGTCCTTCGGTCTTGCGCAAACAAGTCCGAACGAACTTGCACCACCAACGGCTGCACTTTCGCGAACGTGTGTAGTTGCTCGAGATCGTTCGCGTTAAAATTCGACACGCCGATAAACCTCACGACTTTAAACTCCTTCACTAACCGTTCGAGCTCTCGCCACGCCTCTTTCCACGTCCCCGGAACGACTTCGCCGCGTTGACATAAATTTCCCCAACACTCGCTGTAATGCAATAAAACTAAATCTATGTAATCTGTCTGTAAGTTTCTCAACGAAGTTTCGATCAGATCCATTCCTTTCCGGCCTAAATGTCTTGGATGGATTTTCGTCGTCACGAACACATCTTTTCTCTTCACGTTGTTACTCTCTGCCAGAGCTTCTCCAACTAACTCTTCCCGGTACCACTCCGGAGCCTGTGCCGTGTCTACCATTCTGTATCCAACCTCTAAAGCATGTAAAACGCTTTCTTTCGTTTCCGATCCTAACCCAGCCGTTCCAAACCCAATCGAAGGCATCTCCATTCCCCCATACGATGACGTTTTGGCACCTTCATTTTCCAATTCTTTTTCGTGTCGTTGGTGGTCCTTTTGGATTACGTTTTCCTTTTGCCGATGCCGTCGCGCGTCGACGACGACATCCGAGGACTCGAATGTCGTCAAAACATCAAACACGCGATAATTCCCGTAGAGTATGACGAGCAAGAGCAAAAAGAGCGGCAAAAATCGTCGTCGGTGACGGCGCTTTTGAAGCATCGCCAACACATCAGTTTTAATAAATGAGGAGAGAGAAAACAGTTACTACTAAGGGAGGAGGAGGCAAAACGAAAAGCGAAAAGCGCTTTGAGATGTCGTCGTCCTCCTCCTCCTCCTCCTCCTCCTCTTCGTAAAAATACAGCAGAGTGTGTGGTACGTATAAATGAAGTATTAAAACGGCAACTTCGGCAAACTCGGTAAGCTCACGGACGGTAAGCTCACGGACGGTAAGCCGAATCCGCCGTCGCCGTCGTCCGACGAAGGTTCGGCGGGCGCCGCCGCTGGGGCGGCCGAAGGTTCGGGCGTCGCCGCCGGCGCTGGAGTCGCTTGCTTCGTCACCTCGTACGTGTAGCCTGCATCCGGACCGCCGCCTCGGACTCCAGCGCCAGATTTGCTGGCGTCGGAAAACGACGCCGGTTGGAACGCCGTCGTCGACGCCTTCGTCGTCGTCGCCTCTTCGGCACCGTCTTGCTCTTGGGACGAAGACACCACATTCGCCGCTTGCCCTTCCGCTTTCGCTCGAGCGGCGGCTAAAATGGCTGCCTTCTTTGCATCTCGCGACGCGGCGAGATCTGCCTTTGCGTCCGAGCTGATGCCAAACGCCAGAGACGGCAGTGCCCACGCCACCGACGATCCAAAGACCATCATCATCATCATCACACTCTCGCGTCTCGTCGACAACGCTTTGTTGTCTTCTGTGTCGTCGTGAGATGATGCCAAAGTCGCTTGGTGTGTGATGACTCGACATTTTTTCCCGGGAATGATGGTGTTGTGTTGGGATTTCATCGACTTTAATAAAACGCGTTTGTCAGCCTTTGCGGGTTGGACGACCGACGACGCAAAAGGCGAAGAAGAAGACGAAGACAACAGAGTGGTGGTGAACATCAAAATCGCTTTCTTTTCTGTGGTATTAGGAGGAAAAAGAGTAGTATCGCGTGCGTTTTGTCGTCGCGCGCGAGTTTTGAGTCTTTTGTGCTCTGAAGAAGAGAGAGAGAGAGAGCATTCCAATGCAACACACAGGACGTTGTAACCCTTGCTACCTTAAATACGAGAAAGAGAAAGAGAGAAGAGTTTTATCTACGTATGTCGCTTTTGGGAGAGACTTTACGGAGAAACCAAAGACGCGAAAAAAGAGAGCCCACCAGAGAAACACCCCAAAACACTTTTGTGTACCGCGGTGGTGGTGGTCTCTATTTTTTGTCCTTCTTCTCTTTGTTCGTCGTCTTACGTAGTAGTGGTATAATGGGTTTTATTACAAGCGCATATAGAGTGTGTGCGCGCGCTGCTGCTGCTCGACGTGGTGCGTGTGTGCCGCGGCGTGTCCTCTTCGAGGCCTCTTCTAATGTTCTAATCGGTGCTGGGGCGTTTCCCGTCTTCGGTGATCACGCACTGCGGCGGTTCCAGTTGGGAGGGAATGTGTAAACCGGCTTTGATTCCTAACTCGCTATCGTCTTGAGAACTGACAAAATAGTCGTCCTCGGCGTCCGCGGAGAGTTTCGTTGTCGCGTCGCACTCATCCTCGCTGGAAAATCCAGCCGCTAAACATTCCATTTCGCGTCGCTTATCCGCTCGATCGTTGGCTAAACAGACTTTGTCGAGTTCTTCGATACCTCCCGGGTATCTGCGCAGTTCGTTCTCGCCTAAAAATAATCCCCAAGGCACTCCTTCGAACTTTTCGGTGTGATGAATGGCGTGCCCCGCGGCTACCCTTCGCAACCACGGAAGTTTACCCAATGGTCCCGTTGGGAATCTTTTGTGAACCATTCCGTCGTGAACGTACATGTACGCGATACCGAAGAGTGTAATGCCAAGACCTGCACCAAAACACAATCCGCCGAAGACGCCTGGCGTGAAAAACCCGTACGCGCATAACGCAAACGCCGGCACGCCGTTCGCTACGGCGAAGATATCGTTCGCCTCGAACGCGCCTTCTCTCGGCAAATGGTGCGACTCGTGTAACAACCAAATCTTTCTGTTCCAATCTTTCCTGTAATTCATCGGCATGGACCACCACACGTCGTGCCACAAGTATTTATGCGCGAATCGAGCGTAAAACTCCATCCCGACCGCCGCTCCGGCGATCAACGCCAGCTGCGCGAACAACTCCGCCGTCGGAAACGCGCTCTCGTCCACCAAATTGTAGTCCCTCAGCAATCGGAAGTACGTCGCCGTAATTGCGATCGACGTAATCCCACAGCTAGAAACCCACGCCGCCCACTCGTATTCTTTCGAATTCTTCTCCCGTTCCGATTTGGTCAAGCGTTTCACTTTCGGCGTCGTTTTCGAGGCATTATTTTCCTCCTCCTCCTCCTCCTTTCCCGACAAAGACGATGATTTTTGCTGTTGTCGCTCGGGTTCCAGCACCGCGCAAAACGTCGTCATTGACGTTCGTCGTCCTCGTCGTCGTTTTCCGTCGTTGGTAGTGTTTCCAAGCGAGATGGTGGTAGAGGTGTTCGCACTTGCGTTGGTGCCTCCTCCTCCTCCTCGTACTGCGAGTACCACGACGCCTTTCTTTCTTCGAGGCCAAGACGCATCATCGTGTCGACGTTTGGACGACGATGTCGACGACATCATCCACGAGCGTTTTTTCTCTTTGAGGATTGCGACATCCGACGTACACGACTTTGCGCAGAAAGAGGAGGACATCATTTTTCTCCTCTACCGTTCTCTGCTCGATGATCGACGAGGCCGCCAAACGCTTTTCTTTGGTGGTGTTTTGGTGGTGGTGTCTCGTTGTTCTTCGATGCGCGATGATGCCGTCCAATCGGATAAGAGAGAGAGAGAGAGAGATTATCTGTGTGACGTTTTGGATGCGCACTCTACCGCGCTTTTTTTTGTCTGCAAAAAAAACGAAGAGACGCCTCTATACGAAGAAGACGTTTAAATACACTGCACGACGCGCGCTATACTAAAAGTCCCTCTTCTTCTTGCTCTCTCTCTCTCTTCCAACAACGAGACTCTTAGTAGTACGAAGAGAAGACCCGACGACGACCTCTTCTCTTTGAAGTCCTTCTTTTCCCCAAAGTCCGTTTCGAAAAAGCGCTCTCGTCTTCCAAAAGGAGAGAGGAATAAAGACTATATGTGTCGTCGCTCTCTCTCTCTCTCTCTCGCCTCGA
>MDSZ01167317.1_pt1 | contig 14734 bp, 13 predicted proteins | sample 811201 | NCBI WGS metagenome assembly MDSZ01 (sample SAMN05326647, study PRJNA326480) | marine metagenome | isolation source: seawater | place: Indian Ocean: North | collected 2010
ATAACTTCTCTTTTTTATCTTTTGCCATTGGAATAATACTTCTCTTATTTTTTAAGGAGACAGTTGGATATAATCTTTCTATTTCCTCTTACCTTTACCAACTTATCTTAATTTTTGTTGCAATCATGTTTTTTGAACTTGATTCCAAGCCAAATGTTTCAATGTTTCATGAAGCTTTTATTGGACTTTTGATGATTATGGTATGTGTAAAAATTCCAATTTTTTATGCAATTTTGCCTTCTTTATTATATTTGTTTTATAAGAATCCGATAATTTTTTTCAGACCAAGATTACTATCTATAGGGATTTTATCTTTTTTAAGTCTTGTAGCTATTGTGGCAATACCTCAGTCCCCTCAGGTCGCAGAAATTACAAGATACTCATTAATGAATATTTTTGATTTAGATAGCGTTCGTTCACTAGCTGGACTTTGGTTTGTAGAAAATAGATTTTTAGAATTATTTAATTTTTTAGATCTAGAGATATTTAATTCAATTCAAGAAAAGTATTTTATTTTATTAATTAAGATATTTTATATTCTAGTTTTTTATTTTGGTTTAGCATTTCTTGCCTTGCAATCATTCAAATCATCCATAGCAAAAAAGGCTTTAATGATATATTTAATTACTGCAATTTTAGGATGGTTTTTTGTAAGGAATAACGGAAATTTAGATCAACAAAATCATTTATTTTTTAACATTTCGATACTTGGTTTAATGTTATTTTTTAGAGCAGCTACCTTTACAAGAAATTCTTTTCGTTTTAGTTTTAATAAATATAATTTAGTATTTTTAGCAATTCTTTTATTTGTTGCTAGTGATTTCAAAAATTTTAGTAACCCCAAATTATCTGGAGATTCAATTAGCTACAGGCAAAATAATTCAATGAATTTAAGTGACTTTTTAGCTTTAAAACCTGTAATCGATCAAGATAGATTAGTTATTGATCCAGAAGTGCCATTCTGGAGACAAGCTCTTATTTCTCAGATGAGTGGAAAAAGGATCTATTATGAAGACTTGATAAACAGCAATGTCGAATTTAATGGTTATCATTTAGCTCAATATGCAATCAACTGAACCCGAGCCGTTTCTTTAAATTATTAATCATTTCCATACATGACATCAAATTAATTGGTAAAATACACAAATTTCAAAACTGCAAAAGAGTAAAATTTTATAATGGCCGTTCAAGAAAATTCTAGCGAAAAAGGAAAGAATGTTTTAGTTATCGGTCTTGGGTATGTGGGATTAACCTTTGCTATTCATTGTTGCGAGAAGAAATACAATGTCTATGGTATTGAAATTAATGAAAAGATTTTAAGTTCCCTCAATTCAAATAAGGCTCATTTTCTTGAACCAGGAATAGACGATTTAATCAGTAAGTACAAAGATAAAAGTTTTTTTTGTTCAAGCTCAGTTCCAGAAGATATTGAATTTGATTACATAATTATTTCAGTCGGGACCCCATATAATAAAAAAAGTTCTTATGTTGATTTAAGATCATTAGAAGCTTCGCTTTCGTCTACATCAAATGTTATTTCAGATAAAACCTTAGTAGTATTAAGATCTACAGTTTCAGTGACAACTTCAAGAAATTTTGTATATAAAAAGTTAAAAACCTTTGGAGTAACTGAACCTAAACTTGCTTTTTGTCCTGAAAGAACGGTTGAGGGTAAAGCACTGATAGAATTAAATACACTTCCACAAATTATTGGTGCATTAGATGATTCTTCAATGAAGATGGCTGAAAAATTTTTTTTAAATATTTCAGATTCAATAATCAAAGTAGCTTCTCTAGAGGCAGCAGAACTTGTTAAGCTTTTAAATAATACTTTTAGAGATTCAGTTTTTGCAATTGCAAATAGTTTCAATAATATTGCTCAAGCATTTGGCATTGATGGAAATGAATTGATTCAAAAATCAAATTTGAATTATCCAAGAAGTAATATTCCATCTCCAGGCTTTGTTGCAGGACCATGCTTAGAAAAAGATGCATATATCTTGATTGATAATTTAAAGGATATTGATTCGAAAAACCTTATCTCTTCAATGAGACGAATGAATGAAAACCTTGAATCAAGAATTGCTGATACAATAAGTTCTTTATATAAAGAAAGAGATTCCAAGAAGCCTATACTTATATCTGGTATGGCATTTAAAGGAGTTCCTGCTACGAATGATTTAAGAGGGTCTTCTTCAAATAATATTTTGAAATATTTAAATGATCTAGGTTTAGAAGGGCACTTACATGATTTTGAAAATCCCGCAAGCATCTTAAAAGAATTTTATAACACTCACTCAATAGACCCTGAGGATTTCAATATAGATAAGCTGTCTGATTATGAATTTATTCTATTGCTAAATAATCACCCTAAATACAAAGAGAAAGATTTGCATGAAACTATATTAAACTTAAAAAAATCTAATCCTAAGTTCTTTATTTTTGATGCATGGGACAGCATTGGAGACATTTCAACAGAACTCAATGGGAGTTATAGGAACTTGGGTAATATATTCTTATGATCGGATCAATAAAAAATAAAAGAATTATTCTCTCAGGAGGCGCTGGTTTTATTGGACATCACTTGCTTAATAGATTAGCTATAGATAATACCGTATATATGATTGATAATCTTAAACGCGGGTTATCAAGGCGTATTGATGAAAATAAAAATATCAATTTTCATCAAATTGATATTACTAATCTAGATCAGATGTTTGCACTTAAACAAGAGGCGGATATCTTTATTCATTTAGCAGCAATTAATGGAACAGAAAATTTTTATCAAAGACCTATAGAAGTTATGGATGTGGGGGTGCTTGGAGTCATAAATGTTTTTAAATATTGTGATGCAATGTCAATCCCTAAGGTTGTAGTTGCTTCATCGGCAGAAGTTTATCAAAAGCCCAAGACCATCCCTACACCTGAAGACATAGAATTAGTAGTTCCTTCTCATTCAAATCCAAGATATTCCTATGGACTCAGTAAAATATTTACTGAGTTTTATAGTTTGCATTATGGGCTTCAAAAAGACCTATCTGTCTCTATCTTTCGTCCGCATAATGTATATGGAGAGGACATGGGATATAAGCATGTTATTCCCGAATTTATGTTGCCTTTTATAAAAGCGAAATTAGAAGATAAAAAATCAGTTTTAATAAAAACAAAAGGACCTATTAACTCATCAAGGGCATTTTGCTACATATCAGATATAGTTAATGGAATTGAGATAATTTCCGATCAAAGTAGTTCAGGTGTTTATAATATTGGTAACCCAGACTCAATTAATATAAAAGATATTTTATTAATGCTTTCAGACATATCAGGTTTAGAGTTGAAGATTGACGATTCTGAAAATGAGCATCTAGGTTCTGTGACTGAGAGAGTGCCTGATATTTCAAAGATAGAGAGCTTAGGATATTCACCAAAGATTAATTTTTTAGAAGGTCTTACTAAAACATATAACTGGTATCTAAAGAATTATCATTTATATGAAAAAGAAAAAATAAATACTTACCTTTGAAGATTTTAATAACGGGTGGCAGTGGTTTTGTTGGGAGATACATTGCAACTGAACTTGTAAGATCGAATTATCAGGTTGTTACACCAACCCATGCAGAAATGGATTGTTCTGATTTGTCATCAGTGAAGACTGTTATTACACATACAAATCCTGAGATGATCATTCATACAGCTGCTTTTATTTTGCCAACTGATGAGATGAAAGGTAACCATGAAATGATTCTTCAAAGAAATGAAGCAATTAATAAAAATATTTTGCAACAAGCCGCATTACAAAATGTAAAAAATATATTTTGTTTTGGCTCTCATACTATGTACTCTCCCGGAATTAAGAAAAATGAATCAAATCTTTTAATAAATGAGACGCCTAATTTTATTAGAGGATACTCTGACTCAAAAAGGCTTTTGCTTCAAGAATGTCAACAGCATTGTTCATTAGGATTGAATTATAAAATGTTAGTCTTGCCTAGTATTTATGGGCCATTTAATTTAGATTCTTCTCCAAAACAAATGTTAAATTCCATCATTCTTAGGGCTATAAGATTAACAAAGGAAAAACAAAAAATTTTAGATGTTCGAGGTAATGTGACTGCCTTAAGGGAGTATATTTTTCTGCCTGATGTATGTAATTGGATCTCTAAAAATATAAAATTTATAGATAAGCTTCCCATTGCACTGAATCTTGGGACAAATAGTATTTTGCCAATCTTGGAATATTATAAAATCTGTAGCAAATTAACTAATTTAGAGTTAAATATTGAGAATAAAATGATGGATAAGAATGATAATAAATATACAGAAGATCCTTTAGATTCTGCTCTAGCATTAAATTTTGGATGGGGTGTAACTACTTCTATAGAAGAAGGTATAATGCAAACCATCAAATACATAGAAGGAAAATAATGGAATATAAATTAGCTGCTTCATCATGGGGCAAAGAAGAAGTGCAGGCTATGCATAATGTCATTGAATCAGGTTCACACTCTATGGGTGAGAATGTAAAAAAATTTGAGAAGGAGTTTGCAGAATACATAGGAACAAAACACGCAATCATGGTGAATTCTGGTTCTTCAGCAAATTTAATAGGATTTCATGCATTAAAGTTACTTAAGTTTCAAGATGCAGATTATCAAATTAAGGTTGCTGTTCCTGCGGTAAGCTGGAGTACAACTTATTTCCCGCTTCAGCAATTGGGGTTCAAATTAGTGTTTATAGATGTTGATATAAATAATTTCAATATGGACTTAGATATGTTGGATGAAGTTGCAAAAAATAGTGAATTAGATTTTGTATGTGGGGTTAGCCTACTAGGCAATCCAATGGACTTTGGAAGATTAGAATCAATTTGTAAAAATTATAATATTCTTTATGTTGAAGATAATTGTGAGTCTTTGGGTGCAGAGTATGATGGAAAGAAAACTGGTAGTTTTGGTTTGTTTGGATCTTTTAGCTTTTTTTTCTCTCATCATTTGGTAACAATGGAGGGCGGTATGGTGTGTACTGATAACTCAGAACTGGCTGATTATGCTAGATCACTCAGAGCTCATGGATGGTTAAGAGAGGTAGATAATGATTCGAGCTTGCATGCACTTCTTGCAGATGTATCAGATTTTGAAAAAAAATTCAGATTTGTAGTTCCTGGATATAATTTAAGGCCAATCGAAATGGAAGCTGCTATTGGATTAGCGCAGTTAAAGAAAGCCGAATCTTTCTTTGAGTTTAGAAGAGCTAACCATATGAAAATTAGAGAAATCATTTCCCAATATGAAGGCCTCCATCTCCAGGATGCATATGATAAGGCTACATGGTTTGGTTTTGGTATCCTTCTTACAAATAAGCTAGAAGGTAAAAGAGATATTTTAGTTAAGTGTTTTGAAAAATATAATATTGAAGCAAGACCATTGCTCGCTGGGAATTTTCTTAAAAACCCTGTTATTGAGCATATAGATCATATTGTTCCATATGAATGTAAAAATGCTGATTATATTGATGATAATGGTGTAATGTTAGGTAATTATAATAGAGACATGACTAATGAGTTAGAGCTATTGTCTAATTGTCTTGAGGAATTCTTTCAGTCTATATAACTTTGAAAAAATAGTTTTAAGAAAGAATATTGCCTAATCGAAGCAAACAATATCAAACCAGGCAAGCAGAAAGCTGTTTTAAAGATATTTTTTTCTAGAAATATATACCCTACCTCAGAAAAGAATGAATGGAAGTAATTTTTTATCTTTCTTTTTTTAACAGTTTGAAGAAATTGAAAATCGCTTTTTCCATACCAAGCCATTCTTTGTTTTATATTTTGTGAGATTTCTTCTACAGATACATCAGAGCATGCAATTGGGCCAATAATTTTACTAAATGAATTAAAAAATAGAGTGTCATCACAAGAATCTACTTTTGTGTTGTATCCTACTCTTCTAGCATCAGTTGTGTTAATTATATGTGGAGTTCCAATTACATCGCGAGGGGTGAATATGGGAAATTTATTCTTGAACCTATAGTTTTGACACTTCTCTAAATATTTTTTCGGATTAAAGATTTTTTGAGAGAAGGCTAATGCTTTAAATTCCATTGAATGAAGTTGATTGTAAATTCTCGAAATTGAATCTGAATCTACTCTATTGTCAGGACCGAGGAATATTAAATATTCTTTTGTAACTTTGGCTAATCCCTTAGACCGCGCTTGACCGACTCCTGTTCCTTCATCTTGAACTAAAATAATTGGAGTTGATGCTTTATCTTTATTTTTAACAATTGCTTCAATTTCATCTTTGCAACTTGTTACAAATAAGATCTCTCCAACTTCATAAGCATCTGCATTATCCAGATGGAAACAAACATCTTCAAAAGAATCTTTTGAACAGATTACGATTGATATATTTTTATTTAGAGTGGATTTCATTGATTGCTATTAAATTTTACGCAAGATTTTTAAAGATTGATTTTGAGAGTTTATAGTTAATTTCTAATTTCTCAATATCTTCTTCTTCGTCTAAGTCATTGCTTTGAAAGCTTTTTAAGCTTATCCAATCAGATAATTCATATGAATTGGATTCATCGCTTTCAAACCATTCACTCTTATATATATAAAATTGACCAGCATCTATATACGAAGAGGGTAATTCTTGGGATCTAATATTTTGTTTATTGAGAAAGTTTGGTTTTAATTTCCCCTGATCTATTTTAAAAGTCCATTCAACAGGACCGTCTAGTTTTGCTATAGACATTAAGAATTTTTTAGTTGAATTAGTAATTTTTGATAGAGATCTATCAATAGTTTCACTATCAATGCAAACAGAATGACAGAAGGTCTGATATATTAAATCATATTCTTTTAGATCATTTTCATAATGCCATCTTATTAGATCAACTACCGTCGAGTAATCATCACAAAATGAATTATCTCTTTGAAGAATATTTATCTTCAAATCTTTGACTAAATCAATTAATGCTTCGTCATCAGTTGAAATAAATATATCTATGTCATGAGAAGATTGCTGGATATTTTGTATTACTTTCCTGATAATGTGATCACCCATAAACTTTAAATGATTCTTTTTTGGTATTCTTTTGCTACCTTTCCTTGCAGGAATAATTGCTGCTATTTTCATTTTTTTTGTATTAAAAATTTCATCAGATTTATTATTAAGTTGATATTTACTATTATGGGATTACCTAGTCGTGTTTCTTCCCTTGAATTCAAATCAATCGGAAAATTATAAATATCTTTTTTATCGATTCTATCAAACTTAAAAAAATCAATTCCAAATTCAAGATAATTATTCTCATTGTAAAGTTCCATGTCTCCACATTTCACACCGCACATTAAATCACATATTCCATATTTGTATTTAAAGTATTGATTAACTATTCTTTCGGCAATCCTCTTTATTTTTAGTCTGTAGCCAATGATAATTTTATGAGTATTATGTTGAGCTAAACATTTTTGAATTGATGCTATACCTATCTCATTATCCCCATCAATAATAAGAAATTTTCTATATTTTCTTTTGCTAAGTTCTTGAAAACCCCTTTTAAGCGCTGCTTGATATCCAATCTCATTGCACATAATAGCCTGGATACCCATTGCTTTAGTGATTTGAGAAGTTTGATCAGATGATTGATTATCTATAACATAAATATTTTCTTTATTAATATTACATTCAATAAGATTGTCTAAAACCTTTGCAATATTTTTTTCTTCGTTTCTAGCAGGAACTATAACACCTAGCATATATCTTCTTTCAAGATACTTTCATTAGCCTTTTTGTTATTCATTAGTGACTTACCTATTACTAGATTTTGTTCATAAGGATGAAATGAATTAACAGGACAGGGTCTTAAGAAATCAATATCACTTTCTTGTATAACATGACCCTTTTTGAGACTCTTCTTACACACAATGGATCTTCGTTGAACAATAAAAGCATTTTCTTCATTTTCTTCAACTTTTTTCTTTCCATCTCCAAGAGTTTCAAAAACCTCAAACGATAGATCGACCATTTCTCTCCATTTAATTGGATTCAGTGCAAATTTATGATCTGGTCCCTCGCGATCATTATCATCAGTAAAATGCTTTTCAAATACTCTTGCTCCTAATGGAATTGAGCCAAGCACAGAACCATGCCCAAGAGTATGATCAGATAAACCCAAAATAACCCCTGGGAACAGATCCGCATATTCTTTTAAAACATTTAGGTTTACATATTTATGTTTTTCAGGTTCTACAGTGTAATTAGTATTACATTGCATTAATACGACTTTATCATGCTCTATACAATTCATAGCTCTTTTTACATCCTCAAGAGAGGATGCGCCAGATGCAATAAGTACTGGTTTGCCTTTCCCAGCTACAAACTTGATGAATTCTGTCCAACTAATATCTCCAGAGCCAATTTTATAAAAGCTTAAATATTCATCTACAAGCTCAACTGCATCATAATCATAGGGTGAGGTTGAAAATTCAATATCAGCTTTTGAGCATTCCTTAGCAATTTCTTCTGTCCATTCTCTTTTAAAGTGATATTGATCATATATTTCTGAAACAGATTTTTTCCAGTCAGATTGATGGGTCTCAAGATTATTCAGTTTTTGAAATTCAATGTCATTTACTATTTTGCTTGCTAAAAAATGTTGGAATTTTGCACAATCCGCTCCAGCCTCTTTAGCTATCCATACTAATTCCTTTGCTCTTACGAGATCTCCATCATGATTTGCAGCCAAATCAGCTACAAAGTATGGCTTATCATTTAATGAAATATTTCTACTTCCTAATTTTAAATTTGTCATTTTAGAGACCTGAATACCGGGCTAACAAGTTGATCCTTTACATCATCAATCATATCAAAATCAGCCATATTTAACTTTTCTACAATATTTTCTATCACATCAAGTGCAAGATCAATGTCTTCTTTTTTGTGATCTTCGCATATTGCAAAATACATGTTAAATAGCATATTTGCATTAAGAAACTCTTTTTGAACAAAAGTTTTCATATGCATAGAGAAATTATCTTGGACAGGATTTAAGACAATCTTTCCAGGGTAAGAGGTAACATTGATTTGACGCTCGGGATTATCAATCTTAGCAAGTTTTGTTCTAATGCCATTATAAAGACCTTTAGTTTTCTTAGTTAAAGCAGTAAAAAAATCTTGATCTAAATAATCGATCATAAAATCTGCAGCTGCCAGGCCAATTGGGTCAGAAGCATGAGTAAAAGAAAAGAAAATTTCTTCAAAATGCTTCATCAATTTTCTTGACCCTACAATTGCTGATACTGGTACTCCGTTTCCGATAGCTTTTGCATAACAGACAAGGTCTGGTTTAATCCCAGTATAGCCAATGGCTCCTTCTTTATGACATCTAAAACCAGTCCAACATTCATCAAATATTAATAGAGACCCATATTTTTCACATAAATTTTTAGCAAGTTTAAGGAATTCTATATTAGGCTCATCTCCAATCATTGGTTCGATAATCAAGCAGGAAACTTTGTTACCCATTGATTGAAATTTTTCTTCTAACATTTGCGAGTCAAAGCCATTTATTTTTTGAGTTAATGATTTAATAGATTCAGGAACTCCTCCTGATCGAGAGGTTGATCCTATGTACCAATCTTGCCATCCATGATATCCATTGCATATCACTAGGTCTTTTTTTGTAATATATCTCGATAGTCTTATTGCAGCGGAGGTAACATCTGATCCATTTCTTGCAAATCTTACGCTCTCTCCAAAATTAATACCTGAGAGCAATTTTGCAGCAATCTCAAATTCAAAATCAGATGGTAAAGAGTAAGCTAGCCCATTATTAACTTTCTTAGCTATATGATCATTTAGTAACTTAAAATTATAGCCTTTAATAACAGGACCTAGCCCCATAGACCAATCTGTATATTCACCTAGGTTAGTGATGATTTTGGAGCCATATGCTTTGTTCACCGTTAGAGGTGAAATTCCTTTGGGATACTGGTGATGTGCTTTTGAAAAGGTATGGCTTCTATCTGGGATTATATCGCTGTAATGCTTCATGTTTTATAAAATCAAATCTTCAATTTTGTTAATAGTTTTGGATTGTTGAATCATATCATCCCAATCAAAATTCATTTGAATATTTTTTTGAGTATTTTTAATAATTGAATGTATTTCCTCGATGCTATTTACCCCAAATAAAGTTTTAATTTTTTTTCTGTGAAGAAAATTAATTAAGCTAAAAGTTAATTCAATTAAGGACTTCTGATCGAACGACCTACCGTAAATTTCTTCAAATAATTTTTTAACCTTTAAATAATTGTTTTGAAAGCATGAGGGTATTTGTGAGTCATCTAGAAAAATTAGACCCCTTGAGAAGATGCTCCTTACAATAATCCGATTTAATGTAATATTATTTTCTAGGATGAATTTTAAGAATTTAAGATCTAGTAAATTTACAGGCACTTGGAAGAGAACATCATGATTATTTAGAAATATAGAGTATGCAGTTTCAAAGCTTTTTATATCGTAAAGAGAGAAACCCATATTGCAATTTGCCTTTTTGATTTCTCTATAATACTGATCTAGTTCTTTGGTAGAGCTTTTGCGTACTATTTCTGGGTCATGGAAGTAGATCGTATGTATTCTCTTTTGATCTAATTTATATAGTTGATCTTTAAGATCTTTCAATTCATCAAATTGATTTAATTTTGTATCAATTAATGTTGATGGGGCTGCGAATTGTACAATCTTCTCTTCGGCATCTCCATAAGAGGGAGCAGTATCAATATGGTTAATTCCAAGATTAGTAATTTCTGATAGAAGAATCTTTATTTGATCATCTGAGAGAATATTACTTTTCCCAGCATATTTGTTCCTCCAGCCAGCACTACCTAAGATAATATTTTCCATTCTGATATGATAATTCATTTGTAAAGATGAAAATACTTATATTAGGAGCATCAGGGATGCTAGGATCATATTTATGTAATTCATGCACGAATAAAGAATATTTCTTGTGTTTCCCTTATAACAACAATCAAGGTCGTCTTGATTTTCTGAAACCAAAAGAAGTTATAAATCAAATTGATCAGATACAACCTGATGTTGTTATTAATTGTGTCGCAATAACATCCTTTGATTTTTGTGAGAAATTTCCTTCAGAAGCAGAACAAGTTAATGCTATAACTCCTGGCATCATATCTAGCCATTGCAATGAAAGAGGAATATATTTTATGCATATTTCAACAGACCATTTTTATAATAATGATAAGAATTATGCTCATAAAGAAAATGATCCAATTGAAATTTTTAATACTTATGCGAAAACTAAGCATGATGCAGAAAATTATATTTTAGAAAATTCAGATGCACTAGTTTTGAGAACTTCAATTATTGGCAGGAATAAGAGGGGGACTTCTTTTCTTGATTGGATTTCAAATTCAATATTTAACAAAGAAAAAGTTGCTTTGTTTGATGATGCATATACATCTTTTATTCATTGTCGCGAGTTGAGTAAATTAATTTATACATTGATTGGGTCTAAAACTTTTGGTTTATATAATCTTGCATCAAAAGAAGTTTTTTCAAAGGCAGATTTTGCGATTGCTTTAGCTAAACAATTAAATTTTCATTTAGATTATGAGCTTAAGAGTGTAGATACATTGGATGTAAAAAGAGCAAATTCTTGTGGATTGGATTCACATAAGATTTCTAGTTTAATACAGGTTCAACTTCCATCAATGATTGATACGGTTCGAATAAGCGCTGATGAATGCATTAAAAAAGTTTAAAATCAGTGAAATGCCAGTTCTAATCAAGTAAAATTCTCGAATGTTTGATAATAAAGTAATACTGATAACAGGTGGTACCGGTTCATTTGGCCATAAGTTCACCTCTATAATATTGGAAAGATATAATCCAAAAAAATTAATTATCTTTTCTAGGGATGAATTTAAACAATCAGTGATGAGTGAAAAATTTGATCATCCTTCATTACGGTTTTTTTTGGGAGATGTTCGAGATAAAGAAAGATTAACTCAGGCATGTGAAGGTGTAGATTTTATTATTCATGCCGCAGCAATGAAACAAGTTCCTGCAGCTGAATATAACCCCCAAGAATGTATTAAAACAAATATTGATGGAGCTCAAAATGTAATAGACGCTGCATTATTCCATGAGGTAGAAAAAGTGATCGCTCTTTCTACTGATAAAGCTGCCAACCCTGTTAATTTATATGGCGCAACCAAGTTGGCATCTGATAAGTTGTTTGTTGCAGCTAATAATTTAACAGGCTCTAGAAAAACTAGATTCGCAGTTTCTCGTTATGGCAATGTTGTTGGCTCAAGAGGCTCAGTAGTTCCTTTATTTAAAAGATTGGTTGCAGAGAATGCTACTAAAATTCCAATCACTCATGATGAAATGACAAGATTTTGGATCACTTTAAGAGAAGGAGTAGAGTTTGTCCTCGATAATTTTCTAAGAATGCATGGTGGAGAAATTTTCCTTCCTAAAATACCTTCTGTAAGAGTAACAGATTTAGCTAAAGCTTATGCACCAGATTTACCGATAGAGATTATAGGTATTAGACCAGGAGAAAAAATTCATGAAATCATGTGTTCAAGTGACGAGTCTCATCTAGTAGTTGAATTTAAAAAGTTTTTTCTTATCAAGCCATCAATAAAATTTCACGGAGAAGAGCTAGATTACATCAACACACTTAACGATGAAAAAGGTAAAAATGTTGAGCCTGGCTTTGAGTATAATTCTGGAACAAATCCTGTTTTTTTATCAATTGAAGAAATTCAAGAGTTTGATGCTAAAGCACAAATCTAATTTTTTAAAGACAAAAATATGCCATCCAATCTGAATATAGCTGTTTTAGGTCTTGGCTATGTTGGTTTGCCACTAATGTTGGCTTTATCAAAGCAATTCCAAGTTATTGGTTATGACATCGCAAGTAAAAGAATAAGAGATCTAAAAAAAGGAATTGACAAAACAAATGAATCTAAATTATCGGACTTACACAAAAATAAAAATAGATTTACTAATTCAATAGAAAAGATAAGAGACAGTAATGTTTTTATTGTGACAGTACCCACTCCAATTAATAGAAACAAAACCCCTGATTTAAAGTACATTAAGGGCGCATGCGAAATCGTAGGAAAGATTTTGAAGAGAGATGATTTGGTTATTTTTGAATCAACTGTTTATCCTGGTTTAACAGAAGAAGTGTGCGTGCCTCTTTTAGAAAAGTATTCATCTTTAATTTATAAAACCCATTTCTCAGTTGGCTATAGTCCGGAAAGGATAAATCCAGGAGATAGAAAGCATAAAATTTCTGACATTGTAAAGGTTGTGAGTGGTTCAGATCCAAAAGCAATTGAAAAGGTAAATTATATTTATTCAAAAATTATATCTGCTGGAACCCATATAGCATCTTCAATTAAGGTGGCTGAAGCTGCAAAAGTAATTGAGAATACTCAAAGAGATATAAATATTGCTCTTGTTAATGAACTTTCAAGAATATTTGATTTAATGGATATAGATACAAATGAGGTTTTAGATGCAGCAAAGACTAAGTGGAATTTCATAGATTTTAAACCTGGTCTTGTTGGAGGGCATTGCATCGGTGTTGATCCTTATTATCTAACTCATAAATCAGAATTATTAGGATTTTCACCTAAAATGATTTTAGCTGGCAGAAATACAAACGAACTTGTCCCTAGTTTTATTGTCCAAAAATCTATTGAAGAGCTAAAAAGAAGAAATGTTTTGCCAAAATCATCAAAAAGTTTATTACTTGGACTTTCTTTTAAAGAAAACTGTCCTGATATCAGAAATTCTAGATCTTTCGATACATTGGGATTTTTAACTCAAGCTATGGCTCATGTTGATGTTTTTGATCCTGTAGCCACCATAGAGACTAATTCATTTGAAAGTATTAAAAAATCTAATTTTACAGTTTTAAAAAAGCTTCCACAGAATAGAAAATATGACTTAATAATTATTGCAGTATCTCACACCATTTTTAAAAAAATGGGAGCAAATCAAATTAAATTATTGGGATCAAGTAATGCCGTTATCTTTGATGTAAAAGGTTTATTTCCATTAAAAAATAAATTTTTAAGATTATGAAAAAAATTCTCGTAACTGGAGCTGCGGGATTTATAGGATTCCATTTCTCAAAAAAATTAACTTCTTTAGGGTATGAAGTTTTCGGTATTGATAATCTAAATGATTATTATGATGTTAATTTGAAGCATGCAAGGTTAAAAATATTAGAGCAATCTAGTGATTTTAGTTTCTCTAAAATAGACATTTCTAATAAAGATGAAATGAAAGAATTTGGAGTTTCAGTTAAATTCGATATTATCGTAAATCTTGCTGCTCAGGCTGGGGTCCAATATTCATTGCAGGATCCTTATACATATATAGACTCAAATATTCATGGATTTTTAAATATTTTAGAACTATCAAAAGAGCATAATGTTGAACATTTAATATATGCATCTTCCAGCTCTGTATATGGATTGAATTCATCTATTCCTTTTCGTGAATTAGATGCTGTTGATCATCCGATCAGTTTGTATGCTGCAACTAAAAAAAGTAATGAATTAATGGCGCATACTTATTCATACCTCTACAACATAAATACTACCGGCTTAAGGTTTTTTACTGTTTATGGACCATGGGGAAGACCAGATATGTCTTTATTTAAATTTACAAAAAAAATA
>MDSZ01215427.1_pt1 | contig 14734 bp, 15 predicted proteins | sample 811201 | NCBI WGS metagenome assembly MDSZ01 (sample SAMN05326647, study PRJNA326480) | marine metagenome | isolation source: seawater | place: Indian Ocean: North | collected 2010
ATATAAATTATCAGCTTCTGTAAGCTTGCCTTCATGATGATATTTCAATGCTTCGTTGAGTATTGTATTTTTGTTTTTCGATATCATATTAGTTTGCCCAGGGACAGAATCGAACTGCCGACACGAGGATTTTCAGTCCTCTGCTCTACCTACTGAGCTACCTGGGCGATAATCATTTTTCTGGTGTATAGCCCTCTGGCTTATCAGAGCCTTCTCCAAAAAGAAACTTTTCCATTTCATCTTCCAAAAGTTTTCTAGCTTTAGGATCAACAGGTGTCAATCTCATCTCGTTTATTAACATAGTCTGATGATTTACCCACATATCCCAAGCCTCTGAGGAAATATTTGCAACAATTTTCTCCCCTATAGCTCCAGGATATGGCTGGTAATCCAAAGCTTCCGCTTCTTTTTTCAATTTAACGCAATATACTTTGCTCATAGTATCCTAACTGATGCTCTCGACTGCTTTAAACTGAAACCTGGGAACACCTCTATTGATATCAGATAGATTATACCAATTATCATCCAATAGGCTAATATTTTTATCGGTATTAACACTACACGATTTAACCGTGAAAGATATATCATAGTGTGATAATTTATAATTAAATTTTTTTACCCCCCTGCCTAATTGACTTTTTAAATTGTGCTCTTTTGCCCATTTTTCTAAATCTTGATGAGACAAAAAAATGGGAGAGGAATAAAGTCCATCCCAAAGTTTTTCAATTGATATCTTCTCTAGATAATACTTTCCTCGTTGATTTGAAATAACTAATGTCCAAAGCTTCAATTTTGATTTTTTAATTTTTGTAGATTTAGTAATCTGCTTTTTATCAACATTATCTTTACTTAAACAATATTTATTAACAGGACATAATGAGCATTTAGGGTCAGATACTCTACATATTAATGAGCCCAAATCCATATATGCTTGAATAAAATCTGATGGCCTATTTTTACAAAGAAGTTTCTCGGATTTGATCCATAGTTCATTCTCAACATTACGTTTGTTTATATCTAAATTATAGACTCTGATAAGAAATCTTTTAACGTTTGCATCTAAAATTGGATATGATCCCAAGCCAGCAAATGTTGCAATTGCTCCTGCCGTAGTTCTTCCAATGCCAGGTAGTTTTAATATCTCTTCATAACTCTCGGGAAATATGCCTCTATATTCACTCTCAATTATTCTACAGGCCTCAAATATATTTTTAGCTCTTCGGTAATAACCTAACCCTGACCAAGAATTTAAAATTGAATCTAAGTCAGCACCAATCAAATTTTTTAGTTTAGGATATTTTTTTTTGAAGTTTTTAAAAAATGGAATAACAGTTTTAACTTGTGTTTGTTGTAACATAATCTCAGAAATCCACGTCAGATAAATTGATTGATTTTTCCATGGCAAAGAATATCGCCCATGTTGATCGTACCATTCAAGAATTTTTTTTCTAAGAGATAAATCCTTATTAGAAAGGGAGTTTAAGTTTTTCTTTAAGATCATCTTGTATTTTTTCTATTAATTTATCTTTAAGAGGATTTATTATCTCTTTTTTTATAATATATTTCATATCAATTATGATATCTGGGTTATCTAATGAGCCTTTAATGATTATAGGAAGTTCTTTATTAATTAAATCATCTGGATAGTGATTTGCATAAATATTATCATTTTCTTCAGATACGGATGCGATATTTTTTATCTTGCCTATCATATCAATTTTAATTTTTCTCTGTTCTAAATCTATTATTCCACTTCCAGTAGCTTCGATAAGGTAAGTCTCAAAAAAGATATTATCTATTTGCATAATATTCTTATTTATGACGGCTGAAGAAAACAGTCTTCTAAAAACTGTATTATCCTCTAAATTAATATTCTTAAATTTTTTAAATTTTATAAGGGAATAAGTCTTCATTAGAATCTCATCGATATTTGCTCCAAAATAAACAACATCTAATGCTTCGGCTTTCTCAACATCAATGATCTTATTTGTAATTTTTTCTTTATCTATTATCAACTCAAGAGATCCTATATTCACTATTCTTTTGACTGGATCATGTGATTCATCAAATATTCTTATATTTGAAATGGACATTCTTGCATCTGGCTGGTAGCTCAGATCCAAATCACCATCGTAAACAAAGGTATAATTAATTTTAGATGAAATATACTCCTCTATCTCAGATTTAAATGTATCGGAGTCCAGCAAAAAAATAACAAAAATTAAAGAAAAAATTATAACCAAAATAACTAACAATAATTTATTGATTTTTCTAAGCATACTATTCTCTACGAAAATCTCCGGATTTCCCTCCTGTCTTGCTGATGAGTTTTATATCTGATATCACCATCGATTTATCGACATATTTACACATATCATATATCGTCAACAAGCTTAATTGCACTGAAAGCATCGCTTCAATCTCTACTCCTGTATTACTGTCTGTAATAACTTCAGAAATACAGCTAATGCCATCTTTCTCTATTTCAAAGAATATTTGTATGCTTTTTAAATTAACCTGATGACTAAGGGGCACTAAAGATGATGTTTGTTTAGCTCCGGTAATACCTGCAATCTGTGCTACTGTAAGTACATCGCCTTTTTTATTAGCGCCATTCACTATTGAATCAAGAGCTTCTTTTGATAACCCAATGTATCCTTTAGCTTTAGCAATGCGTTTGGTGATATCTTTATCGCTTATATCGATCATTCGAACATTACCTTTATTGTCTGTATGATTAGTCATATTTTAAATATTACATAAATTATTTTATAATATAATTTTACAATACAATATGTAAAAGATATATGAGATAGCTATGGATATTATGGTTGCGTCAAAAAATAATGGTAAAATAAAAGAAATAAGAAAAATTCTTGATAAAAATAATATCAACTTAAAAACATATCATGAAATTGATATTCCAGAAGTTGACGAAACTGGCGTATCTTTTGTAGAGAATGCCATACTTAAGGCAAGAAGTGCTTCAATAGTTACAGGCTTGCCAGCAATAGCAGACGATTCTGGAATCGAAGTAGATTATCTGGATTCGAGACCAGGTGTAAAATCTGCAAGATATTCTGGTGATAATGCTACAAACGTGAGTAACAATAATAAGCTACTTAAAGAACTTTACGGCATACCAATGGAAAAAAGGAGCGCATGTTATAGGTGTGTTATAGTATTTATGAGATTTCCAGATGATCCATTCCCTGTTATTTCAACAGGATCTTGGTGCGGGTTAATTGCAGAGGAACCCGTAGGCGAAAATGGGTTTGGCTATGACCCGATATTTTTTTTACCTAAGTTAAATAAAACATCTGCACAACTAACTGATGATGAAAAAAATAAAATTAGCCATAGAGCACTTGCTCTAGCAGGAATTGAAAAATATTTTAGCAAAGAACAGGGAAGATGATGAAAGACAGGAAACTATTTATTATTCTTACTTTGTCGATTTCGTTTGTCATGAATTCATGTGCAACTAATCCTGTAACTGGTACTCCTGATTTTGTAACAATCACTGAACAACAAGAAATTTCAATTGGTGCTTCGTACCATGAGAAAATTCTTGATGAAAATAAAGTGGTAGTCAATAAAGAATTGAATGATTATTTTTCAAAACTTGGAAATGAAATAGCAAGAAATAGTCATCGTCCAGATCTAAAATGGACTTTTACGCTTATAGATTCTCCAACTATGAATGCTTTTGCTACACCTGGAGGGTACGTGTATATGTATCGAGGTATGCTTAATTACTTCAATACTGAAGCAGAATTTGCGGGCGTAATTGGACATGAAATTGCTCACATTACTGCAAGACATGCTGTTAGAGGAATGAGTACAGCCCAAGTAACCAACTTGCTTTTAGGTATCGTTAGAGCTAACGTACCAGGAGCTCAGTTAACTGATAATGCATTTAATTTAATGAATGTCATTGTAAATAGAGGTTATAGCAGAAAATTTGAACTAGAGGCAGATAAGTTAGCTGCAGATTATTTATTGGCAAATAATTATAATCCTGATGCTATGAAATCATTCCTTAAAATACTACAAGATTCTGATGATCTAGAGAGAAAAATCGCAAAAAGTGAGAACAGAGAACCCCAAGTTGGCTATCATGGTATCTTTTCAACGCATCCAGATAATGAAAAAAGAATTAAGACGCTGGAAGATAATAGATTAGAGAAGAATTCATATAAAAATAATAAAGAGAAATTTCTTAAAATGATTGATGGTTCGTTATATGGCTCAAGTCCTGAAGAGGGTTACTTAAAAGATTCATATTTTTATCATCCAATTCTTGCTATTAAATTTTATATCAAGGATAACTGGTCTCTAAAAAATCTTCCTGACAAACTTGTAATTTCAAAGAACGAATCACAGATGATCATGAGGGCTGACGAACTTCTCGTAGATGATTTAGAAAATGGATTGACACCAAAAAAATATCTAGAGAATGGCATTTCCAAAAGTAATTTTCTCAACACAAACAAATTGCTTGAAGAGTCAGATTTTTCCTATAATGGATTGAGGGGTTATACACATTTATACGAAAATAAAGGAGCTTTCTCAAAGAGCTATAAAAGATTCGTAATAATTTTTGATACTCAGAGTAAGAAACTTAAACCAAAAGCATGGATAGCAACAATAACAATGATGGATCAAACCGATGATAATGATGTAGTTAAGATGATAAAATCTTTTCAAAAAATGTCAGAAAAAGAAATAGCAGATTCAAAAGGACTTAGAATAAAAGTTATTAGATTCAGAGAGGGAATGTCATATGAGAATCTTGCAAAGTCATCACCTTTAGGAAAATTTTCTGCTGATAAACTTAGATTGCTAAATGGACATTATCCAGATGGCACTCCTGAAATTGGCGATCTTATAAAAATTGTCCAATAATAAAAAAAATTCATCTGCTATTCTCATAGATTCAACAGCTTTAGTATTAAAATATTGGTTTGCTCTACCTCCTATAAAAACTTCTAATTACGAATCTATATCAGCCTTCATGGGTTTTATGAATCTTGTGATAAATTTTTTACTAAACAATGAGCCTGATAAAATTTGCTTTGCTTTCGATGAAAGTCTAGGTACATGTTTCAGAAATAAAATATACACTAGTTATAAAAATAATAGAGAGAGTGCTCCAGATGAATTGAAGGTGCAGTTTCAACTTTCAAGAAAATTTCTAACACTTATGGGATTAAAAAACTTTGCAAGTGTTAAATATGAGGCAGATGATATCATTTACACCATAGCTGAGAACAACAGAGTAATGGGAATATCCAATACCATAATTTCTAATGATAAAGACTTATATCAAATTGTCAGGAATGATGATGTTTGGTCGAATATGTCAGACAAAAAATATACATATTCGCAACTGAAAGATATACTAACATTCTCACCCGACAAAATGCCTGACTATATAGGGTTAGCAGGCGATAGGGTTGATAATATACCTGGTGCGCCGGGAATCGGTCACAAAACAGCAACTAGTTTAATTAACAGGTTTAACTCTCTAGATGATCTCTATGAATACATTGAAACATACGTAGCTGACAAGATACTTACTTTGAGAGTAAAAAATATCTTATTGGAAAATAAAAAATTAATTTATCTTTCTAAAAAACTAGCTACACTTAGATATATCAATAGTTTTGATAAAAGCGATAAGGTTATTAGTAGAGCCAATCCTAATGTTGGAAAAATAAAGAAATTTTTGAAAAATATAGGGATCAGCAATAGTAGAATAATTAGTATTGAGAATTCGTTGAAAAAGATGAAATTATGAAAAAAAATATTTTCTACGCTCAATCTGGAGGAGTTACACCAGTAATAAATGCGACTGCCGCAGGACTTATAGATGGATATAGATCTAATAAATCATATTTCGGAAAGTTATATGTTGGCTTGAATGGTATAGCGGGAGCATTACAAGAAGAGTTAATTGATATTGACAGCGAAAAGATCAGTGAATTAAATAAACTCAAATATACACCGGGAGGAGCATTTGGGTCATGTAGACTCAAATTAAAAGATTCTCACAATAATCTAGAAGAATTCAATAGAATTGCAGAAGTTTTTAAAACTCATAATATTGGTTATTTTTTTTATAATGGTGGTGGTGATTCACAGGATACAACTCTAAAACTCTCTACATTTTTTAGAAAAAATAATTTGGATATAAAATGTATTGGTTTACCAAAAACTATCGATAATGATTTACCAATTACAGAAAATTGTCCTGGTTTTGGAACTGTTGCTAAATACATTGCTACATCTACATATGAGGCTTCACTAGATGTAAAATCGATGTCAAATAGCTCAACTAAGGTTTTTATCCTAGAAGTTATGGGCAGACACGCAGGCTGGATAGCCTCAGCTGCTGGTATAATAAAAAATTCAGTTAATAATTTTCCGCATATCATCTTATTCCCAGAAAAGGTTTTTAATCAGAGGGTTTTTCTTAAAAAAGTATCTGATTCGGTACGAAAAGATGGTTTTTGTGTTGTAGTTACCTCTGAGGGAATTAAAAATAGCAATAATAAATTTATCTCGGCAAGTACTTCCAAAGATAGTTTTGGGCATGCTCATCTAGGAGGTGTAGCACCTAAGCTCTCTCAACTAATTCAAGATAGATTAAAACTTAAAGTACACTGGGCAGTATCAGATTACTTGCAGAGAGCATCAAGACATATTGGGTCGTCGGTTGACGTTAAACAGGCTTATGAGATTGGTAAAAAATCAATAATTCATGCGAAAAAGGGCCTTACCGATGTGATGATGATAATAAAAAAAAGAAAAATGAAAACTTATAGTTGGGAAATAAATTATACTAATCTAAAAAATGTAGCTAATAAAGAAAAGAAGATGCCTAATAATTTTATTACAAAAGATGGTTTTGGCATCACTCCTAAATGTAAACAGTATATTCTAGATCTTATTCAAGGTGAGGATTATCCTCCATTTAAAAATGGGGTACCTGATTATGCAGAATTGAAATTAAAGACTATCAAAAAGAAACTAAATAAATTTAAAGCATAGATTCATATCTCGATACCATCGATTGGTGATTATCTAATAAATTACTCAGCATGTTAATAAATGATTCTGAGCTATTAAGACATGGTATATGGTGAAATGATTCTCCACCAGAATCAATAAAAAGCTCTTTTGATTCTCCGCCTATCTCCTCAATTGTTTCAAGGCAATCAGAGACAAAGCCTGGACAAAAAACATGAATATTTTTTATTCCTTCATTAGGAAGTTCCTGTAATCTCTGTGCCAAATAGGGTTTTATCCACTCAGATTTACCAAATCTTGACTGAAATGCAATTTCATATTGATCTTTAGATATTTTGAGGGCTGATGTAATTAACTTCGAAGTCTGTATACACTGATCTCGATAGGGTTCATCCGGACCAATATATGATTCAGGTATTCCATGAAAAGATAATATTAATTTATCAGGTTTACCATTAGATTTTTGAAATCCTTCAATAATAGATTTACACGAATCAATATATAATTGGTTGTCATGGAAGTCTTTAATAATTGATATGTCCATTTCTCTCAATTCTTTAGTTTTTTGAATATTATATAATTCTCTGGCAATAGAGCGGGTTGTGGTTGTTGAATATTGAGGAAACATTGGTAGTACGATTACTTTGGAAATACCTTTCTTTTGGAAATTAGAAATAGCTTTTAACATTGACGGTGCTCCATATCTCATTGCAACATCAATGGTAAAATTCGATGAGGCTGAACTATTGAGTTTTTTCTCTAAGAGTCCAGCTTGGAGAAAAGTATAATATAAAAGTGGGGAACCCCATTCTGTCCAAACTTTCTTATAAAGTTCTGCACTTTTTTTTGGTCTAGTCCTCAGGATGATTAGATGCAACAAGGGTAGCCAAAATAATCTTGGTAATCTAATAACATCTTTATCAGATAAAAACTGGCTTAAATATGTTCTTACATCTTGCTCTGAAGTTGATTTTGGAGTGCCCAAATTTGTTAATAATACTCCAATTTTTTGTGCTGTTTTCATCTCTGCATATTAAAGCAATATCATGTTTTTTTATACCGTTTAAATAATGGGCTTTCTTCAGAGATATGTGAAATTAAAAATTCCATCTGGTCCGCAAGTATGTTTCTTCCTTTTAGAAGAATTTGTTCGACTCTTGATGGACTAAAAGGCACTGCCAACAGCATCATATTGGCTTCTTCTGGGGTTCTTCCACCTTTCGCATTATTACATCTTTTACAAGCAGTGACTACATTTGTCCATGTATCCTCACCTCCATAAGACAAGGGCATAACATGGTCTCTGGATAGCATTCCATAACTAAACTTATTTCCACAATACAGACATGTGTTTGCATCTCTCATGAATAGTGTATTATTGTTCAGTGATGGTGTAAAAGCCGAATAATCCAACTTATGGAGACTCTTAGTAGCTATTATAGAATTTATGTTTATTACACTTCTGAGGCCTGTTAGACGGCTTGTACCTCCTTTTATAGTTATACTTGAAGATCCACATTCAAAAGCTATTTGATCCAGATGATATAATTTCACTGCTGTTTGATAATTTACCCATCCGGTCGGGTGACCAGCAGAATTAAGTCTCAAAATCTGTCTGTTTTCGCTCATAGTCTTAAATTATATCGCAGATATTAAATAATACTTACAGAATAATACAGCTGCATTTTGCACTTTGAGGGTGCGTAGGAAATAAAGTTTGTTCAGTAAGCTTGAGTTTAAGCCTAAATCAATGCATCATTTTGAAATTTTACTGAAAAATGGCGATTTTATTAACATTGATTAATCCAGATACATAAACATACTCTTGTATAAAATCTATGAGCTTATAGTTTTGAAAACTAATATATGTATATGATTTTTAACATTAATTTAATTGATTATAAAACATACAATTTGTTGAGAGCAATGAAACGAAATAATTTTTTTTAAAATAGACCTCTTTATTCACAGTTTTATCCACAGAGTCTGTGGATAAACCCTACATCAATTAGTTATATAGCTTCCCTGCAAAATAGTATAATAAATCATGAAAAAAATTGTCAAAGTTGCCTTAGATCTCCCTATCTATAAGGAGTTTGACTACCTTTCTGAATGTGAAAATGAGGATATTATAAGTGGTGTTAGAGTAGAAGTACCTTTTGGAACAAAGAAGAAAATTGGGATTGTCCTTGAGTCAGTCAATTATACTAATGAGCGTCATAACTATGTTCTAAAAAAAATCAATAAAGTAATAGATAACTTTCCTCTGATTGATAAAAATATGATGTACTTATGTAAATGGGCCGCAGACTATTATCAGTATCCTCTGGGACAAGTGCTCTTTTCTACATTGCCTCTCAAACTTAAGAAAGGGGCAAACAGAGACTATTATTCGAACTCAAAATTTAAGAACAATATCGAGAACACTGATATAAAAATAAAAGTTGAATTAAATGATGATCAGAAGAAGACTTATGAGGAGATAATATCACATCTATCAAGTTTTAACGTGAATTTACTTGAAGGCATAACTGGAAGTGGTAAAACTGAAGTCTATATCAAATTGGCCGAAAAAATTTTAATAAATGGTGGACAGATTTTAATATTAGTACCTGAAATAAACCTCACACCTCAAACTGTATCAAGATTTGAAAAATATCTTAATTGTGATGTAGCCTGTTATCACTCATCTTTGACAGATAAAAACAAGTTTATAACATGGGACGCTTGTAGCAATGGAGAAATTGATATCCTGATAGGAACAAGATCCTCGATTTTTATCCCTTTTCAAGATCTAAAAATGATAATTGTAGATGAAGAGCATGATTCTTCCCTAAAACAAATGGAGAAATTTAAATATCATGCAAGAGATATTGCTCTTGTTAGAGCAAAGAAACTTAAAATTCCTGTTGTTTTAGGAAGCGCTACACCATCATTTGAAAGTATACATAATGCTCGGAACGGGAGATATAAACAACTTTTTCTCAAAAAGAGATATTACAATACATCAATGCCGACAGTAACGGTGGTTGATTTAAACAAAGATACCTCTGAAGATAATTTATCGTCAACATTAATTAGAAAAATAAAAAAAGAATTGAATAAAGATGGCCAAGTTTTAGTTTTTGTAAATAGAAGGGGTTTTAGTTCCGTAATGATGTGCAAAAAGTGTGGATGGATATCCAAATGTAGTCGCTGCGATGCTCATATGACCTACCATAAAATAAATGAGTACTTACAGTGTCATCATTGTGGAAAAATTGATTATATTAATAAAAAATCAACCTGTCACTGTGGTGATAATGGAGAATATATATTTCTAGGGTCCGGGACAGAGAGAATTGAGATAAAATTGAAGAAAATATTTCCTAATCATAATGTCGTTAGAGTGGATAGTGATTCAGTGAATAACATAAAAAAATTAGAAAATTTTAGGAAATCATGCATAGAAGGTAAAATTGACATCATTGTAGGAACCCAAATGTTGGTAAAAGGGCATGACTTCCCTAATCTAAATCTCGTTGCAGTTGTTAATATCGATTCAGCGCTATTTAGTCATGATTTTAGGAGCACAGAAAAAATTTCTCAACAACTAGTTCAAGTCTCTGGAAGATCGGGAAGGAAATCTGAAAATAGTGAGGTAATAATTCAAACTAGAGTACCTAATCACCCGCTTATTAATGAACTTTTAGCGAAAGGTTATGCTAATTTCTCATCTAAGGCTCTTGAGAATAGGAAAAAAACTAATTTACCTCCATTTTCATACCTCTGCCTACTGAGAATCTCATCAGCAAAAAAAAGTACTCCTGTGACTATTCTTGATAAGATTACTAGAAAACTTACAGGAGATAAAAACCTGAAGGTGCTTGGACCAGCGCCAGCACCGATAATTAAAAAAAATAACATGTATATATACCAGCTAATCATTCAATCTAATAATAGGAAACTTTTACTACAAAAATCTACTCAAATAAGAGAATATATAGTAGAAAATAAAAAATATAATATAAAATGGTCTTTAGACATAGACCCTGTAGATCTCTATTAGGGAAATAAATTGAAAGAAGAAATTATAAATAAACTTACCAATACTATTGTAGAAATTTTTGGTGAAGAGCATAGGGCATTAGTAGAGATTAACAAAATCACCAAAACCCATATTAATGCTGATTTCTACTCTAATATCGCAATGAAGCTTGCGAAATCTTTAAAGCAAAATCCTGAGAAAATTGCTATAGAGATAGCAGATAAATTTTTAGATTTTGAGGGTGTAGTTGTATCAGTTGCAAAACCAGGATATATAAACTTTCGGATTGATAAAAATTTGAAAAATAATATAGTAATTGAAATCGCACTTGAAAAGGATTTAATCTCATACTTTAAAGTTAACAACCCAAAAAAAATTCATTTAGAATTTGTCTCAGCTAATCCAACTGGGCCATTACACGTTGGTCACGGAAGAGGAGCTATATTTGGTAACATAGTTAAAAAATTTCTGAAAATCCAAGGACATGATGTACATAGTGAATACTATGTTAATAATGTTGGTAATCAGATGAGGAATCTCTGGCAGAGTATAAAATTAAAACATACGGGAAATGAGCAAGTAGAGAATAAAGACGATTTATATCAAGGAGAATACATAAATGATGTCTACAAAGCTATGTTAAACTCGATTAAAAATAATTTTGAGAGCTTAGATGATTCAGAAGCTATCAACATCTTGTGTGACATAATGATTCGTAACTTTATAAAACCTGATTTAGACCATTTACAGATTGAATTTGATGAATGGTATAAGGAGAGCAACTTGCTAAAAGATAATAGCGTTGCAAATACAATTGAGAAATTGAAAAAATCAGGCGATGCAGTTATGGTTGACGGGGCCTTGATGCTTAAAGCAGATGAACTTCGAGCGATAATAAAATCAAATGGCGATCTTACATATTTTGCATCTGATTTAGCATATCACGATAAAAAACTTAGTAATTATGACATAGTAATAGATATTTGGGGAGCGGATCATCATGGGTATGTTCCAAGAATAAGAGAGGGACTAAGAAAACTTGGTCATGATGATAGTAAATTGATCGTTAAATTAATCCAATTTGCGAATTTGTATAAAGATAACGAGAAGATATCTATGTCTACAAGAAAAGGAACTTTTGTTACTCTTAAAAAACTTGCAGATGAAATAGGTAATGATGCTATTTATTTCTTTTACTTAACAAAAAGCAGTAACCAACATCTAGATTTTGATCTTGATTTAGCAGTTTCTCAAGATAAAAATAACCCTGTTTACTACATTCAGTATGCGCATGCGAGAATAGAGAAAATATTGAATCAAATTGAACCAATTGATAATAAAGAATTTGATCCAGAATTAATAACAGAAAATGAAGATAAAAAATTAATCAATAGTCTTAATCAATACAAAGATGTATTTCAAAAATCTTTGAATAATCTTGAACCTCATCTCCTAGCCAATTATCTATATGAGTTAGCATCAGCATTTCATAGTTATTATTCTAAAACTAAAATTATTACTGAAGATATAAATTATAGCAGAGTTTACTTAATTTCTGCAGTTCAAAAAATTCTTAAGTGCGGATTAGGTCTTCTTAATATAAGCGCACCGGACGAAATGTAATGAAGCAAAATACAATAGCAATAATTTATGATTTTGATGGGACGTTGACTCCAAAAACTATGCAAGAATATACTTTGCTGCCTAAACTTGGGCTTAAATCAAAAACATTTTGGGATGAAATAAGTGAGGAAGCATCTAAAACTGGCGCTGAAACAATGATGGTTTATATGAGACAACTTTTAGATCAAGCAAAAAATAAAAATATAAGAATTTCAAAAGATGAATTCTTGATAATGGGACGAGATATAAAATACTATAGCGGGGTTGAAGATTGGTTTACAAATATTAATAATTACGTGAGACGAATATCTAAATCAGATGTAAAAATTAAACACTATATAATATCTGCAGGTCATAGTGAAATTCTTCAGGGAATCTCAATTAAAAAACATATTAAAAAAATATTTGCTTCAGAATATTATTATAGAAAAAAAAATGCAGTCTTCCCAAAAATAGTAGTAACAGATACGACTAAAACTCAATTCATTTTTAGAATTAATAAAGGCAAAGAGAGTCTATCTCAAAATATTAATGAACATATGCCTGAAAATCAGCGGCCTATTCCTTTCGATAATATAATATATATTGGAGATGGAATGACTGATGTCCCAAGCATGGCTTTAATAAAAAAATACGGAGGTCATTCTATTGCAGTCTTTAAAAAAAATAATAAACAACAAATTAAGATAAGTAAAAATTTATATAGAGCAAGAAGAGTAGATTTTATTGCACCTGCTAATTACAATAAAAGTTATCCTTTGTATGATAAAACTTGTTTACTACTAGATTACATAGTTGCAAAAATAAGATATAATTTACAAATAACAGGTTAACTATTCTCTTCAACTAAGATTAAATTTGATTTTCTGTCTAAAAACTTATATTCAAGTTTTTCAACTTTGAAATTGTTGTTGAGCAAATCTATAACCTTAGATAGGGAAAAATCTTTACAGCTATATATATCAAGTTGGAACAATCCTGGATTTGGCTCATCCCAAATATGTAAAACGATATGGCTTGTCTCAATCAAAGCCATGCAAGTTATACCCCTGTTACCCTTCTGATCAACATAAGTAATATTCGGTCCAAACATTACTTTCATATGAATACTAAGCGTTAGACTTTTCATCCAATCAAGGACTTCATCAAGATTATTCTTAGATGGGCAGTTAGACACCTCTGCCCTAATTATTAAGTGTTTATGTTCAAGCATATAAAATATTTTATAACCCAATTAATGTAGTAGAATAATATATCAAAAAATTAATCTTATGAAGCAATGATTATAAAAGAATTTAATAAAGAGTCGCAAACTTATTTTAGTGTTAAGTGTGATAAGAAGATCTACTCACATAAATCTAAATATCAAAAAATAGAAGTCTATCATTCAGTATTCTTTGGCAATATACTTCTACTTGACGGATGTTTTATGGCATGTGAAAAAAATAGCGAAGGTTATCACCTAAAATGCCTAGAAATCATAGGGAGTAGAAAAAAAATTGATGTGTGTGTTATAGGTGGTGGAGATTTTGGTATTGTCCACCATATTTTAAAAAATAAAGTCTCAAATAAAATTGACTTGATTGAGATAGATGAAAGAGTAGTTTGGGTAGCTCAGAGATATTTTACAAATTATTTTAAAAATATTACAAAAAAAAATGTAAATATTATTATAGAAGACGGTGCTGAATGGATGAAAAAAAGAATTGGCAATAAATATGATGTGATAATAATTGATTCTACAGACCCAAATGACATGTCTCAGAAGTTATTTTCGAGATATTTCTTTAGATATGTTCATAAAAACTTGAAAGCTGGCGGGATTTTTATACAGCAAAGTGGCTCGCCTATTCTTCATGGTAAATCACTTATAAAACCTATCATGAAAAAACTTCAACAAACAGAATTTAAAAAAATTAGATGTCATAAGCTATCTATGCCTATTTATCCTCTTGGCGAATGGTCTTTTATAAAATGTATGAAGGCATAGATAACTATGCCTTCACAAATCAAATTAAAGTTTGATTATTTTTTTGGATAGACAGATGG
>MDSZ01121255.1_pt1 | contig 14733 bp, 9 predicted proteins | sample 811201 | NCBI WGS metagenome assembly MDSZ01 (sample SAMN05326647, study PRJNA326480) | marine metagenome | isolation source: seawater | place: Indian Ocean: North | collected 2010
ATGGAGCCAGTGGCCCATCAACGATAACTTCCGCGCCTTTCGGAATAGCTTCAGTTTCCAAAAGTAGGTCAACGATTCTACGTTTGTCATTCTCTGACAAAGAAATGACTGGACAACCAATCCCGGAAGGAACCCGTTTGTATTTTTTTACAAACTCATTAACCGCACACTTTATCGCGGTGTGTGTTTTACCTGCTATTGCCCCGTTCTTACACTTGGCCTTAACTTCTTCTTTCGTTAAAATTCGTGTCCTTGTAGGAACTTTCTTATCTATTTTGTTCGCCATCCAACGGATATTTCGTATGCCGTTTATTTTTTTTGTGCGACGACTTTTCTGTTTATTTCCCATGATGATTTTTTAGAAAAGAAGCCCCCCCACCGAACGCCGAAAGCGTGTATTTTTTATAGTAAGAAATTATGACTCGTAATTCTCGAGGTGTCGAAGTCGTTCCTTGGAACCCCGCGCGATCTAAAGTATCCGCGCGATCTAAAGTATCCGCGCGATCTAAAGTATCCTCCAAGAACGCTTTCAAACGCTTCGATGCGTCTCTCTTCTCGAGTGTAATACTACTACCTCGAGGGTGGCCGACCAAAGTTTCCTCGTTTGAAAACGAAAAGCTGCTTGCGATAGGAACAACAGACAAAGAAGAAAAGATGCGCAGAGATATAGAAACTCCGAGATGGTATGCGAAGAGGAGTGTGATCTATAGCTCTTTAGAGCGATGTTGTTGCGGACTTTGCGTGTTCTTTTTGCGTTCAAGCGAAGCTCCTCCTATTATTTTTTGACAACGATGCGAGAGAGAGAGTGTTTCTAATGATTTTCGTTTTCAAATCAGATCCTCTTTCTTCTTCTCCAAATTCGTTTCTGATGAAAAGGACGACGACCAAAAAAAAGAGACACAAAAAGAGAGTATGGGTTAAAATCACTAAAACGCCTAATAAAATAGAATTTGAATATACTTTTTGAAGAAGAAGAAAATCTCTCTCTCAAAAAGAAGAACGGTCGACAGAAAAGACCACCAAAACACCAACTTTTACGCCTCTCGACGGGGTTTCTTCGATATCATCCGATCGGTCGAACGTGTGTGGTCGCGCTTTCTGTCTCCTTCTCTCTCTCTCTCTCTTTTAAAGGGGAAGAAGAAGAAGAAGAGAAAACGTGCCGACGATGATGATGCGGACGACGTTTCGAGGAATGACTTCGTCGTCGTCCTTTTGCACGGGTGCAACGAGAATTAAAAAATGCAGAAACGCGAGCGCCGCAATCGACACCAAGAACAGAAGACGGAGGAGGAGGAGGAGGACAAGAGCGAGCAAAAACGACGAGGAGGAGGAGGAGTCGTCTTCCTCTCTGGAATACACGCTCGATCGGCCTTTGCTCGTCATCGTCGAATGCGATGGGGTGATGATTGATGTCCAAACCGCCGGGCACCGAGTGGCGTTTAACGAAGCGTTTAAAAAATTGTCAATCACGAGCACAGATTGGACACCAACAGAGTACGCGACTTTATTGCGGTCGGGTGGAGGCACCGCGGAAGGCATGATTGAGCGCTATTTTCACTTCTACGGGTACCCACGCGCGGATCTACGGGACGAGGTCGTCGCCGAAGAAAACGACATGGAGAGCGCGTACGAGGCGTACCTCAGGAGACAACAAGGTGCAAACGCGAAGGAAGATACATTTATGGGTGGCCCGCAAGCTGGAAAGAGTCCATCTGTTCAACCGCCATCTGACGAGTTGAAAATGAGACGTCGGGAGTTTATTCAGCAAGTCGCCAAGACGAAGGACGAGACGTTTATCGAGATGTGTCGAGAAGGCCGATTGCCGCTTCGACAAGGCGCTTTAGCTTTTATGGACGAGTGCCTGACGCACTCAAATCCGGACGTGAAAGTTTTATTGGTAGGCGAAACGGGTTCGTCTCCAGAGGAAGGGGTCTTATCCGCATGTTTGACGCAACTTGGCGAACTGCGCGCGGCGGGCGTGAGCGTCGCCGGTTCGCCGGAAACGCTCGCCGGGAAGGATAACTACGAGGACGCGTTGTATAAACGCATAGAGAGCGATAAAAAGAAAAAGAAAGGTGAATTATTAGCACCCGAAGTTGGTGGAGACTTGCAAAGACAGAATTTTAACAGCGATGTCGTCATCGACTCGAGCATGTTCGCTACTTCGCGAAGGTCGTCGCTGACGAGAGCTGCCATTCGAACAGCGAGCGAACGGGAGGGATTCGACGTTGAATTTGACGTCATTTTCGTCGGTGGGAGTAACTCGACGTGTAAAGCCGCCTCTGATGCTGGCGCGTATTCTGTCGTCGTTCGAACGAGCGCGCAGAGAGGCGGCGAGTTTAAAGACGCCGACGGCGTCGTGGACGGTTTCGGCTCCGGGGGCGGTTTAACCATGCGCTCCTTGAAAGCACGCATGGACACGAGACGGAGGACACTTTTGGACGACGCGGCGTGATGGTCCACCACCGCATTTCTTCTTCGACTCGATTTTCGACCGCATTCAAACTCGACGCCGGTCTTTGCTTAGATATATATATATATATATGTGTTTCTTGTATAACGACGATTTGACTTACTTACGATTTGATTAATACCCTAAACACGACCTTTTGGAAAGAAACGAAACGAACGTCTCAGAGTTCTTCTTTTCGCGTCGCGCTTTTGTACGTGCAGTTCCAGAGAGACGGACCACGGATACGATCCGCGTTTTTTGCGTTAAAGAAGAGTCGAGCGTCGCTTTTGATTTTGTCGTTTTCGTGCGTCTCTCTCTCTCTCTCTCGCGAGAAGCTGCGGCGTTACGAATCGTGCGCATTACTAGAAACGATTGGAAGAAGAGGCCGCGTCGAAAGGAACGTATTATTAAGCGAGATTATACCCGCACGACACGACCGTCGTCGTCCTTTTTCCTTTGAAAAGAAAAGAAGTGATGACGGGCGAACACGAACGCGCGCCTTTGTTGGTGGTGGACGACGAGGAGACGCGTCGTCGTTTTCCCGCCGCGTCTTCGAAGACCACCACCACCCCGGCGAAAGGTAGTATCGTCGCGGTGGCAGCCGTGGTGACGGTGTTGTTGACGACGCTCGGGATTGCCGGCGTCTCAACGCCAACTTTAAAGACGATTGGGGGAGGAAGACGTTCACAAAAGTCGCACGTTTTATTAGGCGCGTATCCACCGGAAACGTACGCCAGAGACACGTCTAAATACGACGCGAATCTACAATCGAAGACAGAAGGCGAAGAGTTACCAGTTTTCGTGCACATTCCAAAAGCCGGAGGGACGTCCGTAGAATCTATGGTTGGACAAGCGGGAGGAAAGATTGGGTCGTGCAACTCGGGAGATACCGCGGGTAAGAGACCGTTCGATTTATCGGAACCGTGGGTGAGAGGTGGATCGGAGGATATGCACACGCCACCTGCGACGTATTTGGAGAATGGATTTACAACGGTGAGAAACCCGTACGCTAGAATGGAGTCAGAATTTTTGTGGGGTGTGGCGAGGTATACGCCGGATAAATACGACCAGATGCCGGTTGGGTACAGCGAGGAGACCTGTCGAGAGTTTGCGAGTTTCGTTAAAGATGTGAGCAATTTTGCCACCGGACATCCGCTGTTGGCGTGCTACTTACAAGATCATTACTCACCGGACGGGATGCAAAAGTGTAACGAAAAGTATTTTCCAACTGCATCGGTGCCGTTGGCGCATTCGCACCATGTGCCTCAATACGTGTTAGCGAGGAAAGTCAAAACGGTTTTCCCGTTGGAAACGTGCGTATCAAGAGAAAGCGGGACGTGTGTGGATGTGAATGTAGAGTCGTCGACGTATGGAAAGACGATGCCGAACTTACTGGCATATTTGCAACATTACTTTTCACCAAAGATTTCGTATTACGAAGGCAATGGGGTTGGATTGAGAAAAGATGTACAGAAACCGAGCGTGAAAAGGTGCTGGACAGACGGAAGCATCGACGCGGAAACTTTAGGTAAGTTTCAGTTGGGATATTCTCCCGACTTTAGGACGTATGGGTATGATTTGATGCCGCCACGAATGGATGAGGACTCGGCGGCGTTGGGACAAATAAATTTCGAACATCCCGCGGTGCATGCGGTGAGGAAGAGTTTGGAAATCGTTGGGAATATTTTTGTGTCCCCGTCGGTTTCTTCTGAATCAAAGAATGGTGATGCGCGAGAGGAGGCGAGTGCCGCATCTTCCAGCCATCACCGGAGTAAACGACATCGACACTTAAACTCTGAATATTCCGCGAGTTTAGGAGGCGAAAGATTGATGGCGAAAGATATCGAGTTTTTTCCTACCTGTCCGATTTAAACGTATTACTATTATTACTTTGTCTATTATCGATTATGTACTAGTAGTTTAACAACGAAGATTTGTCGTGCGTGTGTACATTTTTATCCCCTATCGCGAGAAGAAGGATCGCCTAACAACGGCGTCGTTATCGTGCCTTCACCTTCTTTACCTAAAGTCTCCTCCCGTATCCCTTTCTGCATTCTAACCTCCTCCATATCTCTATTCTTCGCCACGTTGAACATTGCAAACCCAGCGACGGCAAGCCCGTAACCCACGACTTCCATCCACGTCAATGTTTCTCCGTACGCCACCACAGCGAACAAAATAATGCACGCGTTTTTAATCTGCGACATCGCCTTGAATAACGTTGCCCCAGCGTTTTGCACCACCCCCAACCCGCTCAACGTCACCAAAAAACCTAATCCCGCGCTAATGCAAAACAAATACCAATACTCGTGCATGACTTGCACGTGCTCCCGACTAAACAAATTCTGCCCTTCAAAAATCGCCGTTAAAAACGTTAAAAATATTAACGTCGCCGGACAAAAATAATACATCCCTTCAATCAACCCCATCTTCCGATTGACCAGCAGCAACTGTATCCCGACCGACCTCATCGCCTCGCTCACCTCCGCGATAAGCATGCACAACAAGCCCATGAGAGTAAAATGCATCTCCCCGTAGCACGCGATCAACGACCCGCACACGATGACGCAAAGAGCGACTAAAATTTTCGTGTTATGCCTATCCAATCCAAATGCAATCAAAACGCCAAACGTTATCACCGGTGCAAACGCTTTCAGCACTTGTATAAACGCTAACGACAGGTAAAAATACGCCACATTCGCCGCGGCGAGCGAACATGCCGTCGCCAATCCAATCGGCAACACCGATACCGTCCACTCTTTCAATGTCAAATTGTGTACCAATGTCGTTCGTTTCGACCACACCATGCCTAAGGAAACGATCCAACCGAACCAAGAGCCTAAACTCGACACAAAAATGGCCGAATGGAAGTTTGTGTTCGTGATCAAGTGTTTATTCGATATCACCGTCGTCGCGGCGAAGACTAAATACGCGAGACCGTAGCATAAGGCCCAAAAGATTTGGCTCTTATCGTACGACGATGTTTCCATCGCGGTCTCTCGTTTGCGACGAGCGTGTGCGCGTGTGTGAACGAATACTCTGCGCTTAAATAAAAAACCTCTCTCTCTCTCTCTCTCTCTTTCTCTCTCGCTTCCCGCCCAGTTCGTCGTCGACCCGGACGCGTGTGCAGTCTCTCCTCGGTTTCTTACGGGGAGGAGGACACGATTTTGGAGGGACAAAGACGCCCGCGTCCCTCCCAATTCTCTCCCTTTCCCCTAAACTCTAAACCCTAAACACCCTTTAATTTAAAAAATTTTGAGAGGGGAGATTTTGGCCTCACTGCGCGAAGAAGAGCACCTTCCACGCCCCCCCACCCCGCTCCTGCCGCGCGTCCTCCCTCGGTGTCCTTCTCCTCTCCCCTCCTTGAACGCGGAAACCGATACTCGCTTTTTTTATTTTTGTGCGATGTCCGACGACGACGACGACGACGACGATGGTCCCGACGACTTTGAGTCGGCTTTGGATGAAGAAGAAAACGACGTTGGTGGTCGGAAGAACATCGTCGACTCGGAAACGATATCTCTGCAAACGCCCGTGTCCAGATGCGTGCGAGAATCATCGCGAGACCCGCGGACGGATTTAGCGTTCGAACGCGCTCGAGCGACGTTCAGATCGAAGGAGTTGGAGACGCTGTTAGCAGGCGGCATCGAAAACGTGAAACTGCGAAAACTCGTGGCGGAGACGGTCACGAAGGATGCAGTTTTCGGGAACAAAACGAGCGAGAAGTATTCCTTGCGAAGAGAGGAGTTGTACCGAACGACGTTGGAGAAGTACCTGGAAATTCCGAGAGTCGCGAGAGAGATTTTGGCGAAGATGGACACGATCGACGGCGGTACGAATAATAGAAGTGAGAGTAGTGGGAGTAGCAACAACAATAATAGGTTGATAGCCATCGCTCGCGTCGTGCGCGAGTTTATCGACGAACCGGGAGGGTTAGATTTACATCTCGGGATGTTTATACCGACAATTCAAGGGCAAGGGACAGACGCGCAGAAGAAGTATTGGTTGCCCAAGTGCATGAATTTAGAAATTGTCGGGACGTACGCGCAAACAGAGTTGGGCCATGGGACGTTTATCAGAGGATTGGAAACGACGTGTACGTACGACGTTCGAAGGAAGGAATTCATCGTACATTCGCCGACGTTGACGGCGACAAAATGGTGGCCAGGAGGATTGGGGAAAACAGCGACGCACGCGATTGTCATGGCAAGATTGTTCGTGCCGTCTTCATCGTCGTCTTCTCCTTCTTCTGTAGGACCAGTATTTGCGGATAAAGGCATTCACGCATTTGTCGTCCAAATTCGGTCGACAAAGGATCATTTACCGTTGCCAGGAGTCCAGTGTGGAGACATCGGAGATAAGATGGGATATAACGCGGTCGATAATGGATTCCTACGCTTCGATCACGTGCGGATACCGAAAGACGCCATGCTTATGGCTCACTCGAAAGTTTTAGACGACGGGACGTACATCCCTCCGCCGGTGAAGAAAGCCGCGTATGGGACCATGGTATTTGTTCGATCCGATATCGTCATGAACGCGGCTTTATACATGAAAAAAGCCGTGACAATCGCGTTGCGATATAACCTCGTGCGACGCCAATCCAATGCGGACAGTACAAATAATAACGTCGAGACGCAAGTGTTAGACTATCAACACTCGCAGCGGACGCTCTTTCCGATTCTCGCCTCTTCGTTTGCATTTCACTGCACGAGCGACTTTATGCGAAGAATGTATTTTGAATTTGTGAAACGTTCACAGTCTTCGAAGAAAGATTTCGATGCGTTACCGGAACTACACGCGACGAGTTCAGGTTTAAAAGCGTTTTGTTCGTGGAAAACCAAAGATGCGATTGAGAGTTGTCGCTTAACATGCGGCGGACACGGATACCTCGCGAATGCCGGGTTTGGAACCACGTTTGCGAGTTACGCCCCAAACGTCACGTATGAAGGCGACAACAACGTTTTGTGTTTGCAAACTTCGCGCTATTTGCTCAAAACCATGCGCGCGTTGCAGGCAAAACTAGTCACTGAGGTCAAATTGGTTGGACAAATGAGATATTTGGGAGAGAGCGGCAACACATTTACCTCCACTTTAGGACACGAAGTAGACATTCGCGACGAAGACGGTTTATTGCGCGCGTACGAACATCGCGCTTGGCGTTTGTGTTCGCAAGCAACCGCCCGTGCCGGGAATCTTTCCGTCGACGAAGCTATGCGTTTGGACATGGTTAGCTGGATTAAAGTCGCCAAATCGCACTGCGCTTTAGTCGTCCTCTCAAACTTTTTCGACGGCATCCATGAAGCCGAAAAACTCAAGGTGAGCAAAGAAACTATCGCGGTTCTCAAACGTCTAGCCACGCTCCATGCTCTCTGCGGCATCGAAGACGAACTTGGTGATTGGGTCGAAGACGGTTACCTCGAAGCCATGCAATGTCAACTCATTCGAGCCGAAATCGCCCAACTCCTACAAGAGCTCCGCCCAGATGCGGCAGCCTTAGCTGACTCCCTAGGTTTGGACGATTACTTCTTAAACTCAACCTTAGGTGCTCGGGATGGGAACGTGTACGAGAACCTTTTTGCCGCCGCGCAAAAAGCGCCGTTCAACGCATCGCACACGCCGCCCGGGTACGCCGATTTGCTTTGGCCTCGATTTAACCGTAAAGGTGACGGACGTTCAAAGCTGTAAAATAGTACACATCTCTAACGCGTACTTTCGTCATCACACGGGTACGCGCCAGTTAACACATAGTAATACGAGCAAAAGCATTAGATTTTCATCCCCATACGATTCGCCTCGCGCGCCTCGCCTCGTGTGCATAAAAGAGAAAGAAAGAAGAAAAGAGACGCCATTTTTTTCTGCGTTCACACGCGCAGATTTTCCTTCATGGACGACATCGAGCAGCTCTTGCTCGGTATCCTTCTCCTTCTCCTCGTTGTTCGCGTTTTGAAATCGGTATCGGAGGCTCGCGCGGCCGTACCGGGGTCGGTTTCCGTCCGCGCGTTCTTCGATTCGACACCGGTTCAACTCGCCGATGCGCTCGCGCTGTTGAAGGATGTACCACCATTGCAATCGAACGACGACGACGACGACGACGACGACGACGACGATAAGAGACCCGACGCGACGACGGACGACGAAACAACGCGTTCCACGGAGCGACGGCCGATCACGACAGATGCCATCGAGCGCGCAAACGTCGCGTTGCACGCGAAAGGAGGCGTTCCACCCAAATCGAAACGATTGCTCGTGACGGGTCTCTTCTTTGCCTATGGCGCAGCGGCGGCGACGTGTTGGTGGTACGTGGCGTCGCCGATGAGAGACCGGATTGTCGCGACGAGCACGTCGAGGACGACGATGCGAGAGGAATGCAGTGAGATCGAATCGAGGAGGAGACGAACGATGGAAGAGAGTGAAGGGAAGGACGTCGTCGTGTACGCGCACTTTGTGCGAAAACAAGGCCCGGCAGCGACAGAGACGGCGAGAAATATTCAGGGGAAGTTCGGAGAGTGGGTGTTGAGAAGTTTCGATCGTGGCGCGGAAACCAAAAGCGACGTGGGCGTTAAAGTGACGTTTCGTGGGTGCGTGGACGTTATTGACCGTGAGGCGTTCGAAGGGACGACGAAAGCGCAAAACGAAGAATCGGTGAGGGAAGAAGCACTCAAGTCGTTCGCGGCGTGCGATAAAGGTAGAAGTGAAGTTGCGAGACGCTCGAGATTTTATCCGAGTTCGACGGGAGCGAGGGTGAATGAAGACGACATAAAGAGCGCGAGTGGTATGTATGCGCATGTGGAGAACGAGTTGGGAATGAACTACGCGACGTATCCGAACGAGATTTATGCGTACATTTTCGACGACGACATCGACGGGGAAGACGGCGAGGAAGCAAACTTTCAACTTCACTTTGGCACCGAAAGAAACGCGTTCGTAGATGCAAAGTGGACCTCGCCTCAGTGGTCTCGGGGCGGCGACGTGATGAGAAAAATTCGACAAACTGTTCAGAAACTGTATTCGTCCGCGTGGAAAGTCGCGAGAGAGGACGCTAAATTTGACGGCCACTTTGGCGCATCGGCGGCGTCCCTCTCGTTCGCTCTCGTAATTCCCGACGACGACGATGGTAGAGAAAATCGACCTGAAAATGCAGGAGAAACGCTCTCGTGGAATTTTCGGAAAGACGTGCGCGAACCGTTCTTGTTGAATCTCTCGAAACGTCTCGAACATTTTATGAGAATCGAAGCAGAGTCTCGCGTCATGTACCACCACCGCAAGCGAAATGAAAGGAACAATTCACTTATGTCAACATCAAGAAGGACGAGACAGGAAGTCATAGAAGCGTTTACACGGGCATTGCCTCTCAGAAAAATTGACATGGACGCAATACCGTCTATGCCAAGTGGGAAATTCATCGTGTACAGAAAAAATGCCATCGGCCGTGGCGACAGCGATGACGACGACACTCTTCTTCCGAGAAATTGGTTCGCCAAGCAGGATAACGTCGGAGTGACGATTTGGGAGCACTATTCTGGCATTCATGACAAGAAAGAAATAAACGTGACCGAAATCCTTCCGTTCCTATTTGCAAACGTGCGCGCGAGATTACTCGGCGTGGATATAGCGTCCGACGAAACGTATGCTAAGTGCGCTTTGCCGGACGCGGTGAACATCTTTTCGATGATGGAAGTGGACGCTTTGCGTTCAACTCGCGTCCACGCGGATATGTTAGAAACCGTCGAGATTCTCTGCGGTTCCATGGACATCGGCGATATCGACGCGAAAGACGCTTCCAACCTCGCGTCGAATTTGCAAGAGTCCTTTGCGATAGTCCGAGACGCTCTCTTGATGGAAAATAGCCGACAAAAGTTTGAACTCGTCGCCAAAGCCCGGAAACTCGCGTTTCAAACCAGTCGTGACTCCATAAACGTTCGTGAAGAGGGCACGTTTCCTTTCGAACACGAGCTCGCGCTAGGTATGCCGCTCATACTTCCTTCGCTCGTAGCTTTTGTCGTTCGGTTCGCGAGAGAATGTGTTCGGTATTCCGCCCGTCGACAGTGCGCGAAGGCGACGTTTTTACACGACAAGAAGAAACAGTAATTTAGAGATATAGCACACGTAGACGCTAGCACATAGAGATAATTTAGGCAATGAATACTAACAACCCGCAAAATACAATATACACGCTACTCTGAGACAAGGCGCCGCGCTACGTTACCCTTCTCTTAATCGATCCTAATTCCTTCCCGTAATCTCTCGCGCACTCGTCTATGCATTCCATCGCTTTCCGTTGCGCCACATCCATCCCCTGGCTTTCGACGAAGCTTTGTGCTTTATCATTGCACGTTTGCGCGCATCTCTGCACTTTCTCTTGGAAGACCTGTAGCTCGTTATTCACCATCGCTTCTTTCTGTTGCATTTCCAGCGTGCAGTTTTGTATGCACTGTTTACGACGACATCGCGCGCGGATTCGAAGGAAAGAGAGAGAGAGAGAGAGAAAATATTTTTCGGGTCGTCGGTCAGTCGAGTCATCGTTCGAGCGTCGTTTCGGTCGGCGGACGATCAACGCGCGAAAGCTTTTCCCAAAAGGGTGGTCGTACCTGCTGAAACCTTTCTCGCGATTGCCCGACGTCGTCGCAGCATTTGGAGGAGCACAGAAAGGTTTTCTTCTGCAAAGGACGGAAGATGGTCTTATCCAGACCGTCGGTGAAGTCTTCGAGCTGCTTTTGGAGCGCTTCCATCGGTCTCTCTCTCTCTCTCTCTGTCTCTCTCTCTCTCTCTCTCTCTCTTCCTTTTGAATGAGGTAAATGAAGTCGCTTTTTTTCCAATTCATTTCTCCATTTCAAAACGACACGTATCTTTCTTTCAACGACATGAAGCGACTGTTCGCGAGCGCGGCGCGGCGCGTCGGGAGCAGAGCAGCCGCGTCGTCGAATGGATTCGCGGTTGGAGGAAGAGAACGAAGAGGAGGAGAAGACGCGAAGGAAGCTTTTCTTTTGTCGTCGCGTCACACGATGATGATGATGATGACGAAGAAGAAGATGGAAGGACGCGCTGAAAGAAGGCACAAAACATCGTCGACGACGCCGCGCGGAGACGAAAACGAGACGACGAAGAACGAGACGAAGAAAGAACTCTACGCGGTATTTACGTGCGGAAAATGCGGCGTGCGATCGTCGAAAGGGTTTAGCAAACGCGCGTATAACTTTGGCGTGGTTATAGTCACCTGTCCTGGTTGCCAAAGCAGACACGTGTTAGCAGATAGACTCGGGTGGTTCGGGGAGAAAGGCGATGTGGAAGACTTCTTGAGAGAACGAAAACGAGAGCACGGAGACGAAGATATCAGAGACGAGACGAAAATGATAATGCGGGCGAAAGTGGAGGAAGATGGAACGTTAGAGTTTGACGCGGATGAACTGGAAGCGTGGCGAGAGCGGTTGACGCCGCAAGAGAAGAAGTGAGCGGAACGCGTAGGAGTACGGAAGAATAGAGTAATAGAATGAATAGTCTTTTGTATTGTATTGTATTGTATTGTATGAGCAGCAACGGAGAGAATGGTTGAGGAACGTATTTTCAGGTCTTTTCCACTCGTCTCGTGTTGCGCCTAGGTTTGTTGAATCGATTTCTAGCGTAACCCTTCCTTACAGAACGCGTCGTCGATTTTTCACCGTTCTCTCGAGATCCATGACTTCTTCCCACGAGTCCACCGTGATTTCAGTTCTACCTTTGACTAAACTTTGCAATCTAGACATAGTTAGCCACGAATGCATTTTCGTTTGCGTGGCTTCTTTCGGATCGTCTTGTCTTTTCTGCACCATGGACGCTTCAATGGTTTTGCTACACGACTCAGAAATGTCCAAGTGCGGCGCGTTGCGAACGAAGGCAACCAGCGTTCGCATATCGTCCAAAATTTGTTTGTCCAGAGCGTGCAAAAGAGTTGTCGAAGATTCATTCTTCGTCGGACGCAATGGCACGACTAAACCTTCGGTATCTTCACTGAACAAAATCGATTTCCCTTCGGAAACAGCCACAAAGCCAATATCCGTCGGCACGGACATTTGATGGTAATCAAAATCATACTCCGCTTTTTGCATTTGAATAACATCTTTCACAGCACGGGCATTTTTCACACCCGTTTCCGTGAGAACTCCGGTTTGCAATTTCGTTTCGTCCAAGACACAAACGGTTCCGTCTGCGAGCTGTAAAGGTCCAGCGCGTAAGCGATTACGGTCGTAGTCTTTTTTAGGTAACCACGTTCGAGCGTTGAGCGAAGGGACGTCCACGGATAGGCACGCGGTCGCGGGACACAAAGACTGCAACGCAAATGCAAGCGCGTTAACGAGACCATCGTTGTCCTTATCCCTAGTCGTTCCCTCCTTTGAGGGAGTACAATCGATCGAAAAATTGACGCACAGTGAACCAACTGGGAATTCATCTGTGCGTAAACGGACCCCCGCGCACGCGAGAAACAAAGCGTAATTCGCAGCAACTTTATCACCACCGAGCGCTTCAGTGAAAATGTCTATCATCTTATCGTACAATGCATTTGTTTTTGGAGTGTCGAATGGTTGCGTTACCGACGCAGAAACAGCTGTTTTATTGTTGTTGCAACTTTTATCTTCATTTAAAAGATAACGCTCCGAAGGCGTCTTTAAAACGAGATCTTCGAGTTTCAACTTTGTAAAGCCCAAAGCGTGGAATCTCGGGGCAATAGAGGTCGCTGGAAACAACACACCCCTTTCCTCTTGCCCGTAAAAGTCTTCGTCCGAAGTGTTCATCGTCGTTGCGCCGTCTCCATCCCCCTCAAAGCTATTGCTCAATCCAATGTTCCCAAACGCTTCCGCTGCATGTTCCGGATTGAGACTCAAAACGCCATAAAACTCAACAATATCGTTCAATTTCAACTGAATGGAAGATGACGCGGAGGAAGGTTTAGTAGCACCGGCTGTTCGTGCCGAATTTGATGTTGAATCGTTTTCCTTGTTACTCTCATCGTTCGCTTTCTCTTCTACGTCATCGTCCGTCGAATCATACACGCAAACGATACACGGTCCTCGCTTGTCGTTCGGTAACGGCAAATTCCTCGCCTCGTCCAGCGTCTCTCTGGTTCTTCGACTTTTCATATTTACCGCGGTAAAATCCTCGGTTTTCTGCGATCCGCTCATAGGCATTGCTTCCATGGTATCTTCAGAATCGCATAGATCGTTGTTCTCTTCTTTCATCTTCGCCTCTTTGTCTTTGACTTTTTCCTCCTCGTTATTCTCGTCGCGCGTCCTCTTCTTCGCGCTTCCTCCTCCGATACCATCATCGGTTCCACGACTACTACCAATACACGTGAAATCCACCAATCCATTGCTTTCGTTGTTTTCTTTCCTTCCATCCGTCGAGTCGTCCGTCGAACAATCTCTCTCCTGTGCCCATTTCGCCTCGCCAGGTATCGGGACGCAATAAAACACCTTCCTTTCCCACATTCGAACGTTTGAAGAATTATGTGGGCTCTCGAATCTAAGCAATCTCTCGCTTTTATCTTCTTCTTCTTCTTCTTCTTCTTCTTCTTCTTCCATCCTCGACATCTCATCGCCTCCATGTTCCGAGAACTTTGTCGTCTGCCAAGCAGCGTTCTTCTTCTTACTCCTAAAACACCCAACGTAGTACTCCGGGTCGCGCATATCTTGCACCATGCATCTCATCCTGCACAGTTTACCTTTAGGCACGCTTTCAATCCCAAGTTTAGCGTCCGAATGGTTGATTTCCGGGATCGATCGGTTGATATTTGCGTCTGAGACGCATCTTTCGAGCACTTTGGACACTTTCCAATCCGCATCGATCGGCTCCTTCGTTTCCCCGTCGACACCGTACGTTTGGAACAGCACTTCGCTCGCAAACTTCCGCGGGTTCGAGACGAACTCGCGAAGGTCGATGGACTCTTCGATCGTCTCGACTTCTTCTTCTTTCATCATCATCATCATCCCAAAGCCGCACGAACGTCACCGAATGTGTGTGTGTGTGTGTGATATCGCGCGTGAAGATATATATCGCGCTTTTTGAACGAGAGAGAGAAAAAAGTGAAGGAGGAGGCATTTTTTGAAAATTGATTTTCAACGCGATTTTGGCGGGAAAGAGGAGTCAACAAAGGCATCGAAGAAGACGACGACGACGACGAAGGAGAAGAAGAAGAAGAAGAAGAAGAAGGGAGGAAAGAGTGCGTGCAAAAGAAGATGTCTCGATGACACACACACACACACACACGCGCAGATTCATCGGTAAGAAGTGTACATGTACATTGATTC
>MDSZ01187154.1_pt1 | contig 14726 bp, 11 predicted proteins | sample 811201 | NCBI WGS metagenome assembly MDSZ01 (sample SAMN05326647, study PRJNA326480) | marine metagenome | isolation source: seawater | place: Indian Ocean: North | collected 2010
ATGGGGCGAAGGCAGCTCAAACCCCAGCATCGCCCTCGCAACCTTCACCATTGAACGAACGCGCCATGCATGTTTCTCCGAACACGTCACGCTGCACGCGAACAATGGCGTCGAGCGTGTCACCTTCTCCGACGGCATGTACGAACTCACGACCAGCAACGGAGACACCTTCCAGACGGCAACCCAGCCCCTCTTCGCCGGCGGATTCGAAGGCAGCCACGCCTTTGTTTCACACCTGTTCGAATCACGGGACGATGGATTTCCCGAATTGAGCGACAAGGATGAATCGACCACGCACCCGGGCATGTTCCTATGCGGTCCAGCCATCCGCCATGGAAATGAGAACTTCTGTTTCATCTACAAATACCGCCAGCGCTTTGCTGTGGTGGCCCAAGCCATTGCTTCCTCGCTTGGCCATGAGACCGACGACTTCGTGGAAGCCTACCGCGGATGGGGCATGTACCTCGATGACCTCTCGTGCTGCGGACAGGAGTGTTTGACGTGCTGAACGAACAGGAAAGCCCGCAGATGGCCCCTGCCAAGACACGGAAATCGACGATGATGAGTTTCGAATGGTTGGGACAAACGATGGCCAGTTTGTGCTGGATCATCAGCGTCTTCGTCTACGGCCTCTCGTCCACGGGCGACTACTTGCAATTGGGTGCCGCGTCGTGCTGGATGGTGGCGAACCTCGCGACCCTCGCCAGCGCAGAGGCCTGATCTCAGCGACACACCACCGCTCAACTCAACGCTGACAGGCGGAACAAAAGAAGGTCGAACGACCCGATTGAACGACGCGTTGAATCGTCTGTCCACAGAAGATGCCGTCTCGTCCTGCACACGGCTGGCCTTCCCGGTCGTAGACGCGAAATCGGTGCGGGAAATAGCCCAACTCACCTTCGACGCCGCGGAAGTCGGAAAGCGTCGAACCACCGGCTTCAATCGCTTCACGCAACACCTCGCAACAGGCCTCCCACAAGGCTTCGAGGCGCTCCGTGGGTTGGTCGGCACCGCGCACCAGGGTGTCGCTTCGACGGCGCGGTGAGAGGCCGGCGCGATGAAGCGCTTCACAGACGTAGATGTTGCCCAAACCCGCAACGATGCGTTGATCGAGCAAGGCCGACTTCAGCGGCGTTCGGCGCCCAGCGAGCGCTTTCGCCAGCACCTGAGGGCTCCACAGGGGAGCGTCGTCCATCACACCCTCAAGCGCCAAAGGCTCAGGGCCGATGTGCTCCATGCCAGCAAGCACCTCGTCCATGGTGGCATGGAGTTCAATCCAACCAAACCGGCGCGGGTCGGTGTACACGGCCACATGCCCGTCATCAAAACCGAGAACGAGGTGATCGTGTTTCCCGAGCCCTGCCTGAGCATCTGGCGCCTCGACCGTCCGGTGGTAGACGCCAAGGGTTTGACCTTCGGCGGCCCGGTGAAGGGTCCACCGCCCGGACATGCCGAGGTGCGAAAGGAGAACTTGGCCGTCCTCCATCTGGACGACCAAATGCTTGGCCCGGCGTTGAACAGCACGGACGGTGGCCCCAACAAGCCGTACCTCCATGTCTTCTGGAAATGGAAAACGCAAGTCCGGTCGACGTTGCTCCACAGCGACCAAACGGCGGCCGGTCCATGCTTGCGCAAGGCCACGCCGGACGGTTTCGACCTCGGGAAGTTCAGGCACGAACGCCCCTCCCCACCACAAAGAGGAGGTGGTTGTCCTCAAAGCCCTCGAGGTCGATGACCTCATCGAGCACAAGGCCTGCTTCAGCGAGTTCCTGCTCAACCCTTGTGCGCAACGCAGCGGCATCGGTTCCTCGGTCGCTCTCGACCTTCAGCGAGAGCAAACCACGTCCATCTGGGGAGAGAAAACGCTCACACGCCGCTGTAAAAATCGAGGCCTGATGGGCTTGAGCCACGTCCTGAAACACCCACGAGGCACGACGAGGCAACCACGCGCGCCATGCCGCGAAGCGACGAGCATCACCCAACACCGGCACCAAGCCTGGGCGTGCATGCGACAAACGGGTCAAATCGCGCAAACACCGTGGTGAAAGATCCACCGCAACCACGCGACCAGATGCACCGTTGTGACACACAACGTCGTGAATGTGGCTCACCGTGGTGCCGTGCCCTGCCCCCAAATAGAGGACGTGCGCGCCCGGTTGAGGAAGCAGCCGCTCAGGCGCACCGGTGGTGCGAAGCAAACCTGACGCGACCTTGGAGCGGCGAGGGTCCCAGCGGCGCCACTCGCCGTCCTTCGCCTTCCGGACCGTTTCACCGTACACCGTTGAGCCGGGATGGGCGGACCACGTCCACGGCGCGCTGCCGTCCATCCGCACGGCATCGGTGAGCGAACGACCAGGAGGCTTGCCAAAGGAACGTCCCATGGTCAACGGCCCCCCTTGCGAGAAGGAGGGCGTGGGTGGGCAGCACGGATGGCCAGCACCTTGGCTTCGACCTCAGCCACGTCATCGTCGGTCATCGGCGTGCCGTCGTACGCGTCGAGGCGGGCTGCGATGCTGCACCGTCCAGCCAAGGTTCGAGCAACCTTCCCTCGCACCCATTGAGGCGAACGCATCACCCAGGGGTGGGCGAACAAGAAACCGTGTTTTGGTGGCGGTGATCCGGTTTTCAGATGAGCGAAGAAGGCCTTCTCCGCCCCGAGGACCTGAACGGTTGAAGAGGGCAATTTGGCCAAACGTGCTCGCCCTCCTGCGCCAACGCAAAGCCGAGCGGCCAACATTGGACCGATCAACCTGCTGAGGCTGGGAAGGTGTTCTTCGGCCAAGGTGCGCAACGCTGCCTCAAGCCGGTCCAAACGAGCTTGAACGTCCACAGCAGCAGCCCCGTGATCGCGAAGGCTCCTCCATTCCGAGCGAGCCGGCATATGGGCGGGCGTCTGAAGGCCGAGGTGACGAGCAAGGCCTCCCAAATCATCGGCCTCACCAAGCGCCCGGGCGGTCCCAAGACGGTCACGATCGAGGTCCAAATCTGGCAGGAACAGGCCAAGCCACTCCACGAGACGGGAAAGGCGCACGTTGCTCGCTTGCCGCACCTCTTCCATCGCCCGATGCAGGTGCTCCAAGCGGCGGTCAAGGTCACCTGCGGCATCGGCGACGCCACGTTCGGCGATGCGGATGGCGGCCTGATCCAAGAGGGCCAGATCTTCAGAGGTCACCTCGGGAAGTTCACCCTCGCCAACCGGTTCCACGATGGATTCTGGGAAGCGCTCAAGCAATTGTGTGGCTTCGGGCGTCAGCCGCCCTTGGTTGACGCGCTCGAGCCGCTCAACGGCCCCCTGCACGCCACCCCCGCCCGTCCAGCGAAGGCGATCGACTTCCACACCATCCTCGTTGACGAGGACCGCGGCATACCAGTCATGGAAGAGGCGCACGTTGCGACGAGCACGCCATGGGCCAAGACCCTTCGCTCTGTCAGTTGATAGGCCGAAGTCTCTAAGTGACGGAACGTCAGGCCTTCTCCATGTTCTGTCCGAAGTGTGGGACCTTGTCCTTCCCTTCCCCGTCTGGTGACATCGCCTGCACGAACTACAAATGCGGCTACACAGGGCCTGCAAAGTTGGTCGTGAAAGGAGCAGATGGAAAGAAAGTTGACCTCTCCAAAGCGAAGTCAAAGACCCAAGCGGTCGACCGGGAATACGAGGTCATCAAGGACTCGGACAAGGCACGTGGGGTGTTGACCCGCGGAAGTTACCTTTGTCCAAAATGCGACTGCGACGAAGTCTACTCCTACCTTGAGCAAACCCGCTCGTCCGATGAACCAGAGACGCGTATGCTGACGTGCAAGGAATGCGACCACGGTTGGCGCGAGTACTGATCACGCCTCGCCTCGTCCAGAGCGGTAGGCGTCGAGAACGGCGCGTGCGATGGCCTCGGGATCGTTCACAATCTGACGGTCGATGACCGTTGAACCAACGAAGGCATCGCCGGCCACCACGGAGTCCTGCATGGACAGACCCTTCCCGTCTTCCCTCGAAGCCTGCCGTTCCATGTCGCCCTCAAAACGCGTTTGTGCGGCCTCAAGCAGGACAATTTCAGCACGACGTTCCACGAGGTCATGCTCCAACCGCGTCACGTGTCGGCGCGTTTCGGACAACTCCTCCTCCAAAGCAGCAGCCCGTGCGTTGGCTTCAGCGACCTGGCGGTGCACGGCATCCAGAACCTGCTGGAAGGAGGCGGGCGCAGAGCCGGCCTGAACCGGCGGGAGCGGATCGAGACCGGCGTTGAGCCCTCGCCCCTCCACGGTGAGCGTCGCACCGGCTGCAGGAGGGTTTTGAGGTTGGACTGAGCCGGGTGCGAACACGGCTGGATAAGCGAGGATGTACTGGGTCACCGGTGCAGGCTGCCATTGTTGGCCCCGACGTAGGCGACGCCAACGTGAGCCGAGCGCGATGGACTGGAGCCAACGAGCCAAGAGGTGGAACTCAATGAACGCTAAGACGATGGCAAGCGTCAGCAGTTGAGGTTCGTCGCCGTAGTACAGGATGAGGTCCCAAAGCACGGCGAGAAAGAACCCGAAGAGGAGGACGAGCACCCCGATACCAATGGTTTGCGCCCAAAGGGCACCACGCCGGACGTTGGAGAACGCCTCGTCGGACATGCGCGCATGCACACGCACACGTGTGAAATAGGGCATCGTGATGAGTAAGACTCCAATGAGAATCGCGAGCGGGCGGGTCAGCCAATAGCCCGCTTCAAGGAGGAACGTTCCGTCGCTCATGGTGTGACGCTCCGTTCCACAAGGGAACTTTCACCCGGGTCGGACAAGAAGGTATCGTGTTTCAGTACCCTTCTTGCTCAACGCGTGGTGCAAGGAAGTACTTGACCGAGCCGCTGCCGTCGCTGAAGGTGAAATCCATCGCCAGAGGGAAGTTTTCACCAAAGGCGATGGTCACGCTCTCGATGCTGCTGAACACCTTGCCGAGAGGGACGAGGTAGGTCAGGCTGTACTGCGACTTTGCGGGGCTGTCGCAGGTGATGCCCTGAAGTTCGTCGTGGCCGTAGACCACGGTCACCGAGTCGTTGGGCCCCGACACGTGAATGGTGAACTTCTCCGGGTCGATTGAAAGAGTCACCAGATCGCCCACTTGACGGGCTGCACGGAAGGCTTGGGCCAGTTCAGAGCCACGGATCGTGACGGTGCAAGGCAGGTCAAGGTTGGGCAGGTTGGGTGGATTCAGCGTGTTGTTGTCGAGTGGACGCGAACTTCGGTCAATCTTGCCGAGGTTCATCAGCACGTCACCCTTGCCGTCGTAGGTCATGGAGATGATGTCGTCCGCTCCACCAAGGCTGATCAGTTCCTTGAGCTTCTTCATCTCAAGGCCAACCATCGCTTCCTCAACCTCCCAGGTCTCGAAGGCGACAGCGTCGACGTCGAGCTTGACCATGGCGACATGCGAAGGGTCCACGACACGGACGTTCAGTCCATTTTCGCTGAAATCAAACCGCGCTTCCTCGACAACGATGCTGATGGTATCGGCGATACGGGAGAGGAGCTCTTGTCGAGCGGTGACGTTCAGCATATGGGAACCCGTTCTGCGTGCTCCTTCGACGGCTTATGAACATCACCGGACGTGGTGGCGGAGTGCTGCGAAGCGAGCCGCAATTCTAAGAGGGGGACCTCCACGGAGAAGCGTGGACGAGAACGACGGGCGGGTCGGCTCCGCCGAGCCGGTGCTCGGGCCAGACGGTCAACCCTATCGCGTTGCGGTGCTGGTGCCGACGATCAACAACGCCGACGAATTGGACGGCGTGCTGGCCCGCCTGATGCGTCAGACCTACCCGTCCTACGAGGTCATCGTCTCGGATTCCAAGTCCAAGGACCACACCAAGGAGGTGTGCGAAAAGCACGGCGTGACGTGGTTCGACGACGATTCCACCAACCGGGCCGATGCCTGCACCAATGTCCTGCAAACCATGGACCACGACCTCGTCCTGTTCACCGACGACGACACCGTCCCTCCCATCGATTGGGTCGAGAACCTCGTGCGCTGGTTTGCCGACCCTGAGGTCGGTGGCGTCGGAGGACCCAACTTTGCCCCGGATCACGACCCCTTCGGTGCAAAGTGCGCGGATGTGGCCTTTTGCACCCGCTTCATGACCGCCGGCACGCGTTACGGCGCACGCCCGAAAGGAGAGTTGGTGCCCATCAGCCACAACCCGGGCGTGAACTGTGCCCATCGGATGGCCAACCTCCGGGAAGTCGGTTTCTTTGAATCGGGCTGCATCGGCGCAGAAGACGTCGTGTTGGACGCGAAGATTCAGCGTGCTGGACACAAGTTGTTCATGGATCCGTCCAACGTCATGCCTCACCGACGACGACGCCCGTTCAAGCCGTACATGAAACAAATGCGGAACTACGGCTACACCCGCATGGTGGCCAACAAACGATGGCCGGAGATCGCAGCGTGGTCGCACACCGCCGTCGGCCTCTTCCCATGGCTCGTGGTCGCGGCCACCTTGGCCATGCTGGCTGGAGCCGCCACAGGCGGTGCGGCTTCTGGACTCTGGTTCACCCTTGAGGGCGACTGGGGCCTGTCCCGCATCGCGTTCCATGGCAGCCTGGGCCTTGCTGCCCTCTACGTTGCCATCGCGTGGCTTGGAGCGGCCACGGGCACCAGCCCACACCGCTCCATCGGCACCGTGGCCTTGGCCCCGCTGTTCGTCTTCCTCGCCCATTGGGCATACGGCCAAGGCGTGAACAAGGCGTGGCGGGAGATCCGCAGGACCGGGGGCGCCGCTGGCGTCGGCCGTCAAATCGACGACCGCACCCGGACCATCTGACGCAATCCTGTTGGTCTGCATCCAACCGTCCATCGCCAATGCCGGAGGACGACGGTCACGCGCTGACCGATGAAGAAGAAATCTGGAGCGCGCTACGCACGGGCATTGGCGGTTTGGCGGTCCTCGACCTCATCACGATGATCATCGTTTCCGAAGCGATGGAGGACTCCACCTGGCAGGGCATGAGCGTCTCGGTGTGGGCCATCATCATCGGCGTACCAATTTTCGCCTTGTTGAGCGCACTGACGCTCTTTGGCGACCGGATCATTCTTCGGAATCATCGTTCGCGTTAGCGCCCATGTCTCCGGTTTGAATCGTCCATTGGCTGGCGTAGACACCGTTCATGCCCAGAAGAGCATCGTGTTGGCCACGCTCGACGATGGCCCCGTCCACCATCGCCAGAATTTCGTCGGCGTTGCGGATGGTCGACAAGCGATGGGCGACGGCGATGGTGGCGCGCTGAGCGTTGGTGGCCAGCAGGTTTTCCTGAATACGTCGCTCGGTTTCTGCGTCCAGGGCGCTGCTCGCCTCGTCGAGGATCAGCAGGCTTGGAGCCTTCAGCACCGCACGGGCGAGGCTGACCCGGGCACGCTGACCGCCCGACAACTTGCTGCCACGGTCACCGACCATGGTGTCGAGCCCGTTCTCGAGGTCCTGAACGAAATCCCAGGCTCCAGCGGTCTTGAGGGCCGCCTCGATGCCTTCAGCATCGGTGTCGATGTTGTAGCGCACGTTGTCCTCCACGGTCCCGTGGAACAGGAACGGCTCTTGTGAGACGAAGCCAATCGCGTCACGAACGGAATCCAAGGTGAAGGTCGAAACCGGTTGACCGTTGATGAGCACCTCGCCCTCGTCGGGCGTGTAGTACCGCATGAGGAGCTTCAGGATCGTGGTTTTGCCTGCTCCGGTGTGGCCCATGACGCCGAGGAAATCACCGGCCTCGACCTTGAAGGAGATGCGGGACAAGACCGGTTGGGTGGTCGAGGGATAGGCGAAGGTGACGTTGCGGAATTCAACGGACGTGATGCCACCTTCAAGGGGCACAGCATCGGGCTCGTCAACGATGGTCGGCTCGAGGTCCACCGCTGCAAAGACGCGCCGAGCCGCGGCTTCGCCGCGCTGAAGTTGGTTCACAAGGATGCCGAAGATGAACAGCGGCATCGTCATCCGCGTGGAGATGAGCAGGAAGGTCACCAGCTCACCGGTGGTGATCTCCCCAGACTGGGCCAAGCGGCCGCCGGCCACGGTCAGCAAACCGAAGGCCACACCGGCAATGGCGTAAATGCCCGGGAGGAAGCGGTTGCGGTCTTGGCTTGCACCGATGGCTTGGTCGCGATACTCACCGGACTCACGCTGGACGCGGTCGGCTTCCCACGTTTGGGCGTTGTAGGCTTGCACCACCGCAATGCCCGAAATGAGGTTCTCGAGCACCGACGTGATGCCGCCCGTGGATTCACGCTGCTTCCTGTACCGGCGTTGCACGCGCGTGGAAAACCAGTACACAAGCGGAATGATGAACGTCAACGGACCAAAAATGACGGCCGCCAATTTCCACGACATGGACAGGAGGATGATGAACGCGAATCCAAAGGTGACCACGATCCGGATGATGGACGTGGAGGAATCCGCGACCACGTCTTCCAATTGGTTGACGTCAGAGGACAGGACCGACATGATTTGGCCGGTTTGCCGCAAATCGTAGTAGGACGCTTCCATCGCGATGAGTGACTTGGTGGCGTCCATGCGAAGGTCGTGCTGAATTTTGTAGCCCAGGGTTTGCCACGAATATTCGGAGATGCCTTGGAAGATCGCGAGCATCACGAAGGAGACGAAAATGATGATTCCATAGCCGACGGCCGGCTGTGGGAGGGTGCCGATGACGTCTGCGATCGGTCCAAATCCCGCGATGCCACCTCCCGAGGTGAAGTGATCGACCGCCCAACCGATGGCGATGAAGGGCAGAAGGTCGGCCGCTCGGGCACATGCGTTCGCGAGCATGCCCGTGGCCAAGCGGCGTGGGTAGGCGGTCGCGTAAGGGACGATGCGCCACAACTGACGGCCCATGACCGCCACGCGGTCGTTGATGTCCTCAGGAGCCATCATGTCTCCACTCGCTCCGCGACGCATGATTCGCGCTCGTCAAGTGGCCTTTGAACGCTCGTGTTCACCCCGCTTGAATCGACCAATGCTTGATGAGGGTTCAGCAGAACCAGACCACATGACCCGACGCGCTGCGCATGCCTTGTTCTTCAGCGCGCTGATGCTCGTGCAAATCACGGCTCCGTTGGCTGCAGCAACGCCAACGAACGGACCTGAACGCGTGCTGGACACCGACGTCGACCTGACGTTGCTCGACGCTTTCGGCATGCAACCAAGCGGTGACCTGGCCGAAGGCTGGTTCGCTCCAACCGAATCTGGTCGTGTCAACCTCATTCACCGCACGTCTGCGCTCGTGGCTCCTTCGGATTGGGCGTCATGGACCGGTGAGCAAGGCCCGCTTGACGGTTGGTACGTCCTTGGAACCACGTGGCCGGTACCAACGCCTTGGGAAGGCGAACTTGCCGAGGCCGGCATCGAGTGCGGATCCTTCCTTCCACCGGCTGCCTTCCATTGCGAGGTCAACGGGCTCCTGCCGAACGACCTCGAAGCATTGGGCGTCACCGGCATGCAGCGACTCGCGCCTTCGGACCGTGTCCGAGAAGGGTTGCTTGAGTCGCTGTACGGACAGGATGAACCCGTCTTGGCCAGCGCGATGCTTGCGGGCGAGGACCTCCCTGAGACCCTGCCTCGTGGTGTTGAAGTCCTCAGCCACAGCGGAAGGTTCGCAGATTTCCTGCTCACCGTTGAAGGGCTCAGCGCGCTCGCACACGAGCCTGCCCTCGAGTGGGTGGAGCCTCGCCCGTGGTTCGTGAACTTCAACGACGAAGCCCGCCACATCATGAACGTCACAGGCGTCTCCTCCACTGCCAACATGGGAGCAACCTCGACCGGTTGGACAGGTCTTGACGGGGCTGGCGTCATCGTGACCGTGGCCGACACCGGCCTTGACAACGGCGTCAACAACTCGAACATGCATCCTGATTTTGCCGATCACATCGTTGACGTGGTCTCCTTTGGCGTCCCCTCAGGCACTTGCTCATACTACAGCCTCTCAACCTGCAACGACGGAGCAGCAGACGAGTGGTCAGGTCACGGCACGCACGTGGCAGGCTCGGTGCTTGGCGACGGCACACACAGCAACGGGGCCATCCAAGGCGCAGCGCCAGAGGCTCGACTCTATTTCCAAGCCATCGAGACCGAGGCGACCATTTCCGGAACCACAGACGGCTACCTCCTGGGCATCCCGAACGATTTGTACGATCTTTTCGAGCCGGCCTACGACAACGGTTCCCAAGTCCACACCAACTCCTGGGGATCCTCAGACTACGGCCTGTACACCACAAAATCAGCTCAGGCCGACGCCAGCGCCCACATTTTCTGGGACATGGCCATCCTGTTTGCTGCCGGAAACGAAGGCACGGACGGCAACAGCGACGGCGAGGTCGATTTGGACAGCACGTCCGCCCCTGGCACGGCAAAGAACATCATCACGGTTGGCGCCACGGAAAACGACCGCCCCACCGTCAGTTCCACGTGGGGTGGATCGTGGCCGGCAGACTACCCAACCAACCCTCTCAACAGCGACCGCCAAGCGGACAACATCGAAGGCATGGCGGCGTTCTCCAGTCGAGGGCCCACGGATGATTCCCGCCTCAAACCCGACGTGTCCGCACCGGGTGCATGGATCCTGAGCACGAAGTCTCGAGACACCACCAGCGTGGGTTGGGGCGCGTACAACACATCGTACACCTACATGGGCGGCACGAGCATGGCCACGCCTTTGACGGCAGGTGCTGCGGCCCTGCTCATCCAGCACCTCGACGACAACCTCGGCCACAGCCAACCCTCCTCATCTCTGGTGAAAGCCATCCTTGCCGCATCCGCCACGGACATGGCCGGCCAATACAGCTCCTCGACCAACGGGGCCGGCGAAACGGCTCCCAACAACCACGAGGGTTGGGGTCGTGTGGACATGTGGACGGCGGTCAACGCCTCCTTTGTCGACAACGAGAGCGTCAGCACCAACGACGAGCGCGGCTGGAGTTTCAACGTCCCCAGCGGAGCCGACGACTTCCGCGTCATGCTCGCCTGGACCGACCCGGCCTCAACGCCTGCTGCTTCGACGAATCTGGTGAACGATCTGGATCTCGCCGTGAAAGACCCGAGCGGGACCTGGACCAACCTGTCCAACAACGTTGACAACCTTCGCGGCCTCACCTTCACATCACCTGCACAAGGCACGTGGGAAGTCCACGTCATCGGCACAAACGTCCCGCAGGGTGGACCGCAGATGTTCGCGATGACCTTGAGCGAAAATTGGACCCTCACCAACCTCACGCAAGACGCCGATTTAGACGGCGTCGAGGACGACGACGACGATTGCCCCAACACCTACGGCCAGTCGACCATCGACCGGACCGGCTGTCCTGACACGGACAACGACGGTTATTCCAACCAAGACAGCAGCTGGACGCTCGCCAACGGCGCAGATGCCTTCCCTGCCGAACCCACGCAGTGGGCGGACGGCGACTATGACGGCTACGGAGATAATGCCGTGGGCTTCCAGCCTGACGCATGCACGTCCGTGGCGGGCAACTCGACCCAAGACCGGTTTGGCTGCATCGACAGCGACGGCGACGGATGGTCTGACCCCGGAGGCGGATACACCGTCGAGAACGGTGCTGATGCCTGTGACGCGGTGCTCGGTACGTCATGGCGCGACCGCAACGGTTGTGCCGACGAGGACGGCGACGGAGCCTCCGATCCAGACCCCACCGGCGCTTCATCCTCCAACGGCAGCGCTTGGGACGTCACGGACCGTGCAGACGCCTTCCTCGGCGACGACACGCAGTGGGTGGACACCGACGGCGACGGATACGGTGACAATCCCGCGCCAGCCACGGACCCGGACGGCTGCCCGACGCAGTTCGGAGACTCGACGGCCGACCGGCTGGGTTGCCCGGACACCGACGGCGACACCTACTCAGATCCCGATTCAGGATTTACCGTGGCCAACGGTGCCGATGCCTTCCCCAACGAAGCCTCACAGTGGGCCGATCAGGACGGCGATGGATACGGCGACAACGCCACGGGCACGCAACCGGATGCATGCCCCACCGTGCCCGGCACGTCCACGGAAGCCAACCGGCTGGGTTGTCCGGACGGAGACGGTGACGGATGGGCCGACGTGGACGACGCCTTCCCCTTCGAAACCACGCAATGGAACGACACGGACATGGACGGCTACGGCGACAACGCCATGGGCGTGAATCCCGACGCTTGCCCATCGACGTCCGGCACCTCATCCAACGATCGCCTTGGTTGTCCGGACAGCGACGGCGACGGCTACTCGGACCCAGATTCGGGATGGACCACCGCACAAGGAGCGGACGTGTGGCCCTCTGACGCCACCCAATGGGTGGACGCTGACGCTGACGGCTACGGGGACAATCCTGCCGGAACGATGGGTGACGCCTGTCCAGGCGTGACCGGCGGCTCGTCGATGGACCGGTACGGTTGCCCCGACACCGACGGTGACGGCTACTCGGACGCCGACGGCGCATGGACCGTCCTCGACGGCGCTGACGCGTTCCCCAGCGATGCTTCGCGATGGGCCGACACCGACGGTGACGGCTACGACGACACCATCGATGATGCCTGCCCCTATGCTGCGGGCACCTCTTCGCTGGACCGCCAAGGGTGTCCGGACCGGGACAGCGACGGCTGGTCGGACCCTGATGGTGTTTGGACCGTGGCCGATGGGGCGGATGCCTTCGTGATGGACGGCACGCAGTGGGCCGACCAAGACGGTGACGGCTACGGTGACAACAGCACGGGCACCCTCCCCGACGCGTGTCCGACACAAGCCGGCTCTTCGTGGCAAAACGGTACACTTGGTTGCCCAGACTCGGACGGTGACGGCTGGGCCGATAGCGAAGATCAGGCGCCCAACGACGGCACGCAGTGGGTCGACACCGACGGCGACGGTTACTTCGACAACTCGGGTGGAACCATGCCTGATGCGTGCCCTGCTGTTCCCGGGAACTCAACGGCGGCCAACCGATACGGGTGCCCAGATTCCGATGGCGACGGCTGGGACGACGCAATCGACGTCCTTCCGTCCTTGCCTTCACAATGGGCCGACCAAGACGGCGACGGGTACGGGGACAACGCCACAGGCCCACAACCCGACGCGTGCCCCGGAGAATCCGGCACCTCGACCGTTGACCGCTTTGGCTGTCCTGACGCCGACAACGACGGCGTCTCAGACCTCGGCGATGCCTTCCCCAACGACCCCACCCGAACGGCAGATTCCGACGGCGACGGCATTGACGACCCGAGCGACGGTTGCCCCACGTTGGCCGGCACCTCAACCGGTCCTGTGATCGGGTGCCCCGACACGGACGGTGACGGCGTCGCAGATGCCCAACCAGGCGTTGACGGCATCGGTGAAGTGCGCCTGGACCAGGGAGCTGACCCCTACCCCGACGACCCAACACAATCCGCTGACAGCGACGGAGACGGATACGGCGACAACGCCACTGGAACAGAAGGCGACGCCTGTCCAAGCGTGGCGGGCAATTCGACCTTCGACCGGTATGGATGTCCCGACTCCGACGGCGACGGCGCCTCGGACGAAGGCGATGAATTCCCGAACGACCCCTCCCAAATTGGGGACACGGACAACGACGGGTACGGCGATTTGGCCTCCGGTGAACAACCCGATGCCTGCCCAGGCACAGCGGGCACCTCAACCCTCGACCGCTATGGCTGTCCAGACAGCGACGGCGACGGTCAGAGCGACCTCAACGACCCGTGGCCAAGCGATGGGGCAGTCTGGTCCGACGCTGATGGCGACGGGTACGCCGACCAAAGCGGAACGACACTCTCCGACGATTGCCCGTCGGTGGCTGGAGAATCAACGCACGCAAGCGCACGAGGTTGCGAGGACCGCGATGAAGACGGCTGGGCGGATGACGAAGACGCCTTCCCCGACCTCTCCACACAACAGGTGGACAGCGACGGCGACGGCTACGGTGACAACAACACCATCGGTGCTCAATCGCCCGACCATTGGCCTCAAGATGCATCACGAAACGTTGCGGAAGCGAACCTTGCGTGCTCGCTGGTCGATCCTGAAGTCGACCTTGCGGTCGGACCGAAGTTCGCCTTCACCTGCACCGTGACCCACAGCATGCAGGTCCCCGTGACCGCACGCGTCACGTGGGACGGGGGCGCGGATCTCTTTGGAGGCGCCCGCTCACAAACCGTGGTCATCGCCCCTGAGGCGGACAATGCGACGCTGTGGTTCCAAACTGAAGTGGCACGTGCAGTGCCCATCGACTTGGTCATCACCGTGCTTGAACCGGGCAGCAGCGTCGCCATGGACGAGGTCACGCTGAAGGTGAACGTCGTCGACAGTCGCTTGTTTGAGGTGGACGAACCGACGCGAATGGAATGGACCGACATGTCCTGGTGGGTCGACGACGAACGAGGACAGGTGGCCCTTGGCCAAGTGCTGTTGATCGTCCTCCTGCTCGGCTTGTTGGTGCAAGGCCGTCGGCGACGCGTACGGTGGGAAGAAGAGCGAGAGGCCCTTGCCATGGCCTTGGTGGAACGCCGGCGTACGGCACCACCGATGTCCTCGACACCGCCACCGCCACAGGGCATCCCGAGTCTGCAGCAGCGGCCGCCAAACCCCTGAATCTGCGGCGTTTCCGTCACCCAAGCAGGTGAACGCCACGCCAAGGTGCGGATAGCGGGAGTCGAACCCACGACATAAGGTTGGAAACCTCAGATGATAACCACTTCACCATATCCGCTGGCGTG
>MDSZ01009510.1_pt1 | contig 14724 bp, 13 predicted proteins | sample 811201 | NCBI WGS metagenome assembly MDSZ01 (sample SAMN05326647, study PRJNA326480) | marine metagenome | isolation source: seawater | place: Indian Ocean: North | collected 2010
ATCGGGCATCGTTTCAATAAATTCATCCAATATTTCTTTTGTAAGTTTTTGTTCTCTTGTCAATTTATGTAATTTTTCATACGCATCTGTTACATTATGCTTTCGCAATATTGTTTGTATACCTTCAGATAACACACATAGATTATCGTTTAATTCTTTTTTAATCATGTCCCTGTTTATTTCTATTTTTTGTAATCCTCTCAATGTGGATGTATAAGAAATAAGCGTATAGGAAAGCACTGAACCAATATTTCTCAAAATAGTGCTATCTGTCAAATCTCGTTGTAATCTTGATACAGATAATTTACGCGTTATACCTTCAATCAACGCATTTGCTATACATATGTTTCCTTCGCTATTTTCAAAATTAATCGGATTTACTTTTTGTGGCATAGTGGAAGATCCTATTTCAGTAGATACTGTTTTCAACTTCAAATACCCTTTGGAAATATATAGCCAACAATCTATATTCAAATCATTTATAACATTGTTTATTGTTTTGATTTGGTTGAAAACATTACATAAATGATCGTAATTACTTATTTGTGTTGTATATTGTTCTCGTTCTAACCCTATGCTACCAATAAATTTATCTGCAAAAGTCATCCAATCAATATCAGGATAGGCAGCATAATGGGCATTGAAATTACCAACTGCTCCACCGAATTTAGTAGTAAATTTCATAGTCTTAAGAATATTTACTTGTTCTGTAAGTCTGTAATAAAAAACTAATAATTCCTTTGTCATTGTGGTAGGAACTGCAGGTTGTCCATGAGTAAAACCTAACATAACATCATCTTTTTTAGTATTAAACATAAACATTTTGAGTGCATCAATAATAGCAGATATTTCAGGAAAAATATATGCAGATAAAGCATTTGCCAAAGATAATACGTTCGCACTTGTGTTAATGTCTTGTGAAGTAATACCAAAATGAATAAATGACGTATAATCCTTTAAACCAATACTTATAAATTTATCACGTATAAAATATTCAAGAGCTTTAATATCATGTTTTAATTCTTGTTCGTATTCTTTTATTTTCAAATAATCATTTTTATTAAATTCACCCCAAATCTTTATAATATTCAATTTAGTAGTTCCTATTTTTAATTCTTCCAATTCGGGTAATATATCAATAAGAGCTATATAATATTGCAATTCGACATATAATCGGTATTTAAAAAAACTAAATTCAGAAAAATAATTAGATAATACATTCGTTATTTTTTGATAACGACCATCAATTGGCGAAATACAGTCCATAATAAATTAAATAAGTGGATATATTTAATTTAGTTTTGAATATTTATATAATCATATAATATACTTATTAATTGGAAATGAGCAATATTTCTCAAAAACATAATTTAACAACATCATCAACTGGAGGAAAACCAAAAACAAAAAAACGTAGGTTAACCCCTCGAAAAAAAGTATCCAAAAAGAAGAGGACACTTAAAAAAAATAAAAAACGTTCTAAAAAACCACGTGGTGGTGCTAATGATAGTATAGAATCACCTATATTATCAAATGATGATGACCCACATAGTATGACTGTGTATGATGACGCATCGTCTTTTGACGATTTTTTCCCCGATTTTCCCTATATCACAGAATCACAGGTGCAAGCACTTGAAGATTCATTATATGAACTTGAAGGTTCATTAGCGGATGATTCGTGGGCATCTAGTATGAATTATGATATTATGAATGATAATAGTATGAGTAGAGATAGTATGAGTGTGAATACAACACACGAAGATATTTCTAGATCATTTGATAATCCACTTAATACTGCATTTACCGAAGAGGGAGGAAAGAAAAAACGTAGAAAATAATTATATTTGTTAGAAATATAATGGTCAAATATATAAAAAATTGATATAAATTAGATTATTTATAAAGAGTAAATAACCTAAACATATTTTGATATATAGAATAATGGAAAAGAAGAAAGTAAAACCGTCCATTGTGCGTTCCTTTCGTTTGATAGATTTTCAAGTATATGACCATTCAGAAGATCAAGAAAGTTCCGATTCGGGATCTGATGAAGGATTCAAAAAAGTAGTTGAAAAATCATTTATGATTCAAATGTTTGGTATAAATGAAAAGGGAGAAACGGCTTGTTTATATGTAAATGATTACAAACCGTTCTTCTATGCAAAGGTAGGTGATAATTGGACACAATATAATGCAAATAAATTAAAGAAGCATCTTACAGATAGTGTGCCGTTTTATGTGAAAAATTCATTGATTTCATGTAAGATAGTAGACCATTATAAATTATATGGCTTTTCGGGAGGAAATAAGAGTAAATTTGTAATGCTGACATTTGAAAATGTAATGGCAATGAATAAATACAAAAATCTGTGGCATTCATACGAAAATGATATGAGAGTTCGACATAATATTGTATTTGAAAAACAAGAATTAGAATTATATGAAAGTAATATTCCACCTTTGTTGCGATATTTTCATATATATAATGTAAGTCCTTCGGGTTGGATATCTATAAATACATCAAAGGTATCTAAGGTAATTACAAAAACAACAACTTGTAAATATGAATATATATGTTCTTTAAAATATATTACAAGTCAAATAGAAAAAGAAACGTCTGTTCCTTATAAGATATGTAGTTTTGATATTGAGGCAAGTAGTAGTCATGGTGATTTTCCTTTACCGATAAAGACTTATAAACGACTGGCGACAAATATGGTAGATACATTTTTAAAGATGAAAGAGCAATTAAACGAAGACAAAACTAAACTGTTAATAAAAAAGATGATATTAGCAGGATTTGGATATGGTAAGTTTGAAGATATTGATTTGGTATATCCGCAATATAAGATAACAAAAGAACGTGTAGAAAAGTTGACAAACAATTTGTTGGAAAAATCATTGAATGATTTTATAAAAGAGGGAGAGGAGGACAATAGTTATTTATTACAAATAGATACGATGTTTGAAGAAATAAAAGAAGCACAAAACGCTTATGGAGAAAATGAAGAAAATGAAGAAGATATATGCGAAGAAAAAGAGATTGTTGTAAAAAAAACAGCGAAAAAGACAAAGTTCAATAAAAAGACAAAATTAGTAGACGTATTGTTCAATGAAAAGTTTTCACGAGATGAATTGATTAAGATGTTGGATGAATTGCTGACAAAACCGTATCCAAAATTAAAAGGAGATGAAGTAACCTTTATAGGATCAACATTTATGAATTATGGAAAAAAAGAGCCTTATTTAAATCATTGTCTTGTAGTAGGAACGTGTGATGATGTAGATGGTGCAGAAATAGAAACAGTATCTACAGAAAAAGACATATTGGTAAAATGGACAGAATTAATCCAAAGAGAAAATCCGGATATAATTATTGGATATAATATATTTGGTTTTGATTATGAGTTTATGTTTCGACGAGCACAAGAATTGGGTTGTGAAACAGAATTTCTACTGTTATCTCGAAAAGAAGGCGAAATATGTGCTAATCAAGATTCGTCAGGATTATATAATTTGGAACATACAAAGATTATGTTGGCAAGTGGAGAATATGATTTACGATATGCGAAAATGTCGGGACGATTACAAATAGATATGTATGCGTATTTCCGAAGAGATTTCAATTTGTCTTCTTATAAATTGGATGATGTTGCAGGTAGTTTTATTAGTGATAGTGTAAAGAAAATAAAACAAAATGAACATCCTGAACATGGGAGTGTAACGGAATTGTATAGTAGTAATTTAATGGGACTGCATAAAGATGATTTCATACATATAGAAATTACAGGGTTCACATCTGATTATTATAACAATGGCGAGAAATTCAAGGTCTTGGATATTGAGTTTGGACGCGAAGAAAATGGAAAAAAGTTTAATGTGATTATGATTAAAGGAGGATTAACGATAGAAACAGAAAAATCAATAAAATGGGGTATGGCAAAGGATGATGTAACACCTCAAGATATTTTCCGATTAACAAAAGGAACAGCAACAGACAGAGCAATTGTTGCGAAATACTGTATTCAAGATTGTAACTTGGTTCATCATTTGATGAATAAAATAGATGTTCTTACCGGATACATTGAGATGTCTAGAATTTGCAGTGTTCCCATTAGTTTCTTAGTGTTTCGTGGACAAGGTATTAAATTAACCAGTTTTGTAGCAAAGAAATGTAGAGAAAAGGATACATTAATGCCTGATGTTGAGAAGCCAAAACATGCAGAAGGATATGAAGGTGCAATTGTATTACCTCCAAAATGTTCTATGTATATGGATAATCCAGTGGCTTGTGTAGATTATTCTTCACTATACCCTTCATCGATGATTAGTCAAAATTATTCGCACGATAGTAAAGTGTGGTCAAAGGAATATAATTTGAAGGGTGATTTAATAAAAGTGACTGGAGAAAGAGACAGTGAAGGAAACTTTATATATGATAATTTACCAGGTTATAAATACATAGATATTGAATTCGATACTTACAAGTATTTGCGGAAAAACCCAACAGCAAGAGCTGAAAAGACAAAAGTAGGAAAGATGATATGTAGATGGGCACAATTTCCAGATAATAAGAAAGGTATTATGCCGTCTATTTTGGAAGAATTATTGAAAGCCAGGAAAGATACACGAAAAATGATTAAAACAGAAAAAGACCCGTTTATGCAAAATATTTTGGATAAAAGACAATTGGGTTATAAGGTGACTGCGAATTCATTGTATGGACAATGTGGTGCAAGAACATCAACATTTTATGAAAAAGATGTAGCAGCATCAACCACCGCAACAGGTCGTATGATGATTATTTATGCAAAACGTATTATAGAGGAGGTATATGGAGATAATACATATCAAGCACAAGACGGACTTGTAAAGACCCGAGCAGAATATGTATATGGAGATACAGATAGTGTATTCTTTACCTTTAATTTGGAAGACCCTGAAACAGGAGAAAAGATACGTGGACAAAGGGCACTTGCATTAACAATTGAGATAGCACAAGAAGCAGCAAATTTATGCACACAATTTTTGAAACCACCACAATGTTTGGAATATGAGAAAACATTGATGCCATTTATCTTGTTATCGAAAAAGAGATATGTAGGTATGCTTTATGAAGAAGACCCGAATGTAGGACATATGAAGTTTATGGGTTTATCTTTAAAGCGTCGTGATTCTTGTGATTATTTAAAAGATGTATACGGTGGAATATTGAATATATTGATGCATGAAAATAATATTGAACGAGCAGTAACATATTTGAATGATTCATTGAATAATCTAATTGAAGGAAAGGTAAGTATGGACAAATTAGAAATAACAAAAGCATTAAGAGGATATTATAAAAACCCACAGCAAATAGGGCATCGTGTATTGGCAGATCGCATAGGTGCACGTGATCCAGGAAATAAACCAAAACCAGGAGATAGAATGAAATTTGTATTTATTGTAAATGATAAACCAAAAGCATTAATGGGAGATAAAATAGAAACACCGGAATACATAATCAATAATAAAATAAAGATTGATTATACACATTATATTACAAACCAATTAATGAAACCATTACAACAGTTATTTGGCTTGTGTTTAGAAAATTTGTGGAGTATGCAAAATAAAAAGTCGGCAATAAAAGCATATCATACAGAAATAGAAAAATTAGAAAATGAAAATCCAGATATGGAAGTATTTATGAAAAAGAAAGAGAAATATTGTGCAGCAAAGGTGAAATTGTTATTATTTGATAAGACGTTAAGTCGTATATATAATGAAAAGCATAAAATTCAAACGATAACGAGTTTCTTTAAAAAGGTTTAATTTATAGGATAAACACCATATAACTGACACATTAAAGTTCCATCACCAGGTTTGGCTCGAACTTTGCAAAATCCGTTATCGCCCCATTCTTTCCCCCATGAATTTTGAATAATCCAATACATACCTTTTTCATCGTAATCAAATCCAACCAAAGTGACTGCGTGATTAAGATTGTGTGATACATTATTAGGGACATCAATAACTCCTTCTTTATAAAAACGAAAATATAAATTATTTGCGTCAATGGCAATAGCAACAGGACTTTGTAAAACGCTTTTTTTCATATCCACTATAGACTTTGGAATAATATATTCATAGTCTGTAATATTAGAACCAATAGCATTAGGGGTGTTATTTGTATTACTAGAACAGTTTTGTGTAGTTGCCTTATATGGATAGTTTTTATTTTCTAATAATCCTTTGTTATTAATAATATATTCGAGTGCAGTATGCATTAATCCCCCATTGCATCCATAATCTTCTTTAGAACAATCTACAAGTTGTTGTTCAGAAAGACGTTCCACGGTAAAATTATTGTTTCTCATGAATGTTTCAACAACTGTTGTAGTGGAAAAAGCCCAACAAGAACCACATTGACCTTGATTTTTAACAGGACTAAGATGTTCTGTATCATTCCAATTGAAACGTTTATTTTGCATAAAGTATTTTAAATTGTTGAATGGACGTTTAATAATTTTGGAAAGAGGAGCAATACTGTATTTTGAAAAAGGTTTGCTACATTGTTGTAGATTCAAGTTTAAATCTAAATTATATTCAGATTCAAAATCTACAGTATCTGCATATTCATTAATATCAATAGTAAATGTGCTATTACTGTTTTCTAATTGTGTGCGGGTAATTTCGATTAATTTATAATTTTTTTTAAATATTTCAAAATTATTTTTGTATTTTTCAGAAAATTCTTTATAATTTACAAATATATTTGATTGCAATGCAGAAGGGTTTTTATATTTTTTATAAAATTCATAATAAATTTTTGTATACATGTATTCATCTTGATTATCTTTGCTCATTTTTAAAAATCGATTTCCTAATTTTGGACTAATATTGTTAAAAAATGAAGAAATATAGGGAACAAAGTTTAAAAAAATGAATACAACTTTATAATACATACTTATGTATTATAAAAAGAAAATTAAAAAAATTCACGTGAAATTAGATTATCAGACATATCATAAGTTTCTGTATATTCAAGTGGAATTTCTAAATGCAAAGCAAGATTGGTAGAACTATCAAATATATTATTAAAAGTAGACGATAATGTTCTTACTATATTTTCATTAAGATTGTTTGAAGGGTCAGTGTTAATATTATTTTCAGTAATAGGAGAAGTAGGAATGGTGTTATTAGAAATATCTTGAACTTCTCGTATATCGTGTCTACATACAGGACAACGAACATTTCTGGAAAACCACGTATTAAAATTATTTTCGTTAAATATATGTCCACAATGTGTAATTCTTCTTAATTGTTCTCCTTCTTGGAAATCTTCTAAACTAATAGGACAGGTATTATGGGGTAAATTAGAATCACTACTATATATAAGAGTTTCTGTTGCTCTGTTAATTTGTTCAGCAGTTGGATAAACAACTACATTTTGGAAAGATGTAGTATTTGGAAATAAACTAAGACCATAAGTAACAATAGGTTCAGTTTGTATTGGACGTGTAGTATGAAGTGGATTAAATATTCCTGTAGAACCAAAAGGATTGGTAGGTCTTCTAAAATAACGAGTAGTGTTAGGTAATATTTCATTCTCATCTTCACTATTATTGTTAGCTGTTCTTGAAAATCGTTCTAATACAGTTTCATTGCAAACGACTTCTGTTAAAATATTAAGGTAAGAGTTAAGATTTTCGTGATATTGTAACATATTATTATTCAAATTACTTAATATAGTATTAAGTAAAACTGTGTTGTCGGTATGGTTTCTTTCTCTTGACTGAAATATATTATTATGTGTCTGTGTGTTTGTATTACGTCTCCTATGGCGATATTGTGGTGTTGTTGGTGGTCTATTTCGTGTATTGAATACATTATTCAAATTATTATTTAAATAACTTGTCAATATTCTGTGTAATTCATCATCTAAATTATTTCTATTATTTTGCATATGAATAATAATATAAAGATTTGTTTATATATTGTTATAAACATAATAATGCAAATTAATATTGAGAAATATAAAAATAAAGGATTAGTTGGATTAGAAAATCTAGGAAACACATGTTTTTTGAATTCTTGTATTCAAATTATCAATAATACAGTTGAGTTGAATTGCTTTTTTGATTCAAACAAATACCAAAAATTCTCAAGGGATGATGTTCCCGAGGCTTCTATTATAAATGAATGGGAAGATTTGCGAAAAGTGATGTGGAGTGGTAATGGTGTTGTAGCACCAAGGAAATTTGTAAACAGTGTTCAAAAAATAGCAAAACAAAAAAATCGTGACATATTTACAGGTTGGGTGCAAAATGATTTACCAGAATTTTTACAATTTTTTATAGAATGTATTCATAATACAATTAGTAGAGGAGTAAACATAAATATTAATGGAAATGCTGAAAACGAAATGGATAAATTAGCGATAAAATGTTATTCAATGTTAAGAGACGTGTATAAAAAAGAGTATTCAGAGATTTTGGAGTATTTTTATGGTATATCTTTTTCAGAGTTGATATCAAATACAAATGGAAAACAGTTATCAGTAAAACCAGAAAGTTATTTTATGGTTGATTTACCAGTAGTATCACAAAAAGGTGGAGCGAAAGATTTACACGATTGTTTTAAAATATTGACAGAACCTGAATATTTAGAAGGGGATAATGCTTGGTATAATGAAGATACAAAAAAAAAAGAGAATGTAAAGAAACAGCATTCTTTTTGGAATTTTCCAAATTTGTTAGTAATATCATTAAAACGATTTTCACCGGATGGTAGCCAGAAAATGACAAATATGATAGAATTTCCGATCAATAATTTAGATTTATCAAGATATGTTCGTGGATATAATGCCAATTCTTATGTATATGATTTATTTGGTGTATGCAATCATGTAGGTGGTGTATCAGGTGGACATTACACTGCTTTTGTCAAGAATATTGAAAATAATTGGGTGCATTATAACGACCATATTGTAGAAAAGGTAAAAAATCCCAAGGTAATTATAACTCCAATGGCATACTGTTTATTTTATCGCAAAAAAAATAACTTATTATAGTATAATATAATTACATTATAATGAGTTCCAATACACAAACTAATTTAGAAAAAGGTACTGAAAATGTAGAAACATCTGTAAATAATGCAACAACTGATTTACAAGACGGAATTAAAAATACAAGTGATGACGTAGCTGAATCAGTAAGAGGTGTTTTTACCACAACAAACATGTTGATTTTAATTGGATTTTTAGGCGTATATTTTGGTTATTCTTATTATTCTCGACTAAAAAATGGTGGAGTTGAAACAGGTGATTCATTTAATCGCAATACTTCCATGGTTGTAGATATTCTATTTTTTATAATTTTTGCTATTATAATTTATGTAATATTTACAAGTGATACTCTTAATAGTAAAACTATTACAAGCCGCTTTATAGATGGTCTTACGGATTATATTGATAATCCTTCTTCAGTTATTATTTCAGTATTGGTATTAGTAGGTTTATACTTAGTTGTTTACTTATTTGGAATACCTACAGATAAAGAAACAAAACCTTTATCTATTAGCATAATAGAAACAATAGCTTGGGTATTATTAATTATCAGTGTTTTTGTAGATTTCTTCAAATATGTGTTTGGTATTTCTTTTGATGAGTTTTTTGATAAAATTAAAAAGTTTTTCACTGGAGAAGAAGATGAAGAAGAAGACACCGAACAAACAACAATGATTCCTGTTATTGATCAAAATGAAGTATTCAATGTTTCTAATAATTTATATACATACGATGACGCAAAGGCTGTATGCAAAGCAATGGATGCAGAACTTGCAACTTACGATCAAGTAGAAGAAGCTTATAACAATGGTGCTGAATGGTGCAATTATGGATGGTCTGACGGACAAATGGCATTATTCCCTACGCAAAAATCTACATGGAATAAATTGCAAAAGTTAGATGAAAAATGCACAAGTGAAAGTGAAAAACGCGGAAACAATTGCGGACGTCCTGGTGTTAATGGAGGTTATATTGCTAATCCATATGTGAAATTCGGCGTAAATTGTTATGGCAAAAAACCAAAGGCCACTGCTGATGATATTAGATATATGAAAGCAAAGGAAAATCAACCTTACCCTAAGACAAGAGCAGAACGAGAATTGGAAGAAAAGGTAAACCACTGGAAAGAAAACAAGAATAAATTTTTACAATTGAATTCGTATAATACAAAAGAATGGAATTCAAAGAACACAATATCTACAGGTTCTACAACATTAAATACAACCACAAAGGAAGATTGTGATTAAAACCATAAAATAATTATTATTTTATGATTTAAATATATATGATGGATGTTTACCAAGTTAGTTTAATTGTTATACCGCCAATATGTGCATTTTTAGGATATTTTGGAAAATATTTATTAGAAAAAAAAGAAAAAGAATCTGAAGAAGCTAAAAATAAACAACTTAAAATAATTGAACATAAATTAAAACATTTTTATTATCCTATTCATTGTAATCTTATACGTGAAAATCTAATATTTAATAAAATTTTGAGATTCTATCAAAATGATACGGATATTGATGAAATACTTGTTAATAAAATTTTTTGGGAATTAGACAATGAAATGTTGAACATACACGAAGAAAACCAAAATATTATTAAAGATAACTTCGTAGAGATGCATTTTTCTGAAGAATTGGGGAAATTGTTAATGCAGTATGATGAACATGTATCTATATATAAAATATTAAGACGCGTTAATACAGAAAAACCTACGGATATGAAAAAAGTATTATGGCCAGGAAATTTTGGTTCGTTTTATCCAAGAAAACTGTTGTCTCTTATTGAAGATGATTTAAAAAATTTTAAAACAGAACAAACTGATATTGTGTATAGCAAATTATAATTTTTTCTCTAATTTATGTAATAAATCTGGATTGTAAATAAAATTACCAGATGGCTTATATTGATCAATAGGCGTGTATTCTTTGCCTTGTTTTTGTTGAGGTTCTCCATTTCTATTATTAAAAATGTTTGCATTGATATCATCTTCATCAACTACATCTTCTTTCTTGGAATTCTTATCGCCTATAATATTTCCGCGATTATCAATTATTTTTCCGGTCTTTTTCTTTACTTGTTCTCTTACATATCCAGGAATCCAATTTTTCCAAGATATAAATAAGTTATTTGGATGCATATATTTTACATCAAATCCGTTTTCTTCCAATTTTACTACTAAATGTCCTATACAATCGCCTTGATTATACAAAGGTTCTCCAAACAAGAATTCTGGAACTGTAAAGAATATATGTTTTTCATTTACCTTAGACTTGGCAGTAAGATTTATGCGTTTGTGAATTCGATTCAATATTTTATTGAAAATAGCCAATTGTTTTAAATCTTTTTGTTGTTTTTTTTCAAATAATGAATCTATATCTACTTTATCGGTTGTTTCTTCTTCATCGTGAAACAAAATATTTGACATATTATATATGCGATAGAAAATACATAAAAAAAATTTACGTATTTTTTTATTAAAAATGGATATATCTAATAATTCTGTTATTACAAATATTGTTATTAGCGGCGGAAGCGTTGCTGGATTAACGTTTTATGGTGCTATTAAACAACTTTCTATGCAAGGTTCTTGGGATATTCAAAATATAAAGACTACATACAGTGCTTCGGTTGGAAGTATTTTGTCATTGATAATAGCATTAAAATATGATTGGGAAGAGATGGACGATTTTTTAATCAAACGTCCATGGCATAAAGTTTTTCGTCTTGATGTATCTAGTCTATTAAATGCAATTAATAATCTCGGTGTATTTGATGTAAATGTTTTTCATGAAGCATTTGACCCTTTACTATTGGGAAAAGGATTAGAGCCTAGCACCACATTGAAAGAATTTTATGAATATTCAAATATAGAATGTCATATTATGTGCACTAAATTGGATAGTATGCAACTTATTGATGTTTCTTATAAAACTCATCCTGATATGAATTTAATTACAGCCATATTTTGTTCTTGTTCTGTTCCTATTGTGTTTAAACCGTATTATTATATTGACAGTTATTACTGTGATGGAGGTTTTACATGTAATTTTCCTATTTCTTATTCATTACAAAATGAAAATCCAGAGAACACATTAGCAATTGGATTAGATTCTCAATATTCTAAATATGATAAAGATGACTTTAACATTTTTTCGTATTTATTTGTGTTATTTTTCAATTTATTAAAAAGCATTAATACACAGATTTATAGTGACAAGGTCCAAAAAATATTGTTTGACCCTAGTATTATTTCTATTGATAACCTTTACAATTCTATTTCGGAACAAGAGTCTAGAGAACAACTAATAGAAATAGGTGTAAATAAGGTAAAAACAGAGGAATAATGTTTATTCGTTCAACATTGTGTCTAAAAAGCCATTCAAGGATGTTGTTGTTATACGAGAATCAAATTCTATTGTTTTTCCATCCTTGATCATTTTTACTGTTGGGTAAGATTCAATGTTAAATTTATTAACATATTCTGTTACTTTTGAATCATCTTCGTTGGTGCAGTTAATATCTACGCAATGAATTTTATATCCATTTATATCTTTACCATCATTGGCTTGTGAAAATCCATTCCATTCAGGTAAAGCCTTTTTACAATGAGGGCACCAGTCTGCGTGAAAGAAATATATTACAACACCTACTTCATTACCCCTTTGATTATCGTTAGAAACATCAAAAGATTCTGTTTTCATATGACGGTTATATACAAAGTAACCAACAAGGAAAAATATAATAAATAAAACTATTATCAAGATAGGATAATAATAAGGAGCAAGGTATCTTTTCAAAACTGTCGTAAATTGAACCATTATAAACTATTATTAGATATAATTTCAGTAATTTAACCGAAATATTTAGTATAACTTTTTTTATATAATAAATATAACTAACATGGGTAAAAATAATACTACAAAAAAGAAAGTTAGATTTAATAAGAAAAAATTTATCTATACGTTCGCTGATTATAATAGTGGTGATGGAATGTTAACAAGTGTATGGGGTCCTGGTTTATGGCATTATTTGCATACAATGAGTTTTAATTATCCCAACTCTCCTACTAAAGAAGACAAACACCATTACCGAGATTTTATATTAAGTCTTCGTCATGTATTACCTTGCGGTAAATGTAGAGAGAACTTGAAGAAAAATTTTAAAACTTTACCTTTAAAAATGAAACATATGAAGAATCGTGAAACCTTCTCTAAATATGTATATGACCTTCATGAAACTATTAACAAAATGTTGGGCAAAAATTCCGGATTGACTTATGAGGTTGTTAGAGAACGATATGAACATTTCCGATCTCGTTGCGTTGATAGTAATAATAAAACGAAAAAAATTAAAAATAAAGAAACTGGCTGCGTAAATTCTTTGTATGGTGAAAAATCAAAGTGCATTTTGCAAATAGTTCCACAAGAAACTAAATGTGATACTTTACAGATAGATGATAAGTGTATCAAGAAAAAATTTAAGAATTAAAACACTTTTGAAATCTATGAAAAGAGAACCTTATGTATTTAGGACATTTATTTGTTGCGTATTTGATTAATATACAACAAAAAGATATTTATACTATATATATAACTATTAACAATGAATATTCCACTTCCAATCACTAATATTGAAATAGAAAAGGACGAAAAGGAAAAGACAACCGAAAATTTCGAAGATTTGAAAAAAACTATCGAAAATATTACAGAAATTGAGAACAAAAGTGAAAAATCAGAAAAAATACCATTTTGGGGAGAAAATCCTAACATTTTGTTTTTAAAGTCACATATGTTTGAATTCTTCCCTATCGATACAATGACTTATGAACAAAAATTAAATGCTATTTCTCGCACTGTTATTATTTTAACATTTTTGTCCTTTTTGTATTCCAATAATCTTCGTCTTCTTATCATAGGTTTAGTCACTTTAATGGCTGTTTTTGTTTTGCATTATTTTCACAAAAAGGATAAAGAAAAACGCGAATCAAAACGCATTGCTGAAACTATTAAAGAGAACTTTGATAGTCCAGCCCTCGATTATTTAAAAGAAAATGATATGCCCATTCCTGATAACGTTTTTGATGCTCCTGATTCCAGTAATCCTTTTGGTAACGTCCTTGTAACTGATTATGATTATAACCCTGATAAAAAACCTGCTCCTCCTTCTAATAACAAAATTGTTCAAGATGAAATCTTAACACAAGCAAAGAAATTTGTAAGCGAAGCCAACCCTGAACATCCCGATATTGCTGATAAGTTATTTAACGATATGGGCGGAAATTTAGAATTTGAGCAATCTTTACGACCTTTTCATTCTGCACCCAGCACGGCTATTCCTAACGACCAAACTGCATTCGCTGAATTTTGTTACGGTAGTATGATATCTTGTAAAGAAGGCAATGAATTTGCATGTGCTCGTAATTTGGCAAGACATACCAACTATTAATTTAGGGTAATATATTATTTTATTTTTTTAAAATACATTCTCTTGTTATAATATAATATTATAACAATGGCTAGTTTAAACTTATACACTTTTAATAACACCGACCGTATTGGTTCTGATTCCACAGACCAAACACAAGATAACGTTTCTAATATCAAATATGCTAATCACACATTAACTGATCATTTTAGTAAGTTTTTATCTGATGACCA
>MDSZ01088858.1_pt1 | contig 14724 bp, 8 predicted proteins | sample 811201 | NCBI WGS metagenome assembly MDSZ01 (sample SAMN05326647, study PRJNA326480) | marine metagenome | isolation source: seawater | place: Indian Ocean: North | collected 2010
AAGGTAGGTAGCGAAGTAAAACGCGCTATAGACGAAAATAGAGCCCTTCTTGATGAAGAGAAGAAAAAGCGTGTGGAGTATAAAGATGGAAATTAGTATATGGCTTGGAATCGCCTTGGCGATTTCAGCCTTGTTAAATGTTGTGTTTTTTTGGTTGCTCCGAGAGCAATCAAGTCGGCTGTCTATTGTCGCCGATAATAGTTCTGATTTAATTGAACTAATTAGTTCATTTGCAGATCATGTTAAAGCTGTTTATTCTCTCGATTCTTTCTATGGCGACGAGACTTTGGAGGGCTTAATGGCCCATGCCAGATCTCTACGTGCATTATTGGAAGAGCAGTATGGAGAAATAGCGGATCTAGCAGAACAAATAGAGTATCAAAATGAGGAGATCGAAGAAGATGCCGAGAAAGAAGAAGAAAAAGAGCAACATGTACTTTACGCAGGTACACGAAGACGCGATAGTTGAGTTTTCATCAACCGATGATCACGAAGTAAGGGAAAAGCTATATACAAAAATAATCCAACCGGTGTTCTCACAGATGGTTGACAAGATTGTCTTTACATATCGCTTCACCAGCTTGCCTGACATTGATGATTTGAGAGATGAGTGCAAAGTTTACCTAGCGACTATACTTAGTAAATTTGATCCCGCCAAGGGATCAAAGGCTTTCTCTTATTTTTCTGTTATCACAAAAAACTGGTTTATTCATAAGGTAAAAAAGAACAAGAAGAAGATGGAGAGAGAAGTTCCTTTGGATGTAGCAGAGCTAGATCCTGAGATCCATTTTATCGATAAAAGCGAATCCTTCCAGGATAAGCAGTTAAGAAAAGAAAGAATAGAACAGCTTAAAAAAGAGATGGAAACTTGGAAGGTTGACTTCTCAAAAGAAAAAGAAAAGAAGGTCTATGAAGCGGTAATGATCCTCTTCGACTCAGTAGATGATATTGAGATTTTCAACAAGAAAGCTATTTATTTGTACCTCCGAGAGATTACCGGAATGAATACAAAACAGATTGTATCGCAACTAAACAAGATGCGCAAAAGATATCGTGAATTCCAAAAAGATTGGGATAATGGTGAAATTTAACTGAGAACTAATTAGGTTTATGAGCAGCGACAAACATATCAAAGAAGCTATAGATAACATCAGGAGTGATCGGGAAACAACCAGAGAACTCCTTGATGATGCCATGAAGTATTTAGCAGTAGACCAGTCTCGTCATCGGGATATGGGGATTACTCTTGCCAAATATGTTGAAACGCTACAAAGATCAAACGAGCAACTTGTAAAATTGTGTGGCCTTATGGCCAAGAATGAGAAGACGGATGAGTTAACCGACAAAGACTTTGCTCAAATATTTGATCAAATTCAAAAGTCGGAGGACAAGTAATGACTAAGAAAGGGACTATCAACCCTTATATGTATAGGCAGTTTGAAAACAACCCTCTAGAGCTTTCTAAGTATTATAGAACTCTAGAAGATGCCAATATGAGATCCATGTATGATAATCATACGGATGGAGAATTTCCGGCTGTTGTCTTGAGTGGCATAAGAACGGAAAATAATGCCGGTTCCGGGACAGACCCAACAGATGCCTATATCGATGATGATGGATATTTATGGGTAGTCGTAAAGCCTTTGGACAAACACTCTGCTGCGCTAGGAGACCCGACTTTAGAGACAAATCCTGATATCCTTAAGAGTATGATCGAGGCGCATCAAAGTTGTTTTGAAGCCAGATCTCAATATAAATATGACAACTCAAACATTCCTGTGTTTGGTCAATTGATCACCATGTACTATGAAGATGGATCGATCAGGCAATGCACATATACTAAACCAAGATTTATAAAACCAGAATTCCCTGCAAACATTCATCCTGACTATATTGCACTAGGCGCAACAACAGAGCCACCAACAGCCGTTGCGGCATTTCAGAACGGCCGGGCTAGTAAAATAGGTGCTTTCCCAGAGACAAAACCAGCATCGTCTGTGGCACAAGATGCTTTTGAGAAAAAACTTGGAGATGCAATCCGCGCAAAAGGTTTGAAGTTTCATGTAACAGATCGAGCCAGAACCGTCGAGATGCAAATGAATAGGATATTAAATAAATACCAGAGCAGAGGTGCCGATGAAATCAAGAGGGCTTATGGGAAGAATAGAGGTGCCCGGATGGTAGCCGCTATTGAAACAGGTAATGTAGAGGCGTTTAGAAAAGATGCCGCCAATTCCAGCCGCCACCTCAAGGGTGCCGCTATTGACATTAGGTCTAGGTGGTATAGCAACTCTGAATTGACAACTGTCCTTGCGGAGATTAGAAAGCTGGGCGGCAACCCTCTCGTTGAACCGCTTAATGGTGGTTGTTGGGAGAAGTCTGGTAGAAATGTAACTAATGCAAATCGACTTCAAAAAGCTGGAGGTGACGGTAAAGGAACCCCTTGTCACAACGAGCACATTCATATTGATATACCGGAGGATTTTAAATAATGTCAAAAAATAAAACAGTAGATCAATCAAAGCTGTGTGAAGACGTCAAGATCCAAGTTGAAAAGAACAATAAGTTCGGTCTTCGAAGGGGGCTTTTCAATAAGTCAATTGATGAACCAGTCCCTTTTTACGAAAAAGCTCCTGTTGAAAATGTCATCTCCGGAGATAATAATAATTTTATAATTCTCGGAAGAGATAGGCCAACCCATGTTAAGTCCGGATTTGGTGGGAAGGGTGCAACCCAAGCTGCAAGAATTGATTTAATAGCAGGCATGGCTTCATCGTATAAACATAAAGATGGAACATTTGGCCCACCTTGTGAAGAGACGGTTATTAACCCAAACTTTGCTTTAGATGGAGCTAGAGTTTATATATCTCAAAAAGCACATATTGACAAGTACATGGGTTTAGCTACCGTACCACGCCAATCAGGTGCTGGGTCCTCAGCAATAGGCTTAAAGGCTGACGCAATCAGAATCCACGCTAGACAAGATGTAAAAATTGTCACAGGAAGAATGAAGGTTGAAGGCATGGTTAACTCCGGTGAACGCCTTGCTCATGGCGGAGAGAACGAGGTGGTTGGAACGATTTCCTTTATCGCGGGTAACCATGGGGCTTACAAGGGTGCTCGTGGTAGATTACAAACGCCTTTGGTGCAACCCTTGGTAAAAGCCAACAACCTGACAAATTGTTTGGGTGAGATTTTAAATCTCATATCAGAGCTTTACGCGAATGTAAAAGCAAATGCCGACCATATAACTCAACTAAACTCTAGTACCGGAGCACACATACACACCTTGGCAGCCCCTGCTCCAATACCAACTATTCCATCACCAACCCAGATGCCAGTAGCAGCAGTCTTGGGCTCACTCTCTTTGGTCGAAAAAGCTTCTCAAGAAGTTTTGAAAAAAAGAGTGGATGGTGTTAGGAATAAATATTTGAAGATGAGCAGCAATGATCCAGAGCCTCCAAAAAATATAGCTAGTAAATACGTATTCACAACTTAGGAATAAAAATGTCTGAGATAGAAAAGAAATATTCTGACTTCCAACAAGGGGAGTGTAAAGAAGAAGAGGTTATCAACGTTGTTGACGAAAAAATTTGTCCGACTTGTGAACCGGATCCAGATTTCAAATTACCGAAACAATGGTTCGAGATACCAGAGGCGTATCTTAATAAAAAAACATGCGAATACCATGTTAGGGTTTACGAGAGCGAAGTAAATACGGAGTTGGACAGCCGCTCGCTAATGGGAAATTCTTTTGATGAAGTTCTTTTGGAGATAGCGGCACTAAAAATCCTCAGAGACTTAGACAAACCAATAAACACCGGAACAAGAACGCAAGTTACCAACGCATGTGCTGTGATAGACACGTATTATGGGACAAGATCTGCCCTGCTTGGAAAAGCCTATTTGGTAGCCACCCCGGCATTCAACATAGATCAGGTCGCTTCTAATGATGACCCAGATGCTGAAGAAAATGACGAAAAAGATGTGTCATCCGGCGGAGAATTCATTTTACAAGGCAAAGAGTTGTTTAAAAAATTAACAATACTGAGGCTGACCTTAAACACGTATTCTCAATATTACTCCATGGCTCAACATGTTGATGATTCGTTTGTAATTAGACAAGAAGACGATATAGTTCAAAGAATTAATTACCGAAACACTTCCCAGAAACTTAAAGATTTTATGTCTGATTTAAGTGACGCTTTATCTCGGGCCGACTATCCCCGCCTAGGATATCCAGATATCTTTAGTCCAAAAAGAGTTGATAGAATTAAATTTGTTTTTAAGTCAGACGGAAACCCTTTTGAACTAAAGGGGGTATATGTTTTACCTGATGTTGGCTGTAGAGAAAAGTATGAAAGAATACCCTTGACGGTCATCGACCCTTTGAAAAACCTAGATTATGCTGTCATATATAATTTCTTAAAAAATCTAGATAAAGTGTGGAATGATCTAACTGCAAAAGAGACTATGCCATGGCTAGAATGGACTCTTGAGCACTTTTATCCACAATATATTGTTGATCGAGGTAGTATCGAAGATCTAGCATCAGCAAGAAATGGTCTGGAATGTCTTTTGGAAGATCAACTAGGTTTGGATCCAGGTAAAATTGTTGACTCACTTTCTCGAGAGATAATGTCTGCCTTTGATTCTATAGAAAAGGAATACAACAAACAAGCCTGCAGAGAGATCGAGAGGCTACAATCAGGCGGACCAACTACAAAGAAAAAGAAAGACTCAGAGGTCACGACCGCCGCCGAAGAAGCAAGACGCGACAAAATGCTGAAAAGATACACAGACGAATACATCAACAAATTTTATTCTTTTGGACTTGAACAATTGGAAGAAGTGTGGGAAGGAATATTGATGTCTATTGGACCATCTACGCCTCAATATCCTACAGTTGTAATCAAAAAGGAATCCTTGTTTACAAATATGAAAGAATTAGGCCTTGCTGCCATAGATTTTGTAACTCCGTCTTACAAATACAAGGCTGATGGAAAACGCCAACCTGGTGGTGGTGACATCGAGTCAATCAAAAACGAACAAGAATTAAAATCAGCCGCAGCAGCATGGGCAACAAATAAATTTAATAGACTAGAAGATGGATCTTTTGGAGATTCAATCCAAAACTCTCCCCATTTTCATGAAACCAAAGAGGCAATCAAAGAAGTTTATGAAAAAGATAATCTTGCCTTGGATTTGTTTCGTGGGACCAAGGATGATCCCGAAAATGAATTTTCATTAATGGATTTAATACCAATCGTTGGTGTTTGTGGTTTATCTAAGATGGCTGCGAAAGCCTTAAGTTGTCTTACGAATGGAATAACTTTTGATGCCTTCTTGGATATATTGATATCGAAGACTTTTGAATTTATGAAAATAAATACTTTAGACTTATTTTTTAATGACATACCTGCTGACGTTAGAAGAAGTATAGATGAAAAGATAGCAGAAGAATTTGGTCCAAATGTTGATCTATCTGCGTTGTTAGGGATAAAAATGGCCACTGGCGGTGGCGAGTCCCTTAAGGACTTCTTGACAATCAAGAATCACGCAAAAAGGGTGAAGGCTTTGTTTGAAAAATATGAAGACCCACTCGCCGAAGCCACAAAGGAAGAGGTTGACTATATTAAATCACAAATCGGCGATAATCCAGACAAGTTTCTCCAAATAGGCGTTGAGGTAGAAGCCGTCTATAATAGGGAGGAAAAGATTTATGTCGACTATGAAATTGTTAGAACAATAGACGGCGAACAAAAAACCTACAAGAGAGCTGACAAATATATAACTCACTTTGTAAAAAAGAAGCAGAGAGAACATAAAAAAACTCAAGAGTCTTTTACTCAAGCTGTATCTAGAATCTCTGACTCCCTAGTGATAACTCCGGGAGAAGAGGACAGAGAGGAAGAACTAAATCGATTTGAGAAATCAAGTAAGTCCTTGGAGACAACTGCCTTGGGGGTAAAAGTTGATGCGGTATTCGACTTGGTTTTCGATTATGCCATCGATGCTGTTATTGAAGAGTTTGCAATTGATGATATGTTTGCACTACTCAGATCATACCCGGCAGTAGACTTTATATTGGACAAGATAGGTGCGTTAGTTCCATCTTGCCCAAATTCTCCTATAATCTATCCTCCTCCAAATGGTTTTCTTAAAACTTTATCTATTGATGTTTGTGATCCAAATATCGATCTTGCACTTCCTGTATTAAACATTCCAAGTATAAACTGGAGATTTGCAATACAAGGTCAATTATCAGACATAATACGAGAGGCTTTGTTTAAGTTGGTCGGAGACATAATGGTTTCGCTCGTTACAAGGTTGTTGAGCACCCTCGAGGGAGCTCTGTGTAATGCTATAGAGGCAGCAGGTGGCCTTGCTGCTAGTGCTATTGCTGGAGAAATTCAATCTTTGGACGGGTTAGAGAGTAAGTTTTATGATGCACTAGATGAAGCATTTTGCAATGATGGAGAAAGTCCGGAAACATCTAGAAAACGCGCTGAAGAATTAGCTGATGCTCTATTTGCACCGGTGATGTTTCAACCTGGCTCTTCTCCTCAAGGTGGAGGTAAAAAAGTAGCAGGAATTATCGGATCAGTATCTAGCACAAATGAAATTCTTGGAGCCTTAGTTTCTAGGGAAGGCGAGACTAATGATCAGTTTAACGAAAGAACGGCAAATGCGATTAACATATTAGCTCCTGAAATGAGATCATTACTAGGCAGTCCAAATCAGGTTGCATATTTCTTTAGAAATTTAGGTAGCCACTTAAGCCCAGATGATCGAGAAAGAATAAGAGACATACTTGATGCAGACATTCCAAATTTACCTACCTCCGCTGCTATATGTTTGACAGACGAGGAGTTGGAGAATTGGAATGATCTGAGAAACCAGTTGTTGCAAGATCCATATGGCGATGGAAGTGGTCGAGGTGGTTTAACACCAGAGCAAGCAGCAGAGAGAGTCGCAGATTTAAATAGAAGAGCAGAAGATGCTGTTGAAGATATTATCGACGATCTTGCTGGATTGGACTCCGGAGACATGTTGGACAAGGCTCTAGAAAAGGAGATGAACAAGGATGCTTGTAATCCCAACAATCTTTTGAGCGAAGGAATACAAGATTCAGTATCGTCTGCATTAGCCGACCAAGCAACTGATGCCTTTTACTCTAATGTTGAAAGAAGTTTGACTATGGGTTTTACGGGCAATAATGGGATACTTGGAGAGGCTCTTGCTGACTTCAAAGGCAACAAAGAATTCGCTAGATCTTTCCTCAAGCTTTTTAATCCAAATTATGGAAATGCTCAAAGCGAGAGAGATAATAAGTATGACTCCTTCGGTTTCGCAGGGCAATTCGTTATGGATGTTTTGGCCGAAGGTGAGGAAGGTGAAGGTCTAGTTGCAGGGCAGTATCCAAAGACAGTTGCAATAACCCAGCGAGAGCAGGTGTTTAGCGATGAATATAAATCATACAACTTTACCCCATCTGGGAACAATATTGTGTTTGAGTTTTTTGACACGACTGAGGGTAAAAAAATATTTGGAATTGAAGCGGAGCCTCAAACTTATTCTAAAAAAATTATAGCTACAAACATCTTGGATAAAAACAGTTTTGATTATAACCTTAAGGTTACTGAGAAAATAAACGATCAAGAAAGGATAGAAGAGATAAGTGTGTTGACACCTGTTTCCATAACTGAAGAAAAAACTGAATATATGAGATCAATTGGTTTTGACTATACATCAAACGATGAAGCAGATATAAGAGCGGCATTTTTTAATCAATTTGCAAGAAGGTCAATCCCACTAGGCTCGAAAGACTATTCTGATATATATAAAGACACTTTTAAGTCGCTCAACAAACAAGTAGTCGAGATGCTTCTAACAAACCCAGCACCTGATCCCTCGGGCGATATGGTTACCATGGGTCTGACACCTGGGTACATCTTTGGGTATGTTAATGAGACTTTGACAACTGATGACTTTATTTATTACAACGACAAATTCCGCATGCAGAAATATAACAAAGATGAAGAAGATAAGCAGCTAGGTGTATACGGAAGTGATAGAATTGTTGCTCTTGACCCATCGCTCTACGGCGGGAGGTATAGTAATCCACCTTTCTATGTAGAGCCTCGACAATTCTCGGGCTGGATGGAGCTTGGAACAAAAGCCTTTGATTCCCCTAGCGGCTGTGATCCAAAGCAACCTCCTTTGATTAGTTTTCATGACATCAAAGATAGGACGAAAACCTTAGCTAGATCTTTGAGAAATGACCCTAGACTTTCAGAAGATCCAGATTGTGTTAAAGACATTCCATTCAAAGCCTTGTTGGACAAAAATACCCAAGCCCACATGGATGGTATAGTGAGGACAACCATTAGATCTTATGCCGCAGAATATTTTATGAAGGGATATGGTCTGTTTTCTAATCTTGAGATGAATGCTGAAAATTTTGATAATGGTATGTTTTCCTATATAACTAAAAAAATGAAAGAAGAGATGTATGACTTAGGTTGGTCTTTTTCAAGTACAAGGATATCAATTACAAAAGAAAAATATTGGTACACATTTTTAGAGCAGTGTGTCGAAGCATACCAGAGAAAGATAGATGTCGATGGTTTCACACCACCAGAAAAGGTTATGATAGCACTAAATGAAATACAGAAAGGTATTGATGCTTATGTATCCGCAACGCCACAAATCAAGAAACAAATGAGAATACGCCTTGGAAATCAGAATGATATCATAGATAAGCCACCAGCAGACTTTGATCCCTTGGAGGTTGTCAGAGCAGGCCCTGTATCGATGGGTCTCCAAGCCGTGGCATTTAGGCTTACAACCGATCTAGAAGAAAAAGCCGACTTCTTTAATGGAGGGCAGTTTGACGAGTATAGTTCTTTCGCGATGAGGTTTGCTTCAATAAAGAAGATAAAGTTTTTTCAAAAGCAATATTTTATAGCATTATATGAAAAGCAGGCAACGTTAATAATGTCAGAGTTGATTAGAGAAGAGTTTAATCGCTTAATTGATATAGTTGTAGATGGTCTATCTGACAAGCCTTACTATAGTGATTTGTCAAAATCTATATTCTCTATTATGCCCGGATCAACTAGTGTAGTTGGCTCAAGCCCCTTCTATATAGATAAGCAGACGAATGGAGAAGGAAAACCAGGATCTATACCAGAGGTAAAGAGCAACAATTCTTCTGCTCCTATAGCGCCAACGGACGAGCCTCAACTTATCGTTGAAAGCTACGCTAGAATTGTTGATAAGAACGATCCAAATCTCCCAGCGCCGATAAGAAATAGGGCTCAAAAATATGTTGGTGTTGTATCGCTCTCTGATTTATCTGCTTTTGTGGATCAAAACTTGAATGTTTTAGAGGATAGCTATATATCTGATTTTTTTGGCAACTTATCTTTCTTGTACAAAGGTTCTCTCAAGTCTTTGATGGAAAAAGGGTTTACGGACGATAGTTGGATGTCCAGGCTGCATGAATTAAATGAAGGAAGTCTTCTTTTCCACTTTAAAGATATAAGAGATAGGTTTCTCTCTTCTAGAGAGTTTCAAGACATAGAAGTCAAGTATGATGAAGCGTTTTTACTTGAGGGAGAAGACCCACAACCAGTCGATGTTGTGGGTACAACGGGTATAAAATATGGAATAAGGTTGTCGATAGTTTTTCCGGATGGATTTCTTAGTGCATCTGATATGGTTCAAATAATGGCAAATCCTGATTTCGTTAACATGTCCAAGAACGAAAAATCATATATATTTGATGACAATAGTTTTGTCTTACCTTTGGTTTCAGAAGAGATTGATGTGAAAGATGCAAAGTTTGAACAATTTGACCCACTCGATCCAATGTCAACAGAGCCCTATGATTTGGAGTGTATGATAAATAAAATAACAAAGACAGCAGATTTTAAATTGTTCATGGAAAACATCTTCAATATAAAACAGACCTCTTCTATGTTGGGAATATATTGCATGGAGACATTCATGCCATCCTTAGGACAGAAAACCGCCCCAGAAGAATCAAGTGATTCTGACAATTACGAAAGAGAAGACGGCAGAGATTCGAATGATCAACAAGATTGGGATGGAACCATTAATTGGTTTGCGAAGGAAATGTTGAGAAGACAATTTAAGTCACTTTATTTGTCGAGAACTATCGATGGGACGTTCCCGGATCTTGGGGATTGGGGTGGACCACCTAAACTATCAAACATGTTCCAATTGGGGAACCCTTTAGATTATCTTGTCTTTCCTGCTGTTCGAATTCCGTGGTGGACAAGAAGAAGAATGAAGACAAAGATATATGATGCAAATGGGATGGAGTGCGCAGATCCTAAAAAAGATTTAACATAAAGACTATTTAATGTTAAAGGAAACAAGTTATGCCTCTTTACGGACCAAAATTCCCCCTATCTGCTGGAAATCGTGATACATTTGAGCTTTATGATGACATAAAGCAACAAATTAACTTTTACCTTAAGAATCTGATATTAACATCGCCGGGTGAGAATATAAGTGATCCGAATTATGGAGTCGGGCTTCGTAGGTTTCTTTTTGAACAAAACGTAGAATCTAATAGACAATCAATTGCATCTGCAATATCAACACAGATATCTACATATTTGCCCTATTTAACTGTGACCGATATTCAAGTCGGAGCTAGTTCCCAAGAAATTGATAGTAACACTATGACAGTAAAAGTCATATATTCAATTCCCGGGAACGTGGTGCAAGAAGTATTTGAACTGGATATGAATCCAGAAACAACCATAGGATTTTACTAATGCCCGATAAGAAAATTTTAGTTAATTATACAAATAGAGATTTCAACTCCATCAAGGAAGATCTAGAAGAACATGCAAGGAGATACTATCCAGATACGTACAAAGATTTCTCTGAAAACTCTTTTGGATCGTATATTTTAGACACAGTATCGTATGTTGGAGACATGCTGTCTTTTTACTTGGATTATCAAGTTAATGAAACCTTCCTAGAGACCGCTGTAGAGTACGAAAATGTCCGCAGGTTGGCTAGAAATACTGGCTATAGATTCACAGGGAGACCAGCAGCTTTTGGATTGGCAACTTTTTACGTTATCATCCCTGCAAACACATCTGGTCTCGGACCGGATCGTTCCTTAATACCAATACTTAAGACGGGAACAGAGGTGCGTTCAACGGCTGGGACAACTTTTGTTTTGACAGAGGATGTTGATTTTGCTAATGCTAAAAACGAGATTGTCGCTGCCCGGTTTGACTCAACAACAGGTAAGCCGTCCAAGTATGCAATCCGTGCTCAAGGACAAATAAAATCAACAGTATTGTTTAGAACAACAGTTGATGTAGGGGCATTCACTAGATTTCGAAGAGTTCTGGTAGGTGGCCCGGGTATTGCCGAGATACACTCTGTCATAGATAGCGAGGGGCATGATTATTATCAAGTTGATCACTTGTCACAAGATGTTATATATATAAATACAACAAACCCAAATGCTGCCTCCGATGGGGTGCCTCAAATAATTAAACCCAAGGTGGTTCCTAGGAGATATGTATTAGAACAAGACGAAACTGGAACATACCTACAGTTTGGCTACGGAACGGACGAAGAAATAACAACATCAGACATAACTGATCCTTCTCAAATAACTCTGAAAATGTCTGGTAGAACTTATACTACTGATCCCGCATTCGATCCAACAAAGTTGTTGGACTCGAACACATTAGGTGTCGCACCATCAAATACAACGCTTACAGTTTTGTTTTATCAGAACGACTCCGATTCTGTAAATGTTGCTCAAGGTAATTTGAATACAATCGGAATTTCTTCCATGACATTTCCAAACGCAGACGGAATAAGAGATTCTCTCCAAGGCGAAGTTAGGTCATCTCTAGAGGTGTCAAATGATGAGGCAATAGTAGGCAATACAGCCCTTCCAACCTCGGAGGAGATACGTTACCGCACCTACGCTGCAAAAGCCGCTCAGCAGCGTTCTGTGACCCGTACTGACTATGAGGCTTACATATATATGATGCCACCGAACTTCGGATCTGTCAAAAGAGCGGCAATAATTAACGACCCTTCTTCATCTAATAGGAGGTTGTCTGTTTATGTGACATCTGAGGACGAGAATGGATACTTGATTGCTTCAAATTCAACAATAAAGCAAAACGTAAAGTCTTGGCTTAATAAAAATAAAATGTTGAATGACAACATAGATATTTACGATGCCAAGATTATGAATATTGGTTTTGATTATGAAGTAATGGTCCATCCGACAAAAGATAAGATAGAAGTTTTGAACAGCGTTAATCGAAGACTGAGATCCGAATTGTCAAACAAAATGTATATTGGCGAACCGTTTTATCTAACAAATATTTACAACATCATTAATAAAGTCGATGGCGTAGTTGACACAACGAAGGTTACGCCTGTCCTAAAAACTGGTGGGAGTTATAATTCTGCACCTGTAACAATCGAAGAAATGAAATCAAGTGATGGCACTTACCTTAAGGCACCTAGGAACGTTATTTTTGAGATTAAATTCTTCAACACAGACATCAGAGGAACAGCAGTATGATTAGAAGATATTACGCAACAAAGGACAACACTATAACAAATGCTTTTGAAGAAAATCTAACAACCCGTGGCACAGGATCAAACATGGGAGCCTCTGACGTTGTTGAAGTGTTTTCAATATATGGTCAAAACTCTGGTTCTTCCGGATTGTCTTCTGAAAAGGCACGAACCTTGATTGAGTTTGATATACCGGACATTAAAGCAGATAGGTTGGCAGGACTATTGCCGGCATCAGGCTCTGTTACTTGGCAACTTAAAATGTTTAATGCACCACATTCACAAACTGTTCCATCTAATTTTACCTTACAAGTAAAAGGAGTGTCTGCAACTTGGGAAGAGGGGTATGGATTGGATATGGAATTTTATGAAGATCTTACGAAAGATGGTGTTGGATCAAACTGGGTAAATGCTCAAAAACGTACAGCTGCCACCGCTACCATCACAGCTGCAACACCAGGATCTTTGTCAAATGCAGCGACATTCACTTTAACCAACGCTGCCGGTACTACAACCACCTATAGAATCAACGGCGGAGGATCTGGGACAGGCACCAATGATTATCAAACCCAACCCGGTGGTGCTGCTGGTTCAACTATTGAAGTATATTTCCGCCTTGCTAGCACAGTCGCTCATGTGGCAGAGGCAATAAAAAAAGCGATTAATGCCACAACAAATGCAGACATGACCGCCACAGACAATGGGACAAATGTAACCATAACTCAGTCGACTACCGGAACCAGCGGAAACAAAACAAATACTAACAATAGTACTGGGCTGGCCTCGGTGGGTAATTTTGAGGGTGCTGTTGGAGAATGGACTAGCGAAGGTGGAGATTATCATGCCACACCAGCTTTTACACAAACATTTTCGACCGGCCTTGAAGACCTAAGTATTGATGTTTCAACCCTGGTAGAGGAGTGGATTAAAGGTTCCGGAGCTGGTGGAAAAGATAACTATGGATTCGGAGTCAAGTTGACAGATGCTCATGAAGCAGATGAGAAGTCTTTCTTTACAAAGAAGTTTTTCGGAAGAGATTCCGAGTTTCATTTCCAAAAACCAGTCCTTGAAGCAAGATGGGATAGTGCGAGAAAAGATGATAGAGGCTATTTCTACGCATCCAGCTCTCTCGCTCCTGCTGGAGACAACCTAAACACAGTCTATCTCTATAATCGCATTAGGGGGCGCTTAAGGGACATCCCTGTTCCACCATCGGGCGCATCTCTCCGAACTTCAGCGACTGGTGTAAACCTTTATACCGCCCCGGTATCCAAGGAATCTACAGGTATTTATAAGGCAGATTTGTTTTTAGAAACCACTTCTTCAACACTTTATGATGTATGGCACAGCGGATCTAAAGCTTCGGCAGTACTAACTTTTGGCTCAGGAATTCCTTCCAATGGTCCATTGGCAATAACTTTCGGCGAAGTCGGAACCTTTACTCTTACTTTTAACAATGCAGCAGGTTCAACCGATGCTGATATCGGCTCTGATAACGCGGCAACAATTGATCCATCGGATGAAGGTAGTTCTGCCGCTAACGCTCAAAGAGTGCTATTGTTGTTGAAAGAAGGTGTTACTGGGGATGGAATTAAAAATGCTTATGATTTTGACTATGATGGGTCAAGCTCTGGAGCTGAGACTGTGACAATTACTTCTAAAGAAGTTGGTGCAACCCACAACATTACTGTGGTAGAATCTTTGAGCAATCTTGCTGCAACGACAACCGCTGGAAGTCTCACTACCTATCATACCGGTACAATAACAGTAAAGTCTTTTGCTGCTTCACAACACAATCCAGAGACAGCATATGTTTTGAATATGCCTCGCCTTAAAAAAGAATACAGAAAAAACCAAACCCACAGACTTGATCTATATGTAAGAGAGAAGGATTGGTCTCCGAACATCTACACAGTAGCGGTGCAATCATCAATTCCAAGCTTGATTATTCCAAGCGCTTCGTTTCAATTACGAAGATCAATTGATGACTATATTGTTGTTCCTTATGGAACTGGATCTTCCACGGAAGCTGCATATACCTCCCTTTCGTATGATGTTTCAGGAAACTACTTTGATCTTGATACAACTTATTTGGAAACGGGATATTTATATGAGATACAA